>Ga0126373_10000973_pt1 | contig 19722 bp, 21 predicted proteins | sample PanSoiMetPlot_11_FD_92545 | JGI IMG/M metagenome (GOLD analysis project Ga0126373, IMG submission 92545) | Tropical forest soil microbial communities from Panama - MetaG Plot_11 | ecosystem: Environmental > Terrestrial > Soil > Tropical forest > Bulk soil | place: Panama | collected 2016-02-17 | reverse complement strand
ATCCGGAGCTGAGACGTCAGAGTCCATGGCGGCTACCCCTCTCAGGGTCCTTACCGTGGCGCTGACCGCGCTCCTCGTCAATAGGGCCGCCTTAAGTGGGGCTTCTCGCGGCATTCCGTCGCCGATCAGACCCTGCGCATCTGCCTGTCCGTATGAGGCGACTCGGCGTGCATGTAGTGAAGTTCGCTGGTCAGGTTGCAACCGGCGGCATCTTGGTCGCCACCGGAACGCGGCTCAACTCGATTCCGCTGCCTGGGGGCCAGACGTTCTTGCCGACCCCAGCGCAGGCCACGATCCTGACCATCCTGATCGTCGTCGCGGCCATGAACACGGTGAATTTCATGGAAGGCCTGACAGCCAAGCGCTATGCCATGCGAGCCGGGCGGCCTGGTCGCGGCTCAGGCCGGGCCGGCTAACTGGGAAGGTGGCGCGCGAACTGGCGCCGTCCTGACTGGCCGAACCGCTTGGTGCGCCTTGGTCGGCCGTAGCTGGCGCCGGTGCCGACGACGTTGCGCTGCTGCAATACCGACAGCACCGAACCCTAGGGACTGGCGACCGTCTCAGCTATCTGGTCTTGGTTTTCGGTCTCCCGCTCGAGGGCTCGAACGTGCCGGTAGGCGAGAACACAAGCGATCATCCCGAACTGGATGACCCACTTGTTCCGGATCGGGTCGTGGAGCGGACCGACGAAAGCGGCCGCGATCAGCAAGTGGCCGAAGCCCAGCCAGTCTGTGCCGTAAGCGAGGAACGGGTACTTGGCGTAGCTAGTCGCGAAGCCTTCGTGAGCCCGGCGCAGCCAGGCAGCCATCGCAGGCAAATCGCGCGCGGCCCAGGAACCCTGCCCGCTCAGCCAATGGACGACCAGCCTTGTCTCGTACTCGAGCGCAAATGCCGTGAGGCCGGCCACGACTAACCCGCAGATGAATAGGCTGAGCCACACCCTGATCCGCCGGATTCGCTGCCGCCGACTCATAACGGCATCGTAAGCAGGCGGTAGAAACGGGCCGTGAACCGCGTGGCTGGCTCGTCAACGTCGCTGGGTTCGCCCGCTGCGTCTTATCGGTGCAGTGCTGGTCCGAGCGGTCGCCGGGGACGCGGAGTAGCCCTTCTCCGACAAGAAAGGGTCGCTGGGGGCAGTACCGTCCCAAAGCGGTAGGGGTACTGCGCCGCCAATGACTGGCCTCGCCGGCATACGGGCAAGACCAGCCAGTGGGCCTGAATGCGATAGATGCGATCTCCGCGATGGTGGCTCCGGTCGTCCTGCTGACCGTCGGCAGCCTGATCTCGAACGGGCTGCTGGTCGTCTACAGCGCCATCAGCGTGCGGATGCGGGAGATGACCCAGGAACGTATCAAGATCCTCACCGGCCCAACCGGTGAAATCCTGGACGCAGGCGGCCTGGCGATGATGAGCCGCGAGCGCCTAGCGGAGATCCAGCGTCAGCTTCCGATGCTGCTCCGGCGACACCGGCTGACCCGAGCATCTGTGCTCATCATGTACAGCGCCATCGCCGTGCTCGGCCTAAGTATCATCTTCATCGCCTTCGCCGTGGAGGTGCACAGCGAGCCGATCGCGCGCGTGGCGCTAGCCCTCGTGCTTGCTGGCACCATCACCATGATCTTCGGAATCGCCGTGGCCGGCTTGTCGCTGGCAAAGTCGGCCGACGCGATTATCTATGCGGTAGAGCGCACGGAGTCCCTGGGCCGCTTAGGCGTTCCCGCGCGGCCCTGACCCGTCAGTGGCCGGGAACTCGACAAGCGAAACAATTCGGCTCGCCATGAACCGGGCCGTCCGGACGGGCGTGCCAGTGCGGGTCACCTCGGACACCTCGACCATTCCGCGCCGGGTCTCAACCTCGACCCGTCGGCCCGCTCGTGTCGCGCCAACCTCGTACGTCTTGGTGCCGTCGCCGACATCGACGACGATCTCGACGCGATCACCTTTCATGGAGATCACCCCAACTATCGAACATCCATTCGATACCCATTCCGGATTGAGCGAAACGGCATTTGCCTGGGTTTATTGCCCGCTTGAGCTGCTGCGATGGGTAGCTCACCCCTCGGGACCCGGGCTGATACTGGGCAGCTAGCCTGTAACCAGCGAAGATGTGGCAGACGGTATAGGGGAGGCCCTGATGCCACGCAAGATCGGGTACTGGGTGGCGCTCGGAGTCGTCGCTGGTTTCATCGTGGCCACGGCCTGGACGGGAGCGCCAGCCGATCCCGCCACACCCATCAGCCGTCTCAGCGCCGTCGCCCTTGCGGTGCTGATCGGTGTTGTGCACTGGCCGGTGCGACTCAAGTACGGCTCGCTCGGATCGTCCTGGACCGCGCGGATCCTGCGCGTTGCCGGGTTCACCTTGGTGGCAGCCCTGATCCTGGTCAAGACGGCTGTGGAGCGGCATGAGTTCGCTCACCTTGGCCGCTCAGCGATAGCAGGCGTCTGGGCTGGTGAGATCGCGTTCCTGGTCGTGATCGCCGCCTACATGGCCGGTTTGCTGGCCATTACAGCGCGACGCCCGCCCGCCGGGCCGGCCGCGACGCTCATCGGCATCACCGCGGGCGTGCTGCTTGGGCTTGCCGTGTACGTACTGCGGCCGCTGGACAACCCCGTGCACCTCAGCAACGCCTGGCTGAGCGCCATGGTTGAGATCGCGAAGGTCTGCGCGATACCGGCGGTGTTCGCGGGTGCTACTGCCGCCGTCGTGATGGCCGCAAGACGGACATCACGGCGTGAGCATGACGGGACGCTTCCGCTGACGCATATCCGAGCACGGCAAGGCGTCGCGACCGGTCTGTGCGTAGGCATCACTTGCGCGTTGCTGGTCTCGGTTCTCGGTATCGCCACGATCGCCGTAGCGCCACACGCCGCGAGCAGTATCCAGTGGACCATTCCCAGCGGGGATATGACGCGGAACTCGGTCTACCAATTCGAGGTCTACGTCAGCCACGCCGCGGCTGGCTATCTGCTCATCCTGATCATCTTCCCGTTCCTAGGCGCCGGGATCGGCGCGTGGGGCGGGCTATTTGCCGCTGGCAACCGAGGACTGCGACCCGGCGGCGGTGGCGGCGGCGGGACGAGGCCGCCCGCGCCGAAGCCTCCGCGTCCCGGCGGGGGACGCCAGCTCGACGGGCCCGAGCCGGCTACCAGCGTGCTGAGCTGGCCGGAATGGGATCCGGCGGCTCAAGCGCCTAAGGCTCCGGCGCTGCCACAGCGCGTACCGGCTATTCCCCAAGACCGCCGCGGGAGATTAGCTGCTGCGCGATGACATTGCGCTGGATCTCGTTCGTGCCTTCGCCCACGATCATCAAGGGCGCGTCCCGGAAGTAGCGCTCGACGTCGAACTCGGTCGAGTAGCCGTACCCGCCGTGGATCCGGATCGCGTTCAGGGCGATCTCCATCGCCGCCTCGGACGCGAACAGCTTGGCCATTCCGGCTTCCAGGTCGCACCGCTCACCGGCGTCGTACCGCTCGGCGGCGAACCGGACCAGTTGCCGGGATGCCGTCAGCTTCGTCGCCATGTCGGCCAGATACGCCCCGACTTGCTGGTGCTTCCAGATCGGCTGCCCGAAGCTCTCCCGCTCCTGCGCGTACCGGAGAGCGTCGTCGAAGGCGGCCTGAGCGACGCCAACCGCGCGGGAGGCGACCTGAATGCGCCCGATCTCAAGGCCGTTCATCATCTGCGCGAATCCGCTACCGGGCTCACCGCCTAGCACCGCGTCGGCCGGAGCCCGGAAGCCCGCGAACGACAGCTCGCAGCTCTCAACCCCCTTGTAGCCGAGTTTGGGCAGGTCGCGGGACACGATGAGCCCGGGCCCGTGCTCGACGAGCAGGATGCTGACGCCTTTGTGCGGCGGCGTAGCGCTGGGATCGGTCTTGCACAGCAGGGCGATCAGCTGCGAGTGGCGCGCGTTGGTGATCCAGGTTTTGGCACCGTTGATCACGAAGCCATCTCCGTCGCGCCGCGCTGTGGTCGTCATCGCCTGCAGATCGGACCCGCCGCCCGGCTCCGTCAGCGCCATCGTCGCCCGTACTTCGCCGGTAGCCATCCGCGGCAGGTAACGCTCTTTCTGGGCGTCCGTGCCGAACTTGACCAGGAGCTTGGCGACTACGGTGTGTCCGCCCATGGCACCGGCCAGGCTCATCCAGCCCCGGGCCAGCTCGGCCGTCACCGCTGCGTAGCACAACGTCGAGACCGGGGCGTCGCCGTACGGCTCGGGTATCGCCAGGCCAAAAATGCCGAGGCCCTTCATCTGGCCGATGAGCTTCTCGGGATACTCGTTAGCGTGCTCGAGCTCACGTGCCACGGGCCGGACGTCGCGGTCTACGAAGTCAGCAACTGTCCTGACGACCGCCCGTTCTTCAGCCGAAAGACCGCTCAACGTCTTGCTCCCTCCAACATCCCATCTGATGGTAGTGAAGGCCTTGCCAGGCAGGCTGCTGCCGAAGGAGCGACTGGGTGAGCACACCGCCATCGCTGGCCGGCCAGGGGCCGTTCTTCGATGACCTTGCGGTCGGCCAGGAGTACCGCGCGCCCGCGATCACGCTGACGTCGGGCCTGGCCGCGGCGCATCAGGCCATCACGGGTGACCGGCTGGCCCTGATGCTTGACCAAGAGCTCTGCCGGCAGGTCACGGGCGGCGGGCCGCTGGCATCGCCGAGCCTGGTGTGGGACGTGGCGATCGGTCAGTCCACGGTGGTGACTCGGCACGTCAAGGCCAACCTCTTCTACCGCGGGCTCGCGTTCCGGCGCACGCCACTGATTGGCGACACGCTGGCAACGGTGACGAAGGTCGTCGCGCTCCGGCAGAACACGCCGCGCAAGGGACGAGCCGCGACCGGTCTCGCGGCTTTGCATATCGTTACGGCAGATCAAGAGAGCCGGCCGGTGCTGGACTTCTGGCGTTGCGCCATGCTGCCGCTTCGCGACGAGTCTGCTCAGACCGGGAACGAGGACGACCTGAGCCGGGTCGGCCGCGACGGTCCGCCGCCGAATTACGATGCACTGGTGAGCGGTTGGCGGCTCGAGCATTTTCCAAGCGTCGGGCCGCGGCCTGCCGACCTGCACGCCGGCCAGTCGTTCGAGGTGGCGGGCGGCGACGTTGTGTCCAGCGCCCCGGAGCTGGCCCGGCTGACAGCCAACCTGGCAGCCGTGCATCACGACAAGGATGCGGGCGGCGGGGAGCGCCTCGTCTACGGCGGCCACGCCATCGGATTGGCGCTGTCGCAAGCGGCCCGGGCGCTGCCGTCCTTGGTTACCGTGTGCGGCTGGCATGCCTGCGACCACCTGGCTCCGGTGCGCGAAGGCGACACCCTCCGGAGCACCATTACAGTCGAGCAAGTGGAGTACCTGCCCGAGGGTGGCGGCCTCGTGCATCTGCGCTCGCTCGTGCGGGCGGACGCCCCGGCCGCGCGCGACGTCCTAAACTGGCGATACGTCGCAGTCCTGGCCTGACTCTGTCCTCTAGCGGCGCTAACCGAACGTGAAGACGTAGGCCTCGACGCCGGGATCGAGGAATGTGATCTCGCACAAGTGCTCCGTGACGGGACCCGACTGACGAATCAGCTGATAGAGCCGCTGCTGGGTTGCGACCCCACGACCCTGATCGTCGACGTCGAGACCGCCATCGTCCCCCGGCGCGCGGCCGTCGAGTTCGACGCGGAACCGGGCAGCGTTACCGCTTGCCGGACCCATGACGAGATGCAGATCCCGGGCATGGAATCGGTATGTAACTTTCCCGCCTGCTTCGTCCAGCGTTGCCGCCTGCCTCCCGAGCGTCCATGCGCCGCAGAGCGCCCACTCGTTCAGAGTTAGCTGCGCCGGCCCGGCATACACGTGCCGCGCGTCGAGAACGGCGTCGCGAGGTGCTGCGAGGCGCTCGGCGCGCTCGTAACCGAGGTAGGTCTCAGGCGACTGCAGGGTGACCCAGTCGGCCGGCGCCTCTACACCGTGGCCGTCGGCCGACACGAGCCCCGCGTCCGCGCCGCCAAGTCCAGCCTCGGCCAGCAATTGCTGAATAGTGCTTTCGGAGTTGGCGTAGTCGCCTTCACCGAATTGATGGTGGCGGATGCGGCCGCGAGCGTCGGCGAAGTACAGGGCGGGCCAATACATGTTGCCGAAGGCGCGCCAGATCGAGTAATCGTTGTCGATCGCAAGGGGGTAGTCGACGTGCATGTCCGCGGCCGCGAGGCGGACATTGTCCGTGTCGTGCTCGAAGCCGAACTCCGGCGTGTGGATGCCAAGCACGCTCAAGCCTGCGTATTTCTCCGCCCATGCTCGGATATGCGGCAGGGTGCGTATCCAGTTGATGCATGTATATGTGCAGAAGTCGACCAGAACCACCTGATCGCGCAGGTCGTCTGGCGTAAGCGGCCCCGAGTTGAGCCATCCCGTCGCACCTGTTAGCGGCGGCAGCTGCCCTTCGACCGGCAGCATGGGCTCCGTGGGCCTCATGGCCGCACCGTACGCATGTCGTAACTCCCGATTCCACGAGACGGATCCGGTCGATAGCTAAGCGTAACTAGTCGGTTCGCCGGCCCGCCTGGATGGGGCCGCGAGGTGGCGCGGCTCGCAACTTGGCCGGTTAAGCTGCGCTCCGTGGCCGTGGCACTGGGCATCTTGTGACGACGTACCTCCGTGACAGCCGCGAGCTCGACCTCGCTAGCTACGTTCGTCCCGGCGACACTGTGGCGTGGGGGCAGGCCTGCGCAGAGCCGCTGACCCTCACCGAAATCCTCGCGGAGCAGCGGCAGCGCCTGGGCGGGATCCGTTGCTTCACCGGCATCTCGAGCTCACCGGCAGTGTGCCGGGAGCACTGTGACTACCTGTCCTTTACTTCGTACACCGCGGCCGGCGCCAACCGGGCGCTGGCACAGGCGAGCGCGCTGGACATCCTGCCGGTGCACTACTCCAAGCTGCCGCTAGTGCACGTCGACGTCATCTTCTTGTCGCTGCCGCCGCGACGGCCGGACGGCTTCTTCGGACTCGGTCTCGGGGCTGATTACATTGCCAGCCTTTTGCAGCAGGCCCGAGTCGTCATTGCCGAGGTCAATGACCAGGTGCCGGACCTCAGCTGCGACGTGCGGCTTGCGGAGAGCGACCTCGACGTGATCGTCGCCGTTTCCAGGTCTCCCGCTGAGTACCCCGCACCGACGCCCCGAGCCGTCGAGGACGCCGTCGCCCGGCACGTCGCTGGCCTCGTCCCGGAAGGCGCAACGATCCAGCTAGGCATCGGAAGCATGCCGTCGGCCGTGGCCCGGCGGCTACGGGGTCATCGCGACCTAGGCGTGCACTCCGGGATGATCACTGACGCCGTCGCTGATCTGATCGAGGCCGGAGTCGTCACCGGCGCCCGCAAGGGCGTAGATCGCGGGCTAGTGGTGACCGGCTTCCTCATGGGCACCCAACGCCTGATAAAGCTTGCCGCCTCGGGCGAAGCGATTACCCTGCGCGACACCAGGTACACGCATGACCCGGCAGTGCTGGCGGCACAGACCCGGCTCATCGCGATCAACTCAGCTACGGAGGTGGATCTGAGCGGCCAGGCCAATACCGAGACGGCTGCCGGCCAGTACATCGGCGCGGTTGGGGGAGCGGTCGACTTCGCCCGCGCAGCTAGCCTTCCGATCGTCGCGCTGCCATCGACAGCTGGGGACGCCAGCCGCATCGTCGCCCGGCTCAGCGGGCCGGCCACGCTCGGCCGTGCTGACATTGGTGTGGTCGTGACCGAGTATGGAATCGCAGACCTGCGAGGGCTGACGGTAGCGCAGCGCCGCGAGCGCATGCTTGCCATTTCCCACCCTGACCACAGGAACGCGCTCGCGGCGGCGGCCGTCAGCGACCGACCGGAAGGAGCCAGTTCATGACTACGCGCCGGGCCGCCATTGTCGCGCCGCTACGCACGCCCGTCGGCACATTCGGAGGCAGCCTGCGCGACGTTCCCGTCGAGGCTCTCGCGGGGACCGTCATCAAGGCTGTACTGGCCCGCACCTCGGTGGACCCCGAGCTCATCGAGGACGTGTCCTTCGCCCAGTCGTACGCCAGCGGGGAAACACCGTGCATCGGCCGGTGGGCCGCGCTCCAGGCAGGACTGCCAGTCAGCGTGCCCGGATTCCAGATCGACCGGCGGTGCGGCGGCGGTCTGCAGGCCATCATTACGGCCGCGATGATGGTGCAGACCGGAGCGGCCGATGTCGTGCTGGCCGGCGGCGTCGAGAGCATGAGTAACGTCGAGCACTACACCACGTCGATGCGGTGGGGAGCCAGGTCCGGCAACCAGTACCTGTACGACCGGCTCGATCGCGGGCGGGAGCGATCCCAGCCCGAATGGCGTTTCGGCAAGATCTCCGGGATGATCGAGACGGCCGAGAACCTGGCCGAGCAGTTCGGCATCACCAGGGACGAGGCTGACGTGTACGCGGCGCGCAGCCACCAGCGAGCTGCGGCCGCGCGGGACGCAGGCCTCTTCCATGACGAGGTCGTGCCCGTCGAGGTGCCGCAGCGCCGCGGAGATCCGGTCACAGTCGTCAAGGATGAGGGCATTCGCCCCGACTCAAGCCCCGAGTCGCTCGGCAAACTCCGGACGATCATGCCTGGCGGCACCGTGACGGCAGGCAATGCGAGCCAGCAGAACGACGCTGCCGCAGCCTGTCTGGTCGTGGCCGAGGACAGGCTCGAGTCGCTCGGCCTGGTGCCGCTCGGCTATCTCGTCGGCTGGGCCGCTGCCGGGTGTGAGCCGGCCACCATGGGCATAGGCCCAGTGCCCGCTGTCGCGCGGCTATTCGCCCGTCTCCGACTCGACTTCGGCGCGATGGACCTCGTCGAGCTCAACGAGGCGTTCGCTGTTCAGGTGCTCGCGGTGCTCGCAGGCTGGGGCTGGAACGACCCCGACAAGCTCAACGTGAACGGCTCGGGAATCTCGCTCGGTCACCCAATTGGCGCGACAGGCGCTCGGATGCTCACAACGGGACTACACGAGCTGCGGCGGCGGCACGGCCGTTATTTGCTGGAAACCATGTGCGTCGGGGGCGGCCAGGGTGTCGCTGCCGTGTTCGAAGCCGCCCGTTAGGGCGTCGCCGTCGCCGTTGGCGACGGACTGGTCGGCGTCGGCGACGGACTGGTCGGCGTCGGCGACGGACTGGTCGGCGTCGGCGACGGACTGGTCGGCGTGGCCGATGGCGTGCCGCTGGGCGGAGCGGATGCCTGGTGCTGGTTCTGCGGCGGCGCCAGCCGTGCTGGAACTACCGCGGGCAGTATAGGAAGGATGATCCCCTTATCTTGCTTCTTAGGAAACAGCGCAGTGATCGGTAGGGGAGACGTCGCGCGGCGAGTGCTCGCGCGAGATGCGTCGGCCGGATCCTGGCCCGGCGCCTGCCCGATGGTGTGTGCGGCCTGGTTCGGCACGCCGGATGAACTGCTGGCCAGCACCGCTAGCCCTGCGGTAGAGGCAGCCAGCAGTGCACCAAGCATTACTAGCCGTCGACGCGGCGCGATAACCGCGATAGCACGTTGTCCCCGCGCTTTGCGATGCGCGGATATGTGCAACGCAGGATCTGGGCTCGGCGGTTGCGCTGGCTCCGCTGGAAAGCCGTCGGGACCGATGTCTGCGAAGCTCGATGTAAGTGAATCACGCTGCGGCGCGAACTCGGCGTCCAGCACGATGCTGGTCGCATCTGCCAGCAAGGACGCAGGCATCGCCAGAAGCGGGATCGTCGAGATCACGCGGACGCCAGCAACGAGCGCGCCTGCTTTGCCTTCCGGCCGCGGAGCTTGCCCGACGTATTCGCGCGCACGCGTCGTCGCGTCGGCGAGCAGCTCCCGCGCGTGCTCGGCAGACACACCGAGGACGGCCGCAAGATCCGTGGAGCTGAGGTAGTGGCGGTAAACCAGATCTAGTACTTCTCGCTCTGCCGCTGGCAGTGCCCTGAGTATCGCGCCAGCTCCGCCTCCATCATCCTGTATCCAGTCCGAAGGCGGCGCGGACTTCGGCAACCGGTATCGCACGGGATCTGCGCTGAGGCACTCTCGGCGAGCTAAGGCCAGTAACCAGGCCCGTACCCGACCGGTATCCCGCAGGCGGTCCAGGAGTGAGCTCGCGATGACGAGCGTCGCCTGGGCCGCGTCTGCCGCCGCCACGCTGTCACCAAGCAGCGACCGGCAGTAGTCATGCAGATGCGCCGTGTGCGCTTCAAATGCGGCCTTGAAGTGGCCCGGTTCAGCATGTGAAACGTCAGCCCACATTGCCCCTCCTCAGCGACGCGCTTCGCGCTCAGCGCCAGCCCACCCCCGGCGGCCAAGAATGTAGCGCGCAGCCACGTCGCAGTATCAGACAGTAGTCGATGGAATCGGTAATCGCATCCGATGAGTTCACATATCTGGCAGTCGATGGACCGAATACCGTGACGTGACAGCAGCGGCGTAACGTCCCGAGTTATGACCGGGCCATCCGCGGTTAGCGCGCTCGCAATCCTGCCGGCTTGCAAAAGCGTCTGGATCCCGGCGGATCCGGCTGGCCACAGCCAGGCGACGGGCGTCGACGGCAAGGGCCGGACACAGTACCGCTAGTGCTCGCCTGGGACAACAAGGCCTGACTCGTACGCCGCGATGACGGCCTGCGTCCTGTCGCGCAGTCCCAGCTTGTGCAGCACTCGGCTCACGTGCGTTTTGACGGTTTCCTCGGTGACGACAAGACGAGCGGCGATCTGCTGGTTTGAGAGGCCCTCGGCAACCAGTCGCAGCACCTCCGTCTCGCGCGGCGTAAGGGTCGCGAGCTCGTGAGCGCCGGCCGTTGGCGCGGTCGGCCGAATCCGAGCGAACTCGCGGATCAGCCGGCGGGTCACGGCCGGTGCCAGCAAGGCGTCGCCGGCCGCCACGACGCGGACCGCGTCGAAGAGTCGCTCCGCTGTCACGTCCTTGAGCAGGAATCCGCTCGCCCCGGCACGCAGCGCTTCGAACACGTAGTCGTCGAGGTCGAACGTCGTCAGGATCAGTACGCGCAAGCCCCCCGGCTGGCCAGCGCCGAGCTGCCTGGTGGCCTCGATGCCATCGGTGCCCGGCATCCGCACGTCCATCAGCACTACATCGGGGCGGAGCTCGCGGCCGAGCGCGATCGCCTCGACGCCGTCGCGCGCTGTGCCGACGACGGTGAAGTCAGGCTGGGTGTCCAGCATCGCAGCGAACCCGGCGCGCACGACCTGGTGATCGTCGGCCACGACGATCCGGATGGGCGGCCCAGTGTCGGTCACGCGGCGTCCTGCCCGACCTTCGCCGGCAGCATCGCCTCGACAACGAAACCGCCGCCCGCCGCCAGGCCCGTCCGCAGCCTGCCGCCCACGGACGCGGCGCGCTCCCTCATGCCGAGTACCCCATGACCGGTGTTACCGGCTGGGTCTGGCCCTGGACCGTTGTCGCGGATCCTGACGTGGAACACGTCCTTTTGAAAGCGGAGTTCGACGTCGACCGCCGCGCCCGGAGCGTGCCGCCGTGCGTTGGTCAGCGCCTCCTGCACGATTCGGTAAGCAGCGAGCTCGACGCCGGGGTCCAGCAGGATAGGCGAGCCGCTGACGATCAGCCGGGTTGTCGTCCCTGACGCATCCCTGGCTTCATCTAGCAGGTCGTTGAGCTGAGCCAGCCCCGGCTGCGGCTGACGCCGCGGCACTGCGGCGGCAGTATCCTCGCGCAGCACGCCGAGCAGCCGCCGCATCTCAGTCAGGGCCGAGCGTGCGGTATCCCCGATGGCCATCAGCCGCTGCGCGCCAGCAGGCGGCATGCCTTGCGTCGTCAAGCGCGCGGTTTCGGCTTGCACGGCAATCATCGAGATGTGGTGCGCCACGACGTCGTGCAGTTCGCGCGAGATACGGGCGCGCTCGCCGCGCACCGTATGGGCCAGCAGTGAATCGGCCACGGCCTCGTCTTGCGCTCTGCGAGCGGCGCGCTCGTGCTTGATGCGCCGTGCGTAGCCGGCCCAGGACGCGAGCGGCAGCGTGCCCGCCAGCAAGGTCAGCACTACGCGCGTCGGGCTGCTGTCCGGCTGGGCCAGCGCGATCGCTAGGACGGCAACCGCCATGCATGCCGCCAGCACCTGCGCGCCCAGATAGCCGAGACGCGCAGCCGAGACGAGGAGGACGATCATCCCGGCCACGGTCATGGTGTGCACGAGACCGAGTGAAAACAGGCTGCTGGCCGTCACGATGACGGCGGTCATTCGCGGCTGCGTCCACAGTAGGAGCGGCAGGGTGGTCACCAGCGCGATCAGCACGAGGAAGAACTTCGACCCGGCGGCGACGCTAGGACCCGCACCGGCGACACCAGGCTCGAGCGCCACCTGTAGTACGGCGGCGAACGCTAGTGCTAGGCCCGCCACCAGCTGCCGTCGTGGTTCTGCCCAGCGCCACACACGCGCCAGGACGCCGTGGGACGCCAAGGTCTGCAGGTCGGCGGTCATGCAGCCATTGTCGCCGCCAGCAGCGAGTGCCGCGTCCCCTGGCCAGGGAGTTCGAGGTCACTCCTGCGGGGGACATCCGGAGCCGTGGTCCCTCGCGACGGCCACGCGAAGAAGGTCCTGCGGCGTGACGACTTCGCAATGGTCGGCTTCATAGCCTGTTCGCCATGGAAGCGACTATCGAGGTAACAGGACTGCGCAAGCGGTTCGGATCGATCGTGGCACTTGACGGCGTCACATTCCGCGTCGAGCCCGGCCAGGTCACCGGTTTCGTCGGCCCGAACGGAGCCGGCAAGTCGACCACCATGAGGGTTGTCCTTGGTCTTGACAGCCCCGACGAGGGCGGCGCATCGATCGGCGGCGTGCCCTATGCGAGTCTTCGCCACCCGCTCAGCCACGTCGGCGCCTTGCTCGATGCCAGCGCGATCCAGCCGAGCCGCATGGCCCGCAACCACCTGCTGTGGCTGGCCCATTCGCAGGGCTTCGGCGCACGACGCGTCGACGAGGTAGTCGAGCTGACCGGTCTCGCCAGCGCCGCCCGGCGCAAGGCAGGCGGTTACTCGCTCGGTATGCGACAGCGGCTCGGCATTGCGGCAGCAGTGCTCGGCGATCCGCCGGTGCTCATGTTCGACGAGCCCTTCAACGGCCTCGACCCCGAAGGGATGGCCTGGATGCGGGCGTTCTTGGGGTCGCTAGCCGCGGAGGGGCGCGCCGTCTTGGTGTCGAGCCACCTCATGAGCGAGTTGCAGGGCAACGCCGATCACCTGCTCGTCATTGGTCGTGGCCGGATGGTTGCCGACACGAATGTCTCCGACCTGCTCGCGGCCGCATCCAAGGATCGCGTCATGGTCCGAACCACCGATCGCGGCGAGGCCACCACGGTGCTGGCGCAGGCGGGCGGAACGGTCGCGATCTCCAGCCACGATCTGCTCGCCGTGTCAGGACTGCCGGCCAGCCGGATCGCCGAGCTGCTCGGCAGCGAGGGCGTGCCGTTCTCCGGGCTGGCGCCTCACCAGGCCACGCTCGAGGAGGCGTACATGGAGCTCACCAAGGACTCAGTCGAGTTCCGGGGCACGCCGGCTGCGCTGGAGGAGACGAGATGACAACCACGGCGACCTCCTACCGATCCACCCGGCCGGCCGGCCATGACGGCTTCGGCCAGGTTCTCTGGGCGGAGTGGACGAAGCTCCGAACCGTCCGCGGCTGGGTCCTCACGATCTTCCTCGCGGCGGCGCTGACGGCCGCGGTCCCGATCTTCCTCGCCAGCACAGCGAGATCCAACGACGCCGTGACGTGCGCTCACGGCGTCTGCGAGGCCGAGGGCCAGACCATCGCCGTCGGACCGGCCAGCACGGCCGTAGTCGATAACTTCTACTTCGCGCACCAGTCCCTGGCGACCGACGGCAGCATCACCGCGAGAGTGAGCGGGTTGCACGGCACTGGCCGACTGGCAATCCAGTCCGGCTTCCCGAGGCCGCCGTCTACCATGCCCTGGGCCAAGGCCGGTCTCATCATCAAGGCCAGCACCAGGTCAGGGGCGGCCTACATGGCCGTCATGCTGACCGGAGGCCATGGAGTACGGATGCAGTACGACTTCACTCACGATGTAGCCGGGACGTCGGCCGGCTCGGCGCAATGGCTCCGGCTCACCCGGACCGGGGACAAGGTCGCCGCGTACGAATCCGCGAACGGTCGCCAGTGGATCGCAATCGGAACCGCAGCGCTACCCGGACTGACCGGGACCGCGCAGGCCGGCTTGTTCGTCGCGTCACCCACGTTCCAGGCAGCCATCGGCTCAGGGGATAGCAGCATAGGAATCGGGACGCACGCCACCGCGTCATTCGAACACATCGCACTCGCAGGCGCGCGGCCCGGCGGCCAGTGGACGGGGACGCAGGTCGGCACGCCCAACGCGAGCGTCGATATCAAGATTGCGGTAAACGGCCACCAAGCGCGCAAGTTGCAGGTGTCGCAGGCTGGGTCGGTCCAGGTAGCGGCCGGGACGGTCACTGTCGGCGGGTCAGGCGACATCGCACCGTTCGAGCCCATCGTCGACCCGCTCCACGTGACGTTCTTCGGCACACTCTTCGGACTCATCGCACTGATCACGCTCGGCGCCCTGTTTGTCACTGCCGAGTATCGCCGTGGCCTGATCCGCACCACAGTCACCGCCAGCCCACGGCGCGGCCGGATACTCCTCGCCAAGTCCATCGTGATCGGCGTCGTCGCGTTTGTTGCCGGGCTAGTCGGCGGCGGCATCGCACTGCCTATCGCGTCGCACAAGCTGTACGTCAACGGCTGGCGGCCACCGGTATGGCCTGAGGTGACGCTCACCAGCGGCATCGGCCTTCGGGTGGTCCTCGGCACGGCTGCGATAGCCGCCGCCGCGACGGTGCTCGGCCTCGCGGCGGGTGCCCTGTTCCGGCGCGGCACGGGAGCAATCCTCGCCACGACCGGCGTCGTCATCGTTCCCCTGATCCTCGCGCTCGTGCTGCCGCTGACACTCGCCACCTGGCTGCTGCGGCTGTTTCCAGCCGCTGCCTTCAGCCTGCAGGCTGGCGTGCCGCGTTATGCCCAAACCAGCACCGTTTGCGCGCCGTACCACTCGTGCTTCCCACTGTCACCGTGGCACGGGTTCGCTGTGCTGTGCGCCTGGGCCGCGGTCGCGCTGGTCGTGGCCATCTATGCGCTACGCCGGAGGGACGTATGAGAGACGCGGTGCATGCCGAATGGACGAAGCTGCGCACAGTCCCGAGCACCGGCTGGATACTTCTCGCCGTCGTCGCGCTGACAGTGGGGGCCAGCGCGACGGCCAGCGCGATCGTCAAGTGCCCAGCTACGTGCGGCGCCGACACCACCAAGTTGAGCCTGACCGGGATCATGCTCGGTCAGGGAGCGGTGGCCGCCCTCGCGGTGGTGGTCGTGACGGCCGAGTACGGCAGCGGGATGATCCGGGTCAGCCTCGCTGCCATCCCCCGGCGGTCCGTCCTGGTCGCCGCCAAGGCTGCCGTCGTCACCGCGGCGGTGCTCGCCGCGGGCACCATCTCGGTGCTCGGCTCGGTGGTCACCGGGCGGCTGCTGCTGCCGGGCAACGGTTTCAACACCGCCAACGGATTCACCGCGCTGTCGGTCTTGCATGGACCGACACTCCGAGCGGCCGCGGGCTCGGTACTGTATCTGGCCCTGATCGGCCTGTTCACCCTCGGCGTATCGATGGCGCTGCGCGATTCGGGTCTCACCACGGCCGTCGTGGTCTGCGTGCTGTACGTCATCCCGCTGATCACTAACGTAATGCTCAGCTCGGTCTGGCAGCACCGGCTCGACCGGTGGACGCCGGTCAACGCGGGCCTCGCGATCCAGGCGACCAGGAACATCGCGAAGCTGCCCATTGGGCCGTGGCCCGGTCTCGGGGTGCTCGGGCTGTGGGCTGCTGCAGCGCTCGCCGTCGGCTGGGTCGTGCTCCGGCTGCGTGACGCGTGAGTCGTTACGCCCGGTGCGAAACAGGTTCCGTGGCGATGGCGGCCGTCGTACGTTAGCGACATGCCAGGCTCGAGGCCCCTACTCCGGACCACGCTCGGCGATGTGCTGCGCCGAATCCGCCTTGATCAGGGGCGCACGCTCGCCGACGTCGCGGCGGCCGGGCGGATCTCCATGCAGTATCTGTCGGAGCTTGAGCGCGGGCTTAAGGAAGCGTCCTCGGAGATCCTGGCCGCGATATGTGACGCACTCGAGGTCGATCTGCCGGACGTGCTGGCAGAGGTTGGCCGGGACCTGGCCGATGCTGACACTGATCTCGCCGCTCCCGCCCATGACGGCACCAGTCAGCGGGCGCTCGTGCTGCGTCTCGGCACTGGACCGGACCACCGCGTTGGCGGCGTCCGGTCTGGTGACGTCGTCGGCTTGCTGGCCGCTTAACGTGAAGCCACTGCCTTCCGGCTGACGATGACCTCGTCGGCTAGCCCGTAGCTCACCGCCTCGTGCGCGCCGAACGTCTTGTTGCGGTCGGTATCCGCCCGGATCTTCTCGACCGGATGACCGGTGTGCTGGCTGAGGATGGCGTCGACCTCGTCCCTGACCTTGAGGAGCTCCTTGGCCTGGATGGCCAGGTCGGGCAGCGCACCCTGGGACTGACTAGACGGCTGGTGCAGTAGCACCTTGGCATGGCTGAGCACCCGACGTTTGCCCGGGGCACCGGCCGCCAGCAGCACCGCCGCTGCCGAGGCCGCCTGACCCATGCAGATGGTGGCTACGTCGGGGCGGATGTACTGCATCGTGTCGTAGATCGCTGTCAGGCCGCTGAACGAACCGCCCGGTGAATTGATGTACAGGCTTATCTCGAGGTCCGGGCTCGCAGCCTCAAGATGCAATAGCTGCGCCATCACGACGTTGGCCACTCCGTCGTCGATCTCGGTGCCGAGGAAGATGATGCGCTCGGACAACAGCCGGGAATAGATGTCGAAGGCACGCTCGCCGAGCGCCGTGCGCTCGATCACTGTCGGGATCGTGTACTGGCCCATCGTCACAGCCTCGCCATCCGGCCGACGACCGCAGGGCGGATGTCCTCGACCCGCTCGAGGATGTGATCGATCATCCCGTAGGTCAGCGCCTCCTCAGCACTGAACCAGCGATCGCGCTTGCTGTCCTGCTCGATTCGCTCCGGCGGCTGGCCGGTGTGCTCGGCGGTCAGCCTGGTCATGAGGGCACCGACACGCTCGAGCTGCGCCGAGTAGATCTCTACATCCGCAGCGGTACCGCCGAAGCCCGCCGAGCCCTGGTGCATGAGCACCTGCGCATGCGGCAGGCTGAACCGCTTGCCAGGTGTGCCCGCGCACAGCAGGAACTGCGCCATGCTGCCCGCCAGGCCCATTGCCAGCGTGCTGACGTCGTTCGGGATCAGGCGCATGGTGTCGTAGATGGCCAGTCCCGCGCTGACCGAGCCGCCCGGTGAGTTGATGTACAAGCTGATGTCGCTGCGCGGATCTTCGGCAGACAGCAGCAATAGCTGGGCGCAGAGCCGATTGGCCACGCGGTCGTCGACCTCGGTGCCGAGCACGATGATTCGCTGATAGAGGAGCCTGGCGATCAGCTGATCGTCGAGCGTCCCGGTGACTGAGGCTGGCTCCGCGGCTGCCGTATACATGATCATCCTTTCTGTCGGTCAGCTTCCACCATTAGCGACGCGGGACCTGCCAGCCAAGACAATCTGCGGACAGCAGACAAGGCAGCCATCTGCAACTGGTCAGGACAAACCGGTAATCTCGGTGAGGTGACGACGGGCGGCGCTTCAGGGTTGCGTGCGAGCATCGCAGCGCACCTGGCGGAGTTCGAGCGCATCGCTGTCCTCCGACCCGACCTCAAACCTGCGTCGGTGGCCGTCTGCGTCATGTCGCGCCCAAGCGGGGAGACCTTGCTGATTACCAGACGGGCCAGCGGCCTGCGCAGCCACGCCGGGCAGTGGGCACTCCCCGGCGGGCGCCGCGATCCCGGCGAGTCAGTCGAGGCTGCGGCGCTGCGAGAACTGGACGAAGAGACGGGCCTCCGCCTGGCCGCAGACGCCGTCCTCGGCCTGCTCGACGACTACACGACGCGCTCGGGTTATGTGATCACCCCGGTCGTGGTGTGGGGCGGCATGCCGCCAGGCGATCTAGCCGGTGCCGCCGGTGAAGTCACCCAGATTTACGAGATTCCACTGGCGGACCTGGACGTCCAGCCCGAGCTGCTGAGCGTCCCCGGGACCGAGGCGCCAGTCATCAGACTGCCGCTGCTCGACCGGTTCGTCCACGCGCCGACCGCTGCGATCATCTACCAGTTCTGCCAGCTTGGCTTGCACGGCAAGCCGCAGCGCGTCGCGCAGTTCGAGGCACCGGTGTTCCTCTGGAGGTAATGCCCGCGTCAGGCCTTCTTCTTCCTGGTCGCGCGCGCGATCGCGCCTGCCGCTGGGGCAAGCGTCAGCCAAAGGCCGATCGTCACCACCATTGACGTCAGGTAGCCGAACGGATGGATGCCCACATCCGGGCCGGTGATCCCGGCGAAGAGCATCAGGATCCAGCTGCTAACAAAGAAGGCCGGGCCCGCGGCCACGACTCCGAAGAAGTCACCCATGACAGCCTTTCCTCTCCCCAGTGAGTCATTCCCTGACGTCGACATAGATCCGGCCGGGCAGCTCGCCGGTCCGAACGCTCGCTTGGCCTGAAAGGCCGAGCGCGATCTTGACGACGCCCTCGAAGTCGCCTGCTGGTGCCCAGCTCACCAGGGCCGGATAGTTCACCTGCCGGACGCCGGTCGTCACGGTGGGCTCACCGGTGCCGCGGTGCGCCTGGGCGGGCCGTAGCGTGATCAGGAGGAAGCGCGACCCTGGCAGGGCGATGGTCCGGCCTGATGCGTCGGCGATGACCTCAGTGACGTAGCGGACGGAGTAGCCAGGGACGGCGCCTCCGACATCCATGACGACGCGGTCGTATCCGCACTCAGGATGTTGCGCCACCCGGACGTCCTTGATAACCGGCACCGGCGGAACAGGAATCTGGTGCGTCACCGTGATCGGCGCGGCACGCCACGTCCCGCCGTCGCAGCCGACCGCCGGCTTGGTCGCGGACGAACCGGAGGGCGAGGTGGCCGGCGACGTCGGTGCGGCCAAGCCGGATGGTGACGAGCTTGCCGCGGGAGTATTTGATCCGCAGCCAGCGGCGAGGCTGGTTCCGAGCACCGCAACTGCAGCGCTAGCCAGGGCCAATGCGCGACCGCGCCTTACCATGACCCCTCCTTTAGTCCGCAGAACAGGCTCACTCTGCGCCGGTCGCAAGTGTCGCGACAGAGGCGGAGGTCCTGCTACAAGATGGCTACCGTACTGCGACAATGGCGCACACGCCCCCGCCCATGGGAGATTTTCATTGACTTCGTCCCACGCCAGCAGCGTGCAGGAAGCGGCCGTGGAGTCAGCGCTCGCCCGCCTCAGCCTGGAGGCGAAGGTGCGCCTGCTGTCGGGTCAGGATGTCTGGACGCTGCCTGGCATGCCAGAGATCGGGCTGGCGTCCATCGTCATGTCGGACGGCCCCGTTGGAGTCCGGGGTACAACCTGGAGCGCCGCCGATCCCTCGATCGCCCTGCCCAGCCCGACGGCACTAGCCGCGACGTGGGACCCGGGACTCGCTCGCCAGGCGGGCCGGCTTCTCGGCCAGGAAGCCAGGCGCAAGGGCGTGCACGTGCTCCTCGCACCGACCGTCAACCTGCACAGGAGCCCGCTCGGCGGCCGGCACTTCGAGTGCTACTCCGAAGATCCGCT
>Ga0126373_10000972_pt1 | contig 19726 bp, 22 predicted proteins | sample PanSoiMetPlot_11_FD_92545 | JGI IMG/M metagenome (GOLD analysis project Ga0126373, IMG submission 92545) | Tropical forest soil microbial communities from Panama - MetaG Plot_11 | ecosystem: Environmental > Terrestrial > Soil > Tropical forest > Bulk soil | place: Panama | collected 2016-02-17 | reverse complement strand
GGGTAGACATAGGTGAAGTCGAGTTTGTGGATGCGGTAGTAGCTGAGGAAGAAGGCGAGGGCCTCGGCGACATACTCTTCATCGTGGCGGTCACCTTCGGGGTCTCCGAGGGCGCGGCGAACGAGCATTGAGGCCCCGTCGCCGATATAGCTAGCGATGACGTCGTCTGGGAGGCGAGGCTTGCCGAAGTGCTCGAGCGTTGCGTTGATCGAGTTGCATAGGTCGATGCGGGAGTCGATAAGTGTACCGTCGAGATCGAAGACGATGAGGCGCGGCGTGATCGGCGACATGAAAGTGATTTCTCTCCTCCGGGAAGGCCGCTGCCCCCTCCCCTGTTTTGATGCAAAGTCTTCCATTTAGTGGAGATAGGTCCGGACTTCCTGCGCATGTTATCTACCCAAAGAAGCGAACGCCCCGGGACTTTCCGGGGCGTTCAGGATTGTTCTCCTTGACTCTAAGTATAGCCGATTGGCGAAACAAACATGCCACGGGTATGTTCTTCATTTGGTGGCGGTTGTGCCGTGGAGAGGGTTGACAACATTTTTTGTTGCACAAGGTATCAGGCGTCAGCTATCAGGTCTCCGCGGAGTGGCAGGGGCGGACACACGGACGATGCACCGCCCCCCAAACGAACTAGTGAATGGTGATGTCGCCGGACCCTGTGTTGGCTCGGACTACCGGGCCTCCGCCGTTGACGGTTCCGCTGACGTGGTGCCGATTAAGGTTGCCCTGCATGGTGATGGGCTGGTCGACGTGGACGCTTCCGGAGCCGGTATCGGCATCGAGATTGAAGTGAGCAGAGCTGCCGAGGGCGAGCAGGATGGAGCCAGAACCGGTTGAGATCTTCCAGTCGGTACTGGGCTGGCCGTCGACCTGAACGTCGCCGCTGCCAGTGCTGGCTTTGAGGGCTCCCGAGACGCCGTAGAGGTGGAGAGTGCCGCTTCCGGTTTCGGCTTTCACGTCACCCGGACCCGAGTGACGGAGCTCAACATCGCCCGATCCGGTGCCGAGAGTAGCCTGACCCTGGATGCCGTTGGCTTTTATTGAGCCTGAGCCGGTTTGGGCCTTGAGGCTGGCGCCCACGTCCTGAATATCCATATCGCCGGAACCAGTGGCTGCGTTGATGTTGGAAGAACGGGGGAGGGTGACGTCGTAGTCGATGGAGATGTTGCGGAAGAGATCGTTGTCACCGTGGCGGCTGCCGATGGTGATTTCATTGCCGTTCTGAGTAATCGGCGGATTGTTGACGATCTGCTGGACGCGAGACTCGGCGTCTCCGTTCCCCCAGCTGTGGCCGGCGTGGACGTGACCAATGATGTGGACCTGGTTGTCGGAGCCGGGCTTGAGGCGGATATAACCGGAGCCGGTTGCAACGGAAATATTTGGGGAACCGCTGACAGACAGGGTCTTATCGAAGTTGCCGTCGGCGAGCGCGGCAGTGGTGATCGCGAGAGTGGCGACAGTCAGGAGAAGTTTGGCGTTCATTCGTAGGCCTCCGTTTTGAGTCAATTACGAGACTTCAAGGTCATTGGTTCCCACTTTGTTTGGTAGCCATGAAAAGAAGATACCGCTCGCAAATGATTTAGCGCAGGACTAAAGCCCTGCGCTAATCCCGAAATCGAGGTCGTGCTCCTAAGAAAGCTACTGCTGGAGAATGACGGTGTCGCCGACGTTGAGACCGGTGAGGACTTCGGTTCTGGTTCCATTGGAGATGCCTGCCTTGATGGTGACTTTGCGGCGGCCTTTCTTTTCCTTGGGGTCCGGCACTTCGATCGAGGCGTTGCGGTCCTTGTCATAGATGACGGCCTGCTCAGGCACGGTGAGGACTCCCTTATGCTCTTCGAGGAGAATCTCGGCATTGGCGGTCATGTTGGCCTTGAGCTCGCCGCCGGGGTTGTCGATGGAGACGCGAACCTCAAAGGTGGTGACGTTGTCCTTCTCGACTCCGAGGGGGGCGATCTTGGTGACTTTGCCCTGGAAGGTCTTGTCTTTGAAGGACTCGACCTTGATGCGGGCGGGCTGACCGAGATAGACCTTACCGATGTCTGATTCGTCGACTTTTCCCTGGACATAGACCTGGCTGGTGTCGCCGATGGTCATGACGAGCGTAGCGGTCGAGCCCATGACGAGAATGGAGCTCACAGCGTCTCCAAGCTCGACGTCGCGCGACAGGACGGTGCCATCCATCGGAGAGATGATGGTGGTATAGCTGAGCTGCTCCTGGAGCTGGTTCAGGGAGGCCTGGGCCTGGGCAACCTGCGCTTCCGCCTGGTGGAGTTTGGAGGTATCTACCGTGATCTGGGCGACAGCTTTGTCGCGGGTGTTGGCCGCGGCCAGGTACTTTTGCTGCGCGTCGTCAAGGGCCTGCTGGGAGACTACGCCGTCTTTGGACATCTCAAGATTGCGCTTGTAGGTATGCTCGTACATCGGCAGGTCTGGAGCTTCGGCGTTGACTTTGTCGTACTGAATCGCGGCCTGGGCGGCGCGAGCATTGGATTCGGCCGCGGCTAGCTGGGCCTTCTGAGCGCTGACCTGGGCAATGATTTCAGCCTGGTCGAGCTGAGCGAGATTCTGGCCCTGCTTTACGTGCTGGTTAATGTCGACGTCGAGACGGGTGACGATTCCGGAGGCTTTGGATTTGACCTCGACCTTGGTGATGGGCTGGACCTTGCCGGTGGCGACGACCGAACGGGCGATGTCGCCCTTTTCGACCTTGGCAAGCTGGGAGGGCTCGAGTTTGGCGCTGTTGCCTTTGGCCGCCACAGTGATGCCGAGGACGGCGGCGATGAGGAGGACGACGACGCCGGCCCATATCCAGAATCTGCGTTTGTTCTTGCGCTGTGTGGCCAAGGTAGAACTCCCTTGTTAGTACGGTTTCGGAGTGTGGTTACGCAGGACGGCCCTGCATAGTTCCCTAGAAAGTTTAAGACCTGGGAGAGGAAGGAAAAGTACGCCTTCAGAGGGATGGAATTGTTGAAAAAAAGTGACGTCTGGTTCTTGTTCTTGTGAGTTGCAGTTGGATCAGACGTATTTGCGAAGGACGCCGAGAACCTTTCCTTGAATCCTGACATTGCCTGCCGGAGCGAAGATTGGGGCCATCTCCGTATTGGAGGGCTGCAGGCGAATCATGTTTCCTTCACGATAGAAGCGTTTGAGGGTAGCATCTGCGCCATCAATGAGGGCGACGACGATCTCTCCCTCGCGGGCGGTGCGCGTGCGTTCGACGAGGACGTAGTCGCCCGAGACGATGTGCTCGTCCCGCATGGAGTCGCCCCTGACCTCAAGGGCGAAGACCTCGCGATTTCCGATGATGTCGCTGAGGGAGATGCTCTCAGCGGACTCAATGGCCTCGACAGGCTTACCGGCGGCGATTCGTCCCATCAGTGGAAGCCGGTCGACACCCTTTTTCGCGGAGCGCGCGGGGAGGACGTCGATGGAGCGGCTGCGGTTGTGTGCGCGCTGGAGGAGACCTTTGTTTTGGAGATTCGTGACATGTTTATGGACGGTGGCTAGCGAACTCAGGCCGAGTCCACTGGCAATTTCCTCGTAGGATGGGGAGTAGCCGTTCTTCTGTGTGAAGTTGGACAGGAAGTCGATGACCTCTTTTTGCCGCCTCGTAATTGCCATGCGGGAATTGTAGCGAATAAAAAGCGAATTGCAATAGCCTTTTTAGATTCCTCCTGATTTTTGGCAGGCCTGGTAGGGAAAAGCAACGCGTTCCATTTTGGAACGCGCTTATGCAAAAAACTGCATGCGGGGATTGAAACGACAGGGGCTATGTCCCAAGGTAATAGAACACCGCTGACCTTTGTAACGCTTGCGTGATGCGGGAATTGCTGTCGACGAGGTGATGTATGCGAGTCCTGGTTGTTGAAGATGATTCTGCCTTAGGTTTGTTTCTGCAAAAGGGATTGCAGCTTGAAGGACATGAAGTTGCTTGGGTGGGTGATGGAGAAGCGGCGTTAGAGCAGGCGGAGGTGTACCAGCCGGACCTGATCGTGCTGGATCTAAGCCTTCCACGAAAAGATGGGACGGAGGTCCTTGAGGAGATGCGGGGACGATACGACGGCACGGCTGTGCTGGTGCTGACGGGCCGAAGTCAGGTGGAAGAGCGAGTGAAGTGCCTCAATCTCGGAGCTGATGATTGCTTGCTGAAGCCGTTCAGTTTTCATGAACTGACGGCGCGGTGCCGGGCTCTATTGCGACGGCGGGAGCGGTTTTCGGATCCTATGCTGCGCCATGAGGATGTTGAGTTGAACCGTATGGAACGTCGCGTGACGCGGAACGGCAGGGTGGTGGATCTGACGGTAAAGGAGTTCAGTCTCCTTGAGTACCTGATGCAGCGGAGTGGACGTTGCTGCAGTCGGGCGGAACTTCTGCGCGAGGTCTGGCAGATGTCGCCGGAGACGGAGACGAATGTCGTCGATGTGTATATCAACTATCTCCGGAAGAAGCTGGGGGTAGCGGTTTCGGAGGATGGTCCTGAGGGTTCAGTTATTAAGACAGTGCGCGGTGAGGGGTACAGGATGGGTGGCAAGAAGCTGCCGGTCCCAGTTGACTATGCCATGAGCGCGGCCCGGGCGGGCGCCTAACGAAGTACAGGCCGGGGGATTGAAGATATGTTGAGCAATGCAGAGAAGGTCGATGGCGGGGCAGTCTCGAGTGCCGGAAGTCGGACGGTGGTGGTTGCCAGTGCGGACTTGGGGTTGAGACAGAGGCTGCGCTCGTCTTTAGTTGCGCTGCGGTGGAAGGTGCTTGAGGCCGGAGGTGGGGCGGAGGCGATTGCTCAGATTGAGGGCTCGCGACCGGAGGCGCTGCTGGTGGATAGCTGGCTGCCGGACCTTGAGATCGGGGAGTTCTCGGGACAGGTGCGGATGCTGTATCCGTCACTGGAGTTGATGGGCATGGATGGAGTTGTGGCAGATCAGGGATCGCCATACCTCCGGCGCAACGAGTTGTTGCACGCACTGCGGGAGGCCCAGAGCGCTGTCACTGATACGGCTGCGTGGCGGGCGGCTCCTGTGGCGGTGCCGCGCGTGGCTGGAGGCCCGCGTGGGGAGAATGTGGGAGTTCCTTTGGAGCGTAGCGAAGATGTTGCTTCACGAGAGACGCTGCCTGAGTTGGTCGGTGAAAGTGAAGGGATGCGAGAGTTGGCGCGGCTGATTCGTCTGGTTGCGCCACGGTCGACGACGGTGCTGATTGAGGGCGAAACAGGAACCGGAAAAGAAGTGGTGGCGAAGGCGTTGCATCGGTTGAGCTCCCGATCGAATAAGCCGTTTGTTGTTCTGAATTGCGCGGCGATTCCGGAGGCGCTGCTCGAAGCTGAGTTGTTTGGGCATACCAGGGGTGCGTTTACGGGCGCGGTGCAATCGAGGACGGGAAGGATCGAGGCGGCGAATGGTGGGACGCTCTTTCTGGATGAGATTGGAGAGATGCCGCTGGCGCTGCAGGCCAAGATGCTGCGGTTTCTGGAGTGCGGAGAGTTGCAGCGGGTTGGCGACAACGAGACGGTGCGGGTGGATGTTCGAGTGATCGCGGCAACGCATCAGCCTTTGGAGCAGAGATCGGAGGAGGGGAGCTTCCGATTGGATTTGTATCATCGGCTGGCTGTGTTTCCGATTGAGGTTCCGGCTCTTCGCGACCGGATGGAGGACTTAGGGTTGCTTTCGGAGCATTTTCTGGAGCGCATGGGGCGTGAGATGCCTCGCAAGCGGTTGAGTTCAGATGCGCGGGCGCGGCTGCGGGAGCATCACTGGCCGGGTAATGTGCGCGAGTTGATGCATGTGTTGGAACGCGGAGCGATTCTGGCGGGCGATCGGATGGAGATTGTCGCCGAGGAGATTCGTTTGCGGAAGAGTTCCAGGAGTTGATTGGCTGCGACTGATTGCTATCGACTAATGGGTTTTAGATAAAGACGTGTCCATTCCTGATGTTCTTAGCGCCCTCTTATCTGAGGGCGCTTTTGTTTGGTGCATGAAGTGCATTGGAGCAGGGAGCAGGTGGAGGCTTCGATGCAGGTTACAGGTCCTTTGAGCGATGCACTGGCGCGATATCTCGATCTGACGAGCGAGCAGATGAAGCTCACGGCTAGCAACATGGCCAACGTCGATACGCCTGGCTATAAGACTCGGGGATTTGATTTTGAGCAGGAGTTTGCGAATCAACTGCAAGGGAGTTCGTTTGTCAGCCCGGACGTGCAGGATGTGGATGGGCTTGTCTCGCGTCCGGATGGCAACAACGTTTCTATGGATCGCGAGGCGATGCAACTGGCGAAGTCACAGCTGCAGTTCAGGCTGGGTACGGAGCTATTGAAGCAGGAGTTTTCAGGTTTGATGAGTGCGATCCATGCGGAGGCCAAGTAAACCATGAACCTGTTTGGCGTGATGGATGTGAGTGCGTCGGCGCTTCGGGCCGAGCGGGTGCGGGCTGAGGTTGTGGCTTCGAATATGGCGAATGCTGAGACGACTCGAACTGCGGAGGGCGGTCCGTATCAGCGGCGTCATGTGGTCTTTGAGGCGGAGGGCGTTGATAGTTTTCAGGGCGCGATTGCGAATCACTTGGCGACGAGTTTCGGAGGCAGCCTCTCAGATGGGGGCGTGACGGCTGCGAATGGTGTTCCTGGAGGGGTTGCGGTGACGGGGGTCATCAGCGATGGAAACGCTCCGCTGCGGAGGTATGATCCGCAGCATCCTGATGCAGGTCCGGACGGATATGTGGCGTATCCCGATATTAATCCGCTGACGGAGATGGTGGATCTGATGGGGGCTACCCGGTCCTATGGGATGAACGCGTCGGCGATTCAGGCGGAGAAGAATATGGTTTCTGCGTCGCTGGATCTTTTGAAGTGAGGCGATTGAGAGAGGTTCTGTTATGAGTGTGGCGATCACCGGGGGGCAAAGCGCAGTCACGGATATTGGCAGCGGTTCGGGTGTGGCCGGTGGCGTACGTCGAGGCGCGTCTTCGGATGTTCCGTTCGCTGGTCTGTTTCGAACGATGGTGGAGCAGACGAATGCGCTTGATCAGCACGCTTCGCAGGCTGTTACGGGCTTGCTGAGTGGCCAAGGTGTTGAGATTCATGAAGCGATGATTGCGACGCAGAAGGCTGGCATCGCATTTGAGTTGGCGCTGCAGGTGAGAAACAAGGCGGTAGCAGCCTACCAGCAGATGATGGGAATGCAGTTTTAGAAGGCACTGAGACGAGATGGCAGAGACAGATCAGAATGCAGCTGGGCTACAGCGATCTCGTCAGGATGCTGGAGCAACCCTGAGTGGAACGAAGCCGCCGATGGAGCGTGCGCTTCAACTGGCTGGGGTTCTGCGTCAGAGGGTAATGGCGCTGCCTCCCGGTAAAAGAACGTGGCTGGCTGCGTCAGCGCTTTTTCTGGCTGCCATGTGCGGAGTGTTGATGTGGTATGCGGGGCGCACAGATTGGCGGGTGCTCTTCAGCGGGTTGGACGGCAAGGATGTGCAGCAGGTTTCGCAGGAGTTGGCGGCGGCGGGGATTCCTTACCAGGTGACTGTTGATAACGCGGGCGTGCAGGTTCCGGCGGAGATGCTGGATAAGGCGCGGATGGCGGTCGCGGCGAAGGGCATGCCTCAGACGGGGAGGCTGGGATTCGAGATCTTCGACAAGCCGAACTGGGTTGGAAGTGAGTTTGACGAAAAGGTGAACTATCAGAGGGCGCTCGAAGGAGAACTGGAGCATACGATCGAGACGCTAGGCGTGGTGCGGTCAGCGCGCGTGCATCTCGTAATGGCGCAGAAGTCACTATTTACGTCTGAGGAGAGAGCAGCGAAGGCTTCAGTGGTGTTGAAGCTGAAGCGGGCGTCGCTTGATCAGGAGCAGGCGGATTCCATCCGAAGTCTGGTCGCTAGTGCGGTGGAAGATTTAAGCGTCGACGATGTAACGCTGGTTGATGCAGACGGACGGGTCAATCTGAAGGCGCGATCGAAGGGTGCGGCTGAGGCGGATCTCGAACAACAGATGGAGGAGAAGCTGGTGGCAATGCTGGAGCCACTGGCGGGTCGCGATAAGGTGCGAGCGACAGTCAATGTCAGCTTCGATGAGAGCAGTGAGGAGAGCACCGACGAGGTCTATGACCCAAACCAGACGGCAACCCTGACCATGCAGAAGAGTGAGCACACCTCGGTGCAGCCGGCGCGAGCGACGGGAGTTCCGGGGACAGCGAGTAACTCACCCACTGCCGCACCGGTTGGAGCGGTGCAGGGATCGCAGGCTGCGGCTGCGCCGGGATCGCCGCCTCTGTTGCAACGAGAGGCGTTGCCGGTCTATCCGCAGCAGGGAAATGGAGCAGGCCAGAGTGTCAGGGAGGAGAGCGGGACCTACGGGGTTACAAAACATGTCGTGCACAGGGAAGAAGGGCCAGGCAGGGTAAAGCGTGTAACGGCCGCGGTGGTTGTGAATGATCGGAGTGTGACAGAGGGATCCGGTAAATCGGAGCGTGTTGTGTGGAAGCCGCGAAGTGCCGATGAGATGAGGAGACTACAGGAATTGGCCCAGGCCGCAGTCGGCTTCGACAGCAAGCGCGGTGACCAGGTGGTGGTAGAGAACGTGAGCTTCAGCTCAAATTCACTTGAGTTGAAGCCCCCGCCGGTAGAGAGAGCGCTGACCGAGATGCGTGGTTTGCTGCAGTCGCAACCGAGTCTCGGCCGCGCGGCAGTCGCGGGGCTGTGTGGGGTACTGCTGGTGTTGCTGGTCTTGCGGCCGATTGCTGGCCAGATGACGGCCATATTGCGGGAGCCGGTCCTACTGACTGCGGGTGCACCGGGAGATCACGATTTGGGAGGTGCGATTGGAGAACTGGAAGAGAAGGCTTCCGAGAGCGACGTTGAGAAGACGAGGGCCCCTCAGTTGTCAGGTAATGTGCTGGCCGCGCGGCACAGGCAGGGTGTCTACGATCAGGTCGTTGAGCATATTCGGCGCGAGCCTGTGCAGAGCACGCGATTGCTTGAAGCATGGATTGGGTCATCGGAGGAGATGGACTGATGGCAGGGTTACAGATGGCGGAGATTCCGCAGCAGCGTGCACCGCTATTGTTGACGGAAGAGTCGGGGTTTGAGCCTGCGGAGTTGCCGGGCCTGCGAAAGGCGGCGATCCTGATGGTTGCCTTGGGGGATGAACTCGCCAAGACGCTTTTTCAGAGCTTGTCGGAGACGGATATCCATCGTGTGACGGAAGAGATCACGCGGCTCGGAGAGATTCCTGCCAATCTTCTAACGCAAGTGTTGACTGAGTTCTATGGGTTGCTGGAGACGCAGCAATACATGGTCCGTGGCGGCCCGGAGTTCGCAATGAAGGTCTTGACCGAGGCCTTTGGACCTACGCGAGCGGAGGCACTGCTGAATCAGGTAAAGAAGATTCGCGAGCGGGCGACTGGCGATATGGCGATGCTGCAGAAGATGGATCCGCAGCAGCTTAGCAAGTTTCTTGAAACCGAACATCCGCAGACGATTGCGTTGGTGCTGGCGCATCTGGACGCGAAGCGCGGATCGACGGTGCTGATGGAATTGCCGGGGGCGATGAGGGTGGAGATCGTGAAGAGACTGGCCGAGATGCGGCAGTTTTCGCCGGAGGTGGCGCAGAAAGTGGCGCTCGTTCTGCATCGCCGCGTGGAAGGAATTGGAAATGGCGGCAGAAAGGCTTATTCAGGTTGCAAGGCGGTTGCGGAGTTGTTGAATCGAGTTGATGAGACGGCGAGCAAGGGAATTCTGGAAGAGATTGAACAGAAACAGCCGCAGCTGGCGATCGGTATACGAAACCTGATGTTTACGTTCGAGGATTTGCTGACGGTTCCGGCTGAAAGCATACGGGAGTTTGTGGCCTCCGCCGACAAGAGGGTCCTCGCGATGGCGTTGAAAGGCGGTCGGGAGAATTTGAGAGCGCATCTCTTCAAGGCGATGAGTTCACGCGCAGTAGAGATGCTGAAAGAAGATATGGAGGCAATGGGGCCTGTCCGAATGAAGGATGTGGGGCTGGCACAGCAAGAGTTATTGGCTCTGGCCAGGCAATTGGAGGGTGAAGGGCGAATGATCCTGAAGATGGAGATGGATGATGAGATCGCAGTCTGAGACGGTATTTGAGCCGCTGCTGCTAGATGAGAGTGCTCCACGCAGAGAGAGGGGAGTGGCGCGACTTCAATTTCGGAGAGCGAACCTGTCCGAATTTGAAGAAGCGGCGATATCAGAGTGTATCGTTCCTGCTGCTTCGAGTGGGCAGGTTTCGGCTGCGGAAGTGGAGGCTTTGCGAGAAGAGCTGCGAACGCAGGCGGAGCAATTCCGGGTACACGTGAAGGAAGCGGAACTGGAAGCGGCGGATGCCGCTCGAACTAAATGCTCAGAGGAGTTCACGCTAAGACTGACTGCCGAGAGGGAGCGTGTTGCCAAACTTTGCGCTCAATTCGAGAGAGAACGCGCTCGTTATTTCTCCGGTGCGGAGGCAGAGATAGTAAAGTTGGCGCTCGCTATTGCTGCCCAGGTTCTACATAGAGAGGTAAGGCTTGATCCGCTGCTGCTACTGGGCGTCGTAAGAGTGGCGCTGGAACAGATTCGAGATGCGGGGAGTGCAGTGCTCCGTGTTCCTGTTTCGGAACGCGAAGCGTGGCAAGAGAGTCTGACAGAGACCGGGGAGATTGCGCTGCAAGTTGTTGGCGATGAGCGCCTGTCTTCTGGAGATTGTGTGCTGGAGTCGAGTGTTGGCAGGGCGAACATGGGGATACGGGCTCAGCTAGAGGAAATTGAGCGAGGCTTCTTTGATCTGTTGGAGAAGAGACCCGCGTGATTGCTGAAATTGATAATGTCGAGCGAATAAGAAGGGTTGAGTTGACGGCCTATCTGGCGCGACTCAAGGCCAGGCCGTCGTGGAGGCTATGCGGTAAAGTCGTCGAGGCAAATGGCCAGACGATTGAATCTGAAGGGCCTCGTTGCTCGGTTGGGGATTGCTGCGAGATTGAGGATCAGTCACGGCTGCGGCACCTGGCGGAGGTCATTGGATTTCGCGGACGCCACGTTCTGGCGATGCCACTGCAAGCTACTCAAGGGATTCGCTACGGAGACACGGTCATTGGATGTGGCGCGTCGCCTGAGATTGCTGTCGGAGATAGTCTGCGGGGCAGAATCCTGAATGCGATTGGCAATCCGCTGGACGGAGCCGGGGCCATCCGATGCGGTGAGGTGTGGCCTCTGGATGGAGCGTTACCAGATCCGATGAGGCGTGTGCCGATTCGGGAGTCGATGCAGACTGGTGTTCGAGTGATTGATGGGCTACTCACTACGGGACGCGGTCAGAGGATCGGAATCTTTGGTGGCTCTGGTGTTGGGAAGAGCACATTGATTGGAATGATGACGCGCAATACTGCTGCCGATCTTACGGTTGTTGGCCTGGTTGGAGAACGCGGGCGCGAAGTGCGCGAGTTTGTCGAGGATTCGCTGGGAGAGGAAGGCCGCAAGCGATCGATTGTTGTAGTTTCAACCTCGGATCAAAGTCCCCTGTTGCGAATGAGAGCTGCGATGTCGGCAACTTCGATTGCGGAGTATTACGCTGCACGGGGAAAGCATGTACTCCTCGTTCTTGATTCGCTGACACGATATGCCATGGCCGCACGAGAGGTAGGGCTGGCGGCCGGCGAGCCACCTGCAACAAAAGGCTATACACCTAGCGTTTTTACCCGGCTGGCGAAGTTGGTAGAGCGGGCGGGAAATTTCGAACGCGGAAGCATCACTGCGTTTTACACGGTGCTGATGGAGGGCGACGACCAGCAGGATCCAATCGTGGATGCGGTTCGATCATTTCTGGATGGACATGTGGTGTTGTCGCGGCGTATGGCGGCGGCAGGATGGTATCCGCCGGTCGACGTGCTGGATTCTCTCAGCCGGTTGATGCCGGCGGTAACGACGAAGGAACATCGCATTCAGGCTGCGAAGGCCAGGCAACTACTTGCGGCATATGCGCGGTCCGAGGACCTCATTCGAATCGGAGCTTACAGCGCTGGTACCGATGAGGAACTTGATAGGGCCGTGGGTGCTATGCGACCGCTACGTGGATTTCTTGAACAACCAAGCGATGAGCGGACAACTATGGCTGAGACCGTGTCTCGGCTAAGTGCACTGGAGCTTTGATGCCGCTCAACCTTCAAGCTCTGAAGCGGCTAACAGGTCTTTACGAGGTTATCGAGGAGCAGGCTGCGATCGCCCTCAGGAAGAAGATGCTTGAAGCAAATAACGCCAGGCAAGCAGTAGAGCGGCAAACAGACGTGATTCGAACTGCGGGTTCTGAGTTGCGACAGGCACTGATGCTTAGCGATCAGGAAAAAGCGGCGCTTGTGACTGCTGAGAGTGAGTATGCTGTCCTCGCGCGGGAGGCTATGGAAGAGATTGTGGCGGAGCGTGAAATTCAGAGTTCGCTCGCGCGAACGAAATTTCTCGAGCAGCGCATAAAACTTGAGCAAATCAAGCGGTTGCACGAAGACGTGCGAGCCGAATTGGCAGTCGAACAAGGTCGAAGGCAACAGGCTATGGCCGACGACAGGTTTCTGGCACTCAAGGCGATAAGGCGACAAGCAAATCGACTGGAGATTGAAAAGTAAATCTGGCCTAATGTTTTTTTAGAGGCTTTGGTGAACCGTGTGCATTCTCCTGTGGTGAGGCAGGAGAGGCACATGAAGGCAGCCATGGGAATTCTCAAGAGCGGCGGGGCAACAGTCAACGCTTTGCTGTCCATGGGTGCGAGAGAAGTAAAGAACACCGAATCTTTCGCAAGACGATTCTCGGAGCAGGTCCACGGTGTGATCCCTGAAGGTCGGGCAATGCAGAGTTTATCGCCCAGGAAAGAGACATACGAGCCGGCAATGGAGCGTGGCACGAAAGGCGGGACTGCGTCGGGAGATAGAAGGAAGCTCGAGCCGCAGGTTGATCCGCAGGCGAGCGGATCAGAATGGATAAGGGATCGTGTGATGAGTGAGAAGGCCTTTGCGTTGGTGAATGCGGTGACAACGCGAAAGACTGATACGAAACTCCGCGTTGAGAAATCTGCTGTTCGTCACAAAGGCGCTGAGGTCGATGCCGACGGGGAGATTGGAAAGAAGAAGTTCTTACGAGAAGAGGGAGTTGAATGCAAAGATCACCGGAGCAACTCAAAGGATGAATTGAATTCGCAATCAAGCGATATGGCTGTGCCACTAGTTGAAGCATCGGCGATGCGGAGTTCACCACATGTAGGGGTTGCAGTTACTCACGGCAATCATGACAAGTCGGAGCTCAAGAAGGACTCTTTGAAAGAAATCGGGTTCGACGGGACGAATGGGCAATTTCGTGACGATGCAGCAAACGTTCATGGAGCGCACGCAGATTCTGCTACGCATGTCGCGAAGGACCCGAAACGAGGAGAGATGAGTGGTGGAAGTCAGGATGCCGTCGCTTCTCCAGAGAGGGAAGAAACTTCGCAACAAAGGATCGGCGCGGCGATAGTGCGTCAAATAGGACAGAGTGTTCCCGCGGCTTCAATAACCCAGATTCCTGCCATATCGACCTCCGTGAGGAGCAGTGATCCACGGTTGGCCGGCATTGCCGAGCCCGTGGGCCAGCATTTCCAAGCATCGCCTTCAGGCTCTGCATTGATCAAAAATGACCATCAAGTCCTTAAAGCGACCCCTACAACTCTGGAGGTTGGGATTGCTGCCGGACCTCATGGATGGCTGAAGGTGCGGGCCGAGATGGCAAATGATGGTCAGGTCAGTGCCCTATTGTCATCAAGCTCGCGACCTGGCCAGCAAATGCTAAATCGGGAATTGAATTCATTGAACACATTTCTTCGAAATGAAGATATCCGGATCGGGTCGTTGACGGTTCACGCGACGACGCCAGCAACAGATCGGAGTGACCTGCGAGGAGGCTCGGGAAATGGTCTAGATCGCGAGCATCAGCAAGGGAACGAACAAGGCAGAAACGAACACACAACTAACACCGGCTCGGCGATCGATGAGAGTTCTGGAGCCTTGGATGAAGGCGCAGTGATAACGGATTGGTGGTCGTTGCCATCGATTCATCTACATAGTGAAGCCTTTGTGAACGTGATGGCATGAAAGTTTGCAGTCGAGTAAATGAACGGGAGATAAGAGATGGATGCATCACAGATCAATTCGGTGTCTGGAACAGGAGCGTCCGCCGCCGCGAGGATCGCGTCGTCGCTGACATCGCCGACCGTAAAGGCGAAGGACGCCTCAAAGAATAACGCCACAGCTAGTGCTGACTCTGGCTCAACAATCACGGCAAACGACTTTTTGACACTGCTAGTAAGTGAGATGAAGAATCAGGATCCGACGCAGCCAACAGATCCGAATCAATACATTCAGCAGCTGGTCGGTGTGAATAGCCTTCAGCAACTGATTCAGATTAACCAGGGGCTTACCTTGCTTGAAATCGGAGCTACGTCGAGCGCCACTACTACTACTGCGTAACCAACTGAAGCGAATTGCTGATGAGAAATGAGGAGATAGGAGACGGAAATGGGATCTTTTTCAATTGCACTAAGTGGTCTGGAGGCTAACAGGGTTGCCCTGAACACGATCGGGAACAATCTTGCCAATTTAAATACAACTGCCTTTAAGGAACAAAGCACAACATTTGAAGACCTCTTCTATCAGCAGATAGGAGCTTCCGGGTCAAACAACCCATTGCAAGTAGGAGTAGGAACAAAGGTTTCGGCTACCGCAACGGACTTTCTACAAGGAACTATTCTGCCTACCGGGAGCTCTACAGATGTTGCATTGAATGGAGAAGGCTTCTTTGTCGTTCAGCAGGGTGGCGTCCAGGCGGTGACACGAGCAGGAAACTTTCAGCTTAGCCAGGCCGGCAACTTAACTACGGTCGATGGAGAACAGGTGATGGGGTACGGGGTTAGTAATGGTGCGGTGAATACGAACGGCGGTTTAGTACCGTTGGTTATTCCGGTTGGGGCTACCGAAGCCGCGCAAGCTACACAGAATGTTTCGATCACTGCAAATCTGGACGCGGCTGCTACGGTTGGAACTCAGTTTACGAGTCCAATCACGATGTACGATTCACTGGGTACAAGTCACGCGGCGACGGTGACCTATACGAAAACTGCGGCCAACACATGGGGATATGCAATTACTTTGCCTTCGGGAGATGCCACGGGCGCTCCTGTAAACAACACCGGGACCTTAGCCTTTAATTCCTCTGGACAACTGGTCTTTCCGTCTGGAAATGTGACGGGAATTCAGTTTCCAGGCCTAACTGATGGCGCGAGTGATCTGAACTTTAACTGGAACTTCTACAGCAATGGCAGTCCAACTATCTCACAAGCGAATTCGGCCTCGACTACTACTACGACCGGGCAAGATGGATACGCCAGCGGTGTTTATCAGGGCTTCTCAGTGGATGCGAACGGCGTGATTACGGCCGCTTTCAGCAATAGCCACACAGCGACCATTGGTCAGCTTGCCGTTGCGCGAGTAACCAACCCTCAGGGTCTGACGATGGCGGGAAATAATAATTTCCTAACGACTGCAGCCTCAGGAAGCGCAACCATAGGGATTGCGGGAACTGGGGGTCGGGGAACGATCGAGGATGCTTCGCTGGAACAGTCGAATGTAGATATCTCGACTGAGTTTGCGAATCTAATCGTGGCACAGCGGGCCTTTGAGGCTAACTCAAAGACGGTTACTACTTTTGACGCAGTAACACAGGCGACGATTGGTATGGTTCGATAGGTAGTTGCGTTGTTCAGACGGGCAAGGCGGCGGGGTGGTGCTGCCCCCGGCACCATCTGCGGGTTAAGAAAACCCTCATTCTCCGAGATAGGAAATGGCCCTATCCGTGCTGCATTACGCAGCATGACGGCAACTTCTCCAACTGCAAGCACTGCTGAACGTGCGCATGGACCGCTTGCATCACTCGTGATTGCTGTGGTGCTCGGAACACTTCTCTCGGTATCGGTGAGCATGGGGACGATCTACTACCTGGTGCGCTCTGGGCATATGCACCTGATAGTAAGTCCCAGTGCTGCTTCGTTGCCTGATGTGCAGCAATCAACTCGAACCCTGGCCCTTGATCCTTTACTGGTGAATCTGGCTGACGCGGGAGGAAATGCATATCTTCGAGTGGGTTTGACATTGCGCGTGCTCGACGCAGCCGACAAGGGAAGCGCGAAACAGGGAAATGCAACTGAGAAAGCCGAGGGAGATAAATCAGCGGCTGCGGGTTTACGCGATACAGCATTGGCTGTGCTGGGGCACCAGGAGTCCAAAGATCTGTTGGTCCCGGATGGCAAGGAACACTTGAAAGACGAGCTTAAACGGGCATTTGAAGAGCACAACGCGGAGGCCAAGGTGAAAGATGTGTACTTCACTGAGTTTCTCGTGCAGCGGTGACGTTTGGAGAGGAAGACAACGCAATGGGTGAGATGGAATTAATGGTTCGTAATCCTGCGGAACAAGCCAGCCCTGGCCGTGCTGCAGGGGATGTGGAATGGATTTCTCACATTGAAGAACATTCCTCGTGGCCGATATTGGCAAAGCTGCCGGCAATTGTGACGGCAGAGATTTCGATGAAGCTATTTTGCGTGAAAGACGTGCTCGGCTTGCGGAAGGGCCAAGTATTTGAGACTGGTCTGTCAGAGGCGGAGGATGTTCCTTTGATGGTAGGCAAGGTGCAAGTGGCTTGGATTGAATTCGAGGTCGTCGATCACCGCCTCGTTGCAAGACTCACCCGGCTCGCATAGGAGATCTGAGAGTGGTTGAAAGCAAACATGTGACAGCGGTATGCCCCCAAGGGGCAATTCGCTGGTTGGTCGATCGTCTTTTGACGCGCGGACGGGCCAGCGCTTATCAGAGGCGAATGGAGTTAGTGGAGACGTTGTCAATCGGAGGGAAGCGGCAGTTAATTCTGGTGACTTGTGACGAAGAGCGCTTTCTGATCGTAGCAAGTAGCGAAGGCGTACAGGTTATCAAAAGCCTTGGACAAGAGGCTGATAAGGGCCTAGATACCGTGAAGCAGGGCAACCGATGAAAGACCTGCTCAGACCACTACAAGTCGGGTTGCTTTTGATGTCATGCACGTCTACGTTGACACTCCATGCGCAGGCGGCGCAATCGTTCTGGGTAAATCGTCCACCGGCGAGACATATTCTCCGCAGCAGGACGGGAAGTTCTATTGCGGCTCTCGGCGCACGAGAGAGAGTGATGAGTGTCCAGGGTGACGGTGGTGACGTCACAGCAAAGCAATCGATCGCGGTTGCTTTTGGAGAGAATCACAGTGCGCCATGGTCGATTGTTGTTAGTTTGACACTGCTGACCTTGCTGCCAGCCCTCTTGCTATCGATGACTCCACTTGTGCGTTTGCTAGTGGTCTTTCACTTTCTAAGACAAGCGTTGGGAACGCAAACCGCTCCGTCCAATCAGGTGTTGATGGGGCTTGCACTGATGATGACATGGTTCCTGATGCAGCCAGTGCTGGTTGAGGTGGAACAGCACGCTGTCGCCCCGTATCGGGCTGGGTCGATCTCTGGCGAGGACGCAATACACCTCGGCATGCAACCGGTGAAGCGCTACATGTTGCGCTACGCGCGAGAGAAAGACCTGAGCGTCTTCGCGGCTGCGGGGATGGTCTCCAAGCCCAAGACCAAGGACGATCTTCCGCTGCAGGTGGTTATTCCTGCGTACATTCTTAGCGAATTGAAGGCTGGATTTCAGATTGGAGCAATTCTGTTTTTTCCGTTTCTCCTGCTGGATCTCGTCGTCGCGAGCGTGACGACGTCGATTGGCATGATGCAGCTTCCGCCTGTAGTCATTTCGACTCCGCTAAAGATTCTGTTGTTCGTCATGGTTGACGGGTGGAATCTTTTGGCGACTCAGCTTATCAAGAGCTTCTAGAAGTGCAAGTCAAGGAGATCCAATGGGACCAGATCAAGCTGTCGAAATAATTCGACGTGTACTGACGGAGGCAATGATTGTGAGCGCTCCACTGCTTTTGGTCACCTGCGTTGTGAGTCTTGGTGTGAGTCTGGTGCAGACGTTAACCAGCATTCAGGAACAGACTCTTTCTACGGTGCCGCGGTTGGTCGTGGTGTTCGGCGTTGTAATGATCGCGTTGCCCTGGATGGTACATCGGCTCGTGAACCTCACGTTGCAGCTGCTGAGTGACTTTCACAGGTACCTGGGATAGCGGCGACGATGCTTGATAAGTGGTCACCGTATTTGCAGGCGGGAGTTCTGGTGTTAATTCGTTTGAGCGGGCTGTTGATATTTGCGCCTCTGTTTTCGTCAGCGGCGATTCCTGCCCGAGTGAAAGCCGGTTTCGTGATCGCGATGACGTTTCTGGTTGCCCCCTTGGCTGGTGCTGTACCAAATGCGAATGTCGCTTTGAATGCGGGAACCGTCCTTGGAGAACTAGGCGTCGGATTGCTTTTCGGTCTGTCGCTGATGCTGCTTAGCGAAGCCATCGCGTTTGCAGGAATGTTGCTGAGCATGCAATTCAGTTTCTCTTTGGTGAACCTGATCGATCCTAACTCGATGATTGAGACACCGGTTTTGGGGCAGATGCTGGGGTGGTTGAACTTACTGGTGCTTATCGGTGCTGGGCTTGATCGCAGCCTCCTCGCAGCCCTCATCCGTAGCTTTAGCACGGTGCCGGTTGGGCACGCGCTCATGCAGATCAACACCGGATTAGGATTTGCAAGATTAGCCGCTGGAATCTTTCTTGCAGGGCTGCAGCTTGCTGCACCTGTCATCGCGGCTGCAATGGTTGTGGAGGTGACTGTGGGGCTTGTGGCCAGGATGTCACCTCAGCTGCATGCGATGGTTGTGGGCGTACCACTGAAGACGATGGTGTCGTATGTAGTTCTGCTGGCGAGTCTCGCGGTATGGCCGGGCTGGCTTGAGCGGCATTTCAATTCGTTATTGGATGCTGCGCAAAAGCTGATCGCGAGCACATGAGGACGTGCAATGGGTGAAAAGGGAACTGAGCCGGCAAGCCAGCAGCGCAAAAAAAAGGCGATAGAAAAGGGTGACGGTGTTCGTAGCCGGGAACTACTAAGTGCGGCTGCGATGTTGGGTGGTGTCGTAATGCTGGGAGCTACGGCTCGTGAATTTAGTAGCAGTTGGGGAAGGATCTACACTGAGAGCCTGACGTCGGCGACTGTGCGGGAATTCGATGGTGCGCGGAGTTGGATTGCCTTTATTTATTGCGCGGTTGCCCCGATACGGTTGGTGATGGTCCTGATTGGGGCAGCGAGCTTCGGATGTGCCCTGATTGCGGGTGTTGCTCAGAGCGGAGGCCTACGAGTTCAATTAAGCGCGCTGAAGGCAAAGCCTTCGAGATTTAACCCAGGTGAAAACCTGCGAAATATCTTCAGTGTGCGGTCGGCAGCTCGGCTCGCCAAGTCGCTGGTGCCGGTAGGCGCGTTGCTAGTGCTGAGTTGGGGCGCACTTAAGCAAACAATGCTGCCAATACCGGTGATGAGTCTTGTCCGCCTTCCCGCTGCGTTTTCGGCGGCCTATCGACTGACCTTAGATGCTGCGTGGATCATGCTCGCGTGGGCTGCCCTGGATTACGCGACAGAGTGGAAGAGTTGGAACGACCGCCTGAAGATGAGCAAACAAGAGGTGCGCGAAGAGATGCGGGATTTGATGGGGAATCCACAGATCAAGGGAAAGGTCAGGCAGATTCAGCGTGCGATGCGAAGGCGGAAGGT
>Ga0126373_10000971_pt1 | contig 19739 bp, 34 predicted proteins | sample PanSoiMetPlot_11_FD_92545 | JGI IMG/M metagenome (GOLD analysis project Ga0126373, IMG submission 92545) | Tropical forest soil microbial communities from Panama - MetaG Plot_11 | ecosystem: Environmental > Terrestrial > Soil > Tropical forest > Bulk soil | place: Panama | collected 2016-02-17 | reverse complement strand
GTTCTCCCGGATTCGGTGGCGTTTCTCGGGATCGATGACTTTTACGTGACCACTGGCTATACGCCCACCCGCATCCCCAACAATCTGCGGCGCTATTTCTTTGACAACGTGGACATGACCGCCATCCAGCTCACCACCGGCTGGTACGACGATGTGAACGCCACTCTCTACTGGCATTACGTGTCGAAGGATGCAGTCAATCAAGTCCGCGACCGCTATATGGCCTACAACGTGCGGGTCGGAAAATGGGCCACTGGTCACATGACCATGATCTATGCGGTTCCGATGGCGCAGCCGGGGATGATGAGCGGGATATATTTCGACCAGAACAATACTCCCTATACCTGGAGCGGAACCCCTACCACCATGATGCTCAAAAGCGGCTATATCGGCTCGCCCTCGCGACTGACTCAGCTCATGCGGGTCCGGGCCAATTACAGCGAGGGATTCTATCCAACCAGCGAATCGATGATCCCGCTGCACACTTACGTGCTCGGCCAGCCTGACTCGACCGGGCCGAACCCGGTGCTCGGTGCGGATGACTGGTTCAACTTCCGGCAATACGACCGCTATCACCGGGTGACGCTAAATACAGTCGGCCCGGCTGAAGTGCAGGCGTTGGCCTATGAATATCGGGAGGGCGGCACGCGATGAGCTATCAGGTCGCTGCCTACAATCCGCCTCCCATAGTGCTCACCGAGGTGCGCGACTTCCGCTCCTTTCGGGATCGGGTCAAGTCGATCTTCGATGTGCAGAACAACTACAACCAGCAGTTCTTCCAGAACCTGGTCCAGGGAGTGAATACCAACGGGCAGAACTACGGCCCGAACATCGCCGCAGCAGCAACCATTCATCCTACCCAGTTCATGCATCTCATCAGCGGCACCGCGACTATCACTACTATCGTCGCGCCTGCTGGATTCAACGGGCAGCTCGCGCTGATTGCGCAAGCCGGATTCTCAACCGGCACAGGCGGAAATATCAGTCGCGCGGTGACGGTGGCGGCTGGTCAATTCCTGATGCTGGTGTATTTCCCACCAACTCAGACCTGGTACACGGATCTGTAATTATTTGCGGAGGGGCGGGCGATGTGGAAATCAATTGTCCTCGCGGTCCTGCTGGCGCTGTTTACCTGTGGTGCTGCATTAGCCGCTCCTTCGGTCTGTACCTTGACCGGCCCGGTTTACGATCCGACCGGCGCGCCGCTGCCCAACGCTTCCATCAACTTCGACTCGGTTCGCACGCAGGTAATCGGTGGTGTGTCGATTGGGCGGATAGTCAAGTCCATCAATACTGACGCGAGTGGCAATCTCGGCCCCAACCAGTGGACGCAGATGCTGGTGGTGTCGATCACCATCTGCGACCAGTACGGCAATTGTGGCGCGCCCTTCAGCGCGATCATTCCCAATACCGCGACCGCTGCGTTTGGCAACATGATCATGGGGGCGTTCATCACGATGACCATTCCGCCCTCAAGCGCCTCGGGGCAGGTTTTCGGGGTGAACTCGGGCAACACGCCCGAGTGGGAGACGGTCAGCGGCGGTGTCGGTAGTTGCAGCTTTGTGTGGAACTCTACCGGATCCTACACGCTCAATTGCCCCGGTTATGCGCCCAAAGCCTCGCCGACCTTTACGGGTACGGTGACCATGCCGGATGCCGCGACTTGGACTACTGCCGGGTTGAACAATGGTACCCATCTAGGTATCGGACAGGCGGCGGGACCAGACCCCATCAACATTACCGGCAATGTGAACAGCAACCTTGAGATTCTGCTGCAAAACCCGAACACCGGCACCGCCGCGCAGGCTTACTACCGGGCTTACAATAATGCGCCTGATTCGGCGACTTTCGGGATCAACGGCACCAACTTCGTACCCAATACGACAATCGGGATGTTTGAGCAGCCCGATTCAGCGATGGTGTTCTCGCAGGGAACCAATGGCATCAATATCGCTACGATGCTTAATGGAAGTACCACTGCTGGTGGGCCGATCAATTTCTGGATAGCGAATACCAAGGTGGGCTTCTTCAATTCCAGTGGACTACACCTGACTAATCCATTGGAGATAGCGAGCGGCGGTCGCGGATCGGCTACCGCGCCGACTGCTGGGCAGTTTGATGTTGCTCAATCTGCGACTGCGTTTTCCGCAGTCACCATGTCAGGTGACGCCACGCTCAATGCAAGCGGCGCGGTCACGGTAAGCAAGATCAGTGGCGTTACTTATGGTGGTGGCGGAACTGCCGGGCAGGTTCTGATTGCGCAGTCGGCAACTGCGTATGCCCCTGAGACAATTAACGGGGATGTCAACGTCATCAGCCCTACCGGGGTAACGACTGTGACGGGATTGCACTTCGGTGCTCAAGCGGTGCCATTGGCGAGTGCCGCAGTTGCACCTCCTGCGAACAGCATTCCCTATTTCAATGGTACCGGGATGGCCGTATCGGCAGCGCTGACCACCAATATGCCCATCATCGTTACTGGTACGGGACCGGCGAGCGCGACGGTTTCGGGTAATACTACCAAGTTTGGAACCACGGCGGGCACGCTCATCGCCAACGACTGCGTGAAGTTCGACGCCAACGGAAATCTTGTGGACGCGGGTGGGCAATGCGGCATCTCGGGTGGTCCCAGTTTCCCTAACGGCTCCCCGCCGCAGATCACGGGATATTCAGCAGCCAACGTCTCCGAGGCGGAAACGGTTTCGGGGGATTTTACTTTCGCTCGCGGAGGTCTGAATAGCTACGTAGCTACGGTGACCAAGCTGAATGGGACGGTGCCGGGTGGGAGCTGTGCCGCGAATGCCTATGTCTCCAGCCTTAGCTCAAGCGCAGTGCCGACTTGTGGTGCTGCCCTGAATACAATCTATGCGCCGATTGCCTCGCCCACCTTCACTGGCACGGTGACCTTTCCTGACAGCAGCACGATAACCAGCACGGGACATAACAATCCGAAATTCACTGGCACGATGAACTTCCCTGACGGAAGTACGTACACCAGTGCCGGTCATAACAACATGCTGGCGTTGGGCATTGGAGTAGCTGCGCAAACGGGAGGCACCTTATTGCAAGCCGAGAAGGATCAGAACGCCAATACCAGTGTCCTGATCGCGAACAAGACGGCTGGGGCGAACGCTGCTGCGACCCTGTATTTTTATAACGACAAGCAGGCTGTCACTGGCAGCTACGGTGCGGTCGAGATGGTCAGCAGCACGTTCACTGCTGCTGGCCCTGCAATGCCGGGAGACGCGATGGGGATTCTGACTGCTGGAGCGGGCGGGATGGTCCTCAGCAGTGCGGTGGCGAATACGGCAATCACGTTTGTGGTGAATAACGGCAACATCCTGAACCTTGGTTACGCTGGCGGGCCGCAACTTTCATTCGCGGGCACCGGCACCAATGCCCTAGGTCAGATGGCGATTAGCACGGGCAATTTCGTCTTGGCGCAGGGAGCGTATTCGGATGGGACCAACTGGCACGCGACCAACGCCACCGTGGTCATGGAGAATCTGTCCAATGCATCGGGGAACATCGCTTTCTACAACGGTCTGGGCATGACGGTGGGGGCGACTTTCACCCCAACCGTCATCGCTCAGATTGTCCGCAACAGCTCCGGCGTCAGCGATATTACCTTGAGCGGGTTCCCCGGTAACGGAGCGGCGACAGCGCTCTACCAGTATAACGATGCCGCATCTGGCAGCGTCTACGATGCTCTTCAGGTTTACAGTACGACGTTCAATGCGGGCAACAGTAGTTGGCAGCAACCGAATACCATGTCGCTGGCCCTTGTCGGGGGCGGTGGCACTAGCGCAGCCGGGGCAATAAACATCGCTTCTCTATCAGCAGGAGGGGGAATCAGCCTGTGGGATGGCACAGGACCGGGTTTCACCGCAAAATTCCACAACTCCCCAACTATGGCAGGACTGTCACTTCCCGGTTACGGGGGTTATGGCGGCAACCAACTGACCGGCTTCCAGATTGGCGATGCGTACATGACTGCAACCAACTTCGCGCAGGTCTATATCCACGGTGCTTCGCAGTTTTACAGCGGCGGTTGGTACTCAGACGGTGGCGCGGGCAGCGGCGTAGCAATGATCTCGGTGGGACCGGGACCGCATATTTACTTTTACAGCGCCCCAGCGATGGCTGGTGGCGTGAACTTCACTTGGAATGCCCTCGCCTCGTGGAGCAACGGACTTAACATCCGCCACATCGTCAACCTCGGGCAGGGCGAAAAGCCCACCGTAAGCAGCGGGCAGTTGACAGAACGCTCCAGAGACATGACCGGCAGGATCAAGAACATCACCGGGTCCAAGACCACGATTACTTTCGGGACACCATATGACGGTGGTGCCGACTGTGCGCTGATTGATTCAGGAAAAAGTTACACTTGGTATGAGATCAAGGCGGACGAAAACAGCGCCACGTTTGCCTGTTGGGACCATGACAACAAGGCTCCCTGCCCTGACGGCCAAAATGTTATCTACCTCTGCTTTGGTGCAGGCGGGACTGAGGCAGTTCCAGACCCTATGCCGGGAGCCAAGGTGCCGGGTGCAACACCGACCACCATTCCACCCACTGGTTCGATTCCCGGTTGGGTTGCGCCGCAGGATCGACCGACTTCTACTGGGAAGAACTGGCTAGGGCCAGGTCCAACATCAACCTCAACGCCATCAATCACGGGAGCCAGTCAGCCAACCTTGATGCTGCCCACGAGATGAGAAAATGAAGGCACTATTGGTAATCGCAGCCCTGTTCACCGCGACCGCAGCTTTCGCGCAGCAGCCGCCCAACCCCCAAGCGCCCGAAGTGCAAGCCCTTGAAGCGCAGATGCAAACCCTCGGGTGCAGCGCCGAACGCAACGCCGCCGCGCAGACCATCGTGGGGTTGCAGAAGCAGGTTAGCCAGTTACAGGACCAGCTCAAGAAGGCTGACCCACCCAAGTCCGGGGCGACCAAGAAGTAGCCCTCTTGACTATAGCGTGGCATTGGTTAATGTCGCGTTTGTAGCGTCTCGCAGGACGTTAAACTGCGTACTGGCTATAGCCAGTCCCGCCGCATTCCCTAGACGGCGTTAACTCTCGGGAAGTTGAAAACTTCTTTGGAGGATGCGCCGTGGCAGGGTGGGAATACACAACCAATGATCCATTGACCAATAAGCGCTGGGCGAAATTGATGCTCGCCCAGTTCATGCAAGAGACCTGGTTCCTCCGCATGGCTAGCAAGGAGGACACCGGGATGATTCAGATCCTGGACGATCTCCAGAAACATTCGGGCGACGCGGTGACCTACGGCATCAGCAACTTGCTGTCTGCCCCTGGTACGCTCGACCTCGCTACCCTGACGGGTTCCGAGGAAGCGCCGACTACCTACGGGCAGCAGCTCTATATCCACGAGCTGGCCCACGCGACCTTGCTGGTGGGACCTATCAGCAACGAGCGGGTGCTGTTCGACATGCGGCGCACCGGGCGCAACCGCCTCGGTGACTGGTACGCAGCTCGCGTTGATCACGCGGCCCCGAATCAGCTCGCCGGGTATATACCGCAGGCGGACAGTAGATACACGGGGCTTCAAGCGCCGGTCGCTACGACCCGGCAGATACTTCCCACCGGGGTCACCGATGCGGCATCACTGGCTAGTACCAATACTTTCGACATTACCCTGATCGACCTGGCAGTGCTCAGAGCCAAAGCACTGACTAGCGGTATTCGCCCGATAAAGGTCGGGGGCCGCTCGTTCTACGTGCTGATTATGCATCCGTCGCAAGTGACGGACATGCGCAAGAACACCTCGACTGGTCAATGGCTGGATATTCAGAAAGCCGCCATGACTGGTGGAGACGTGGGCGATAATCCGGTCTTCTGGCAGGCGATTGGCATGTACCACGGCACCCTCATGCATGAAAATGCCCGCTGCACAAATGCAGTGGCTAATGCAGGCACTGCGGTAGCCAGTACCAAGCGGGCATTGTTCTGCGGTGCCCAGGCCGCGATGCTTGCGTTCGGGCGGGCATCAGGGGAGACGCAGAAGTTTCTATGGCTGGAAGAGTTGCGCGACTTCGGACGCCAGCTCGGGATTGGCGTATCGAGTATCTGGGGGCTTCTCAAATCGCAGTTCAACGGCGTCGATTTCGGGGTCCAGGTCATCGACACCTGGGGCATCGACATTGACACGCTGGGCAGCGGCGCGGCCAACGCGCAGTAAGTGGGAGGTGGTGAAACGTGGCAGTTTTTAACTCAAATCTGATCGCAACCAATAGCCCGGCCAAGTCGGGGGTCTATCCGCTGTGCGCACAGGGCAGCGTGGTAATCCCGGCAGCAACCACCTTCGCGTTGAACGACACCATCCCGCTCTGCAACATCGCAGTGAATACCTATCTGGCGGGCGTGGCGATTGACTTGCCGATCCTCGGTACCACCCTCACGCTGACATTGCGCGACAACCAAGGAACCCCGGTCAACTACGTCACTGCGAGTAACAAGGGACAGGCGGGCGGTATCTTGACGATGGCCGACTTCAACGTGCGCGGCTCGCTTGGTACCATCTATCCTGCCCCCGCGCAGTTGCTGCTCTTGGCGGCAGCGGCGGGGGGTTCGGCAGTCGGCCCGGTGACTATCCAATTTGTTATCACCTGGGCTTCGATTTAGGAGTGGGTAATGGACGCATCGGACAAAGACCATCGGGACCGGCTGACCAACCCGCTCCCAGTCTCGGGCAACGCGCCCTCGGCGGCAAACCCGGATGATGATGATCCCTCCACGCTGAACATGGACAAGGATGCCTACATCCCCTGGCCGAGGCACAATGTGACCGATGCGACCGACGCGGTTTGGGAGTGCAGCGGTTGGGAGCGCAGCGAGACGTACAAAACCAAGTCACAGAAGGATTAAGTATATGGCTGACAAGAAGGGTCTTCGCTACCCGAGTCCATCGAATGAAACCGAGCCTGGCGATCAGCGGGATACCACCAGCTCGTACTATGATTATGACCAGGTATTCGCGGTGCATCTCCAGTCGGCGGATATGGAGTCCACGTCCAATAGCGAGAGCGGAAGCGGTATAATGGGATCGCCCGCTCCTGGCGAACCGAATCCTGCGGGCATGACGGTACTCAAGGGCGGGAAGTAGTTAGTAGGTAATCGAGGTTTCGGGGCGTGGTCCCCGGAATGTATGCCGGGATATGCGGCGCAGTGGGTTAAGCCTCCGGTGCGCGGCAACGGCCCCGGTTGAGTTCCGGGGAGCCAGGCCCCGTTTCTTTTAAGCCATGCCCCAGCAATGGACATTAGCCCAGGCGGATAACCGCAACTTCGGGACCATGCAGCAGCGGCTGCTTGATGACCTCAATCGCCCCGATATGTCGCAGTTCGCGCCGACCTACATTCAGGACGCGATCAGGTATTTCCAACGCAAACCCTTCTTTTTTTCCGAGATGGACAATTCCACCGATGTGTTCTGGGGTAACGCGCCTGCGCCCGGTGGCGCGGGAACCGGCAGTCTCTATTACACGCAAGGCGCGACCATCATTGAGGTTGCCAGCGACAATAGCCAATACCAGTTCGTCAATCTGACAGCGGGCACCGGAGGTGCCACGCGACCAACCTTCACCCCGATTCCATATGCGCTTCCGAGCGTACCAGGCGGTGCGCCGCCGATCTTTGTCCCCGGCCCCGGTACTACGGTTGATGGTCAATGTTTGTGGGCGAACGTAGGACCGGCGACTCCGGCCCTCTATACGCAATTGAGCACGGTCCCGTACCAGAACCAGTACGTGCCCCCGCTTGATTACGTGGCTCCCAAGCTGGTCGAGGTGACCTGGAGCGGGAACCTCCGCATCGCGATGCAGAAGGTCACCTATCTGCGACTGCGCGAATGGGACATAGTTCGCTACTCACCGCCGACCACCTACCCCACCTGGTGGGCGTGGTTTCAGCAGCAGATATACTTCTGGCCCTACCCGGTTGGCTTCTACCCGATAACTCTGAGCTATACGACTGCCCCGGCGCTGCCCAAGAACACCAGCGATACCAATTTCTGGACCACCCAGGCCGAGGCGCTGATTCGCTACGAAGCCGCCGCGCGCATCTGCGTGGCGGTGCTCAACGATGTCGAGAGCGCGCAGCGCTTCCAGGCGCTGGCTATGCGCGAGATGGCAATCCTGATGAGCCAGCAGACCCAGCAGCATTCAACGGCGGGCATCCCGCCTGATGTGTGGTGAGGAGGATATAATGGGTGGCGCATTGCCCAAACTAGAGAGTGACCAGGCCGACCAATCAGCGGTGTTGCGCTTCGATACCCGCGCCCGCTTCCTGCTGGCGATAATCATCGTGGCGCAGTTTGTGGTGCTGATCAGTTTCATCGTGTGGCGCGGCGCGGAGCTGCCTGACTCGCAATTGATTTTGGGGGCGGAGATCGCCGCGCTGACCACGGTGTTGCAATATTTTTTCGGATCTTCCAGTGGCTCTGTCACCAAGTCGGCATCTAAGGGCACTGCCACTGAGACGGAGACCACCACCACCCGATGACCCCGGCACAACTGCTGGAAATAATCGATGACGCGGTGAGCTACCTCGCCAAGAACGGGGGGCCGCTGGTAAGCGATGAGGCCCGCACTCTGCTTCTCGCCATCGCTTTGCAGGAATCCGGTCCACTGCTAGCTGCCCGTTATCAAAACGCACCGAGTACCAGCCCTGGCCCGGCCCGTGGTTTCTGGCAATTTGAAAAGATCGGTGTTCAGGGTGTACTGCAACACAAGAGCGCTGGGGCGGTAGTGAATGGCGTATGTGCGAACTTAGAGGTGGTCGCCAACACCGATACGGTCTGGCGTACTATCGAAGGTCATGACCGTCTGGCGTGCATCGTCGCGCGAATGCTCCTGTGGACCGATCCGAAACCGCTACCGACAAAACAAAGCGATGGGTGGGATTACTACGTTCGTAATTGGAGGCCGGGAAAACCGCACAAGGATGCTTGGGCCAACAACTGGCGCATCGCAACCGAGACGGTGGGTAAATGAATGTGAGTGCGGCGCAGGCAATACTTACGCTACTTAGCGAGAGTGCGCGCGATCTGCCCTGTGCGATTCTGGTGGGGGTTATAATTCTGCTGCTGATACGGATGTTTATGAACAAGCCGCGCCTGTTCAGAAACGGAGACAATGGACCCAAGTAACGACCGGGGGGGGTTGAAAAGGGGGCCATTGCGGCCCCCTCGGGTTATTCGGCCTTGAACTCCTGAACGTGTCTGGCGAGCAGATCGTTCAGGCGGTTGACCCTCCTCGCGTTCCTCAGTCGCCCGAGAAAGGGTGCCTCGGTCATGTAGAGGATCAGGGCGTGGGCCAGGTAGCGCGCCTGGACCTCGGGGGCGAAGCCCCAGGTGGTGGGTTCGTTCATTACGGTTTCTAGAGCACAGCCAAATAACCGCGCTTGTGCATCCATCTCCATAAGCACTGCCTCCTGCCCACTATTTGTGGTTGGGGAACGTCCAAAAGGCAAGCCCCCCTATTATCTCCAATTCCGCCACGCAAAAATCACTACGCAAGTTGCGAGGCCCACCATCAATGTTGTTCTCATCATTTCAGTCCAAAGCTGAACGATAGAATTGGCAGCGTGTAAGATTGTCATCCGCACAACCCCGCTTGGCGCAAGTGCTCGATGTCCGCGTCGTTGAACTGCGGGCCGCTGGCGATCCCGGCATCGGTCACGCGGGCAGTCTGGCTGTCAACCACACAGCGCAGCAGGGTGCCGCTGCCATGCGTAAATGGGACTATGACTTCCAGGTGGCGCACCGAGAGGTTCTGCAAGCGCTGCCGGTCCAGTTGCAGACCAGTGCCGCCCGAGTCCGCCAGGGTGCCGTGCTCAAGGCCCCAATCGACCGACCACTGGCAGACGTGTTTCAAGTCCACGGCGCAGCCATCCTTGACCACAGGCGGGTCAGCGGTTGCGCAGCCGTAGAGCAGCGCGCCCGCCAGGACGATTACCGACAGGCCAATTGCGATAGCAAAGAGACGATTGAGTTGTTTCATGTTCCCTCCTTGGGAAATCAGAGCGTGCCGCCGTCAGTGATGGTGGTGAGGTGACCGCTTTCGTCGTAGCAGATTGTCACCGTGTGCTGCTTGTTGCGGGTCGCGACCTCGACCGGGGTGAAGATGATCTCGGTCAGACCCAGCGTGAAGACATCGGCGACGGCTTCGCCCGCCGCGATGCTGCCTTTGGCGAGCGCGTTGGGAGCGCCAGTGTAGAGGCGATATTGATCGCAGGGATCGCCACCTTGAGTTATCTGGCCCAGAGGCGGACCTAATACTGCGACCACTGAGTTGCGGGTTTGGCCTGGAGTGAAGCGCGATAGGTCAGTCGGTGCGGGCCTGGTAGCTTCCAATACCGGCGAGCACGCGGTTGCGGCCAGCATCAGGATGCCAGCCAGGATTAGAGTTGTGGGGTGTTTCATTCTTGATTCCCTCCTTGGGAATCGGGGTTGACTTGCCGGATTTAACCCTCCAGCGGGGGTTGATTACTTCTTCATTTCCTCGCGCATCTGGCGAAGAACATCGTTGATTTGCTTGCCCTGCAAATAGATCGCGGCATCATCCGCGATCTGCTTGGTACTCATACGCCAAATCATCACCCCGATGCCGAACAGCATCGCGGACTGAATCAGGGCGGTGACCAGGATTGCGATCAGCTCGGGACTCATCTACGGTTTTTCCTTTTTATGGTTGCCTTTCTTGCCGTTCTTGCCGTTGGGTTTTTTGATCACCTCGCCGACATTGATGATCAGAAAGGTTCCGCAACGATCACACAGCCGAATCGGATCGCGGTGCGCGAAGCTCACAACGATCTTCGCCCGGTTGTGGCAATCGTGGCAGTAGCCGAGGGTTTCAGTGCTGGAGATGCGGCGAGCTTTCATGATTTCCACCCTATGGAAACTGCTGTAACAGCTTACTTCTTGATGGAATTTAATGCAAACAGGCTAGGAGGCGGCGCGGGTGTCGCCCTCGGGCTTGCGAAACACCTTGCGATGCTGTGGATTGACGATCTTGGGTTGTGGAAAAGCGGTGAGGCAGGCTCCGCACCTGGTCGGCATCTTCTTGGTTCTGCCGATCCAGACGTTGGAGCATTTTGGGCACTTGTAGAGGATGCGCGCGGCTATTGGAACTTGATGTATTTCAGGGCTATTCCAAAATACGCTGCGACAAGACAAGCGCCCGCAACGGCGTGGTCGGGGTTTCTTGCGCCCGAGCCAGCGCCAGCCGCACTTCCGGCACTCGTACAGCCTTCGATCAATTTTTGTAGCAGGCATAAGCAGTTACCCGATCTGATAACAGACTGCGTTGCAAAACTCTATGACCGAGTGACAATATTCCACGGACGATGGCGACCCAAACCGAGAGCGCAATCCTTCCAGCCTCCGGTAACAGCTCCCCTGCCCGGAGTCTTTCGGGATCAACGCTTCCCGGAGGCCGCCACCGTCAACCCAGTAGAGCATGGTAAAAAGCATAGTTCCAATAACAAACAGTAGTTTTCAATAAGGGAATTGTTACCTCCATGATGGATGAAGAAGTCGTTAGCAGCGACAATCAGCTCCCCGCCTCCATCACTACGGTGCCCTCGCCGCTCCCCCGCGAGCTGACTGTCCCCGAAATCAAGCTCCGCCTGGACAAGATCACCGAATTGATGAAGGTCGCGATGCGACAGGGAGTGGACTACGGCAAGGTGCCGGGCACCGACAAGCCCACCCTGCTCAAGCCGGGCAGCGAGAAGCTCTGCGTCCTGTTCCAGTTGGGCGCGCGGCGTCCGGTCCTGGAGAACCGGCTGGAAGGTGATCACCTTACGGTGAACGCCGCAGTCACCCTGTTTCATATTCCGACCGGGCGCGACGTGTACTGCGGGATGGCGCTGTGCTCCACGCGCGAATCGAAGTATGCGTGGCGGCAGGGGAGCCGTGCCTGCCCCGAGTGTGGCACCGATGGCACCATCATCAAGGGGCGCGCTGATTTCGGGGGTGGGTGGGTCTGTTGGAAGAGGAAGGGCGGCTGTGGATTTAAGTTTGTGGATACCGATCCGCGCATCACCAAGCAGGAAATCGAGCGCATCCCTAACCCGGACCTTCCCGATACCTGGAACACCATCCTCAAGATGGCGGTGAAGCGTGCCAAGATTGACGCGACTCTGGGGGCAACCGGCGCGAGCGCCATCTTCACCCAGGACATCGGCGACAATGATCCGGGTGCGGATGATGATGACTTGGGCTTTGAGGCCGCGCAGTCGCCCAAGCAGCCCGAGCAGAAAAAGCGCCAGGCCCCCAAGAGCGCGCCGCCAGCACCCGCCATCGATGCGGAGCGGGTGGCTTGGCTGCGCGAGCAATGCAAGGCAACCGAGGTCCAGGAGTCGCTCTTGTGTAACCAGTACAAGCGCGCCTCGCTGGAGGAGTTCACCATCGCCGACTTTGAAGCCGCCTCGCAAATTTTCCAGGCGCGCCGGGCGAAGATGGGACTCAACTGATGGATCGCACGCTCATATGCTCGGGCTGCGGGGAACCGATCGACAGCGACGATGATCTGGTCGCGCCCCGCAACGGCAGCAACGTCTACGCGCTCAGGTCGGTGGTTGTGCAGCAGTACGACAATGAGGAGGTGGTATGGGTGCCAGGATGGGTGTGCGAGAGCTGCGCGCAAAGAAGGGCCGCGCGGCTGCTGTAACGGGTTCGCTCAAGATCGTCATGGACCAGGCCATCAGTTCGGCCCCCACGGTGCGTGATGATCTGGTGCAGAACACCGAGGCGTGGCACGAGTGGCGTGACCAACACATCAACGGGAGCGACGCGCCGGTAATCCTGCTCGCTGACCCGTGGAATGATCCCTATCGGCTCTGGCAAGAGAAGACGGGCCGCGCGGCGCGCCGCGAGTTCCACGATTATTACGAAGGCGGCGAGCTGGTGGAGCATCCGGTCAACCAGGGCCATCGCCTGGAGGACGTTGCGCGCCAGTGGTATTGCCGCGATCGCGGCGTGTTCACCGCGCCGGTTTGTCTGGAACATGCTTCCATCGAATGGATGGGCTGCTCGCTGGATGGCTGGCCGGAGCGGGGCGTTATAGTCGAAATCAAGTGCCCGCGAGAACTACGAACCCATCTTAATGCAAGAGAGGGCAATATATCGGAATCGCATTGGATTCAATGCCAGCACAACATTCATGTTGCAAATGTGGAATATTGTGACTATGTGTCGTTCTTTAGTACGAGCGAGTCCGGTGATGCGCCCTCGGTTTGCGTGGTACGGATTGAGCGGGATGATCTGTTCATAAGGGAAGACCTTCTCCCTGCGGAGCGGGAATTTCGCTCCTGGGTGGAGCGTGATGAATTTCCCCTTCCGCAGGGTGCAATCGATATAGACCCAAAGGATGAGGTCTGGAAGGCGACGGTCACCCGTTACCTTGAGGCACGCCGGGCACGTGAGGAGGCTGAACGTGTCGAAAGTGCTGTCCTTCGCGACCTCAAGCTGCGCACGCGCGGAGCAGCGCGCACACGCATCGGCCCAATCGAATGCAAGTGGTTTGTGCGCAGAGGATGGGTCAAGTGGCAAGAGATCCCCGAAGTCCAGGAAATCGCCGCTCGCCTCGGGCGTCGCCTTGATGCGTATCGTGGAGCCTCCAGTCTCGCATTCCGCATCAATCGCAACAGCCCATAAGGGTCGGGGGACCACCGTGGAAAGAACATATGGAGTTAGGCTGCACGTGCAGATGGTTGGAGAAAACGAGGACGAAGCGACCTTGGAGTTCTGCTCGGAGATCATCGCTATACGCGGGGAGCACCTTCAGATGCAACAGCTCGCGCTTGCGGCGGGCGATGCAGCGTTTGAAACACTCATGAAGATTTTGCGAGGAGGCACAGATGGGAGTCTTAAGAAAGCTTGATCGATACGGGGACACCGAGACCCGGTGGGACCCGGCAGACGGTAAGCAGCTCGGCGCAGCGCGCTCGCTGTTTGAGGAGCACATCAAGATGGGCGGGCTGGCCTACGAGGTGGACCAGCCGCGCGAGCCTGCCGAGGTGATTCGGAAGTTCAACCCGCGTGCGAAGGAAATCATCCTGGCTCCCCGCATGGTGGGTGGATGAGGCGGCACATGGGTGGTAGCGGCTACGAGATGGCCTACCAGCAGGTGCAGAACGTCTACGGGCAGCAGCTCGGCAACTTTGCGCAGGGGCTTCAGCAGAACCAGCTCCAGGGGGTTCAGCAGCAACAGGCGTTGCCGCGCTGGCTCTCGGATTACTTCCTCCACACCCAGGGCGGGGCGTTTCCGCTGGAGGAGGTGAGCGAGCGGCGCGGGGAGAAGCTGCTACGCGAGCATTTGACTCCAGCGCAGCTCGCGGACTGGGAGGCGCGCGACTTCTTCATCGTGGCACCGAAGCCGCCGCGCCCTCGGCGTTGGTGGCAGCGTCAGTACCGAGGCGACCTACGCCAGCATCGCTATCGGCTCTATCGCAACGGCACGGTGGGCGTGGAGCTGAGTCGCGGGATGTTGCAGAGCTTCTGCATTCGCCCCGATAACCGCTTTCACTACTTTCCGACTTGTGACCGGCTGCTGATGCTGAAGCTGATGCTGGAGACCGATGAGAAACACTTTCGCGAGACCGCGCGGATAATGGGGACCACGCCGATACCGATGGCCGAGCGATGATCGCGCAAGCACACTCACGCTCGCACGCCCTGTTGCTAGCGCACCTGAACCCGGTGCAGAAAACCGATTTCTTGCGGCACGGCAAATTCATGGTGCTCGGGCAAGCGCGCAAACACCGACCTCGGCGCATATATGTGCTGGACCGGGCCGGGGTGAGCGAGATTGAGCCGGTTGGGGAAGACCAGACCTGTTGGTGGATGGTGGATTATCGAATTGGCGACTGCTTCTACGAAGTGCTGGATGATTTTTGCGTGGTCGATGGAGGGCACGATGGGCCGCTGCCGCATTATGATTTGCTGCTCATCTGGAAGCTGATGATCGAGACCGATGAGCGGCGCTTCAGGCGCATCGGTCATAGCGCGTAAACCTCGGGCTGCGGGGCCAGGGGAGCGGTCCCGTAGCCCGAAAGGGATGGTGGTGGTAGGCGTGGAAAGCTCCTACAATTCTGCGCGGATAAAACCCGGAGGCTGATATGGCTACAGCAGTCGAGCTGCGCGAGCAGCAGCAAAACGCGCCCGAGTACGACCTGGTACAGGTGACGCCCGAGGTCGCTACCACCTGGCTGCGGCTTAACAAATCCAACCGCCCGCTGCGCAAAGCGACCATCACGCGCCTGGCGAAGATGATGGAAAAGGGCGAGTTCAAGGATGATCATCCCGATCACATCATGTTCGATGAGAACGGCTATCTCATCAACGGGCAGCATCGGCTCCACGCGATCGTTCGCTCGCAGAAGACCGCCCAGATGCGGGTGCTGCGCCACGTCCCGCGCGACATGGCCTACCACATCGACATCGGGGTGCGCCGCACCATCGAGGACTCGGTTTGGATCGCGGATGGCGAAAAGGTAGACCGGCTTGGCCTCAAGCTGTTAACCCGGTTCGCTGGAGGTGGGTGGGTGGCAAGCTCGGGCACGCTCCCTTACACCCGCGAGGAGCTGATCGCGATCTACGAGAAGTACCAGGAGGCGCTCTCGGCGGTCGCCGCGCTGTTCATCGAGCACAAACAGGGCAGCGCCCGCGCCGCGATTCGGGCGGCGGTGGTGCGGGGTTGGGTGGCGCGCACCCCGGAGCGCAAGCGCATCCGCCAATTCATCTTGACGCTTTGCACCGGGCGCTATGAGAACCCCGATGAGGACTCGGCGGCGATGGTGCTGCGCGACTACTTGCTTCAGAACTCGGGCAAGCGCACGGTGCGCGAGCAGCATCTTTATCAGGCGACCAACTGGGCGCTCGGGCAATTCCTGGAAAGGGCGAAGGTGGCGAGGGTTCGGGTTGCGGTAGGGGAGCAGTTCCGCATCCCGGAGGACAAGATTTTTGAGGGGATGGAGAAGAAGAAAAAATGAAAACCCAAACACTGCGACCGAAGGAGGTAGGGGAGCGCCTGCGCTTGTGCAAGAGCAAGGTGTACGAGCTGGTGGCCGATGGTGAGTTGCGCGCCGTGTACCTGAACACCAAGTCGCGGCGCACGATGCGCATCACGGAAGAGGCGCTGGCCGAATTTATCGCGTCGCGTGCGGCAGCGACGCCAAATCCACTGACCTAATTACTGACCTAACCAGAATGGAAATCGTACTAGAGATGCATTTCGGGTGGACAAGGATGGAAGTCAGGAAGTCCTTGTGCCCGTAGGGAAAACATCACTTTGCAATCCTAGTGGACAAAGCTGGACGGGAGCGGAAAATGGCCTGGGTAAGCCTTTTAATCACAGGGTCGGGGGTTCAAGTCCCCCACGGCTCACCAAAAAACCCCTTACAAATCAGCCACTTCGCCACCTGTCGATTTTCGAGCCACCCCCCAAAACCCCCTACTGACCTAATTACTGACCTAACCAGCTCGGAAACTGACCTAACCGGGGGGTGCGGCCATGCTGACCTATGACGATGCGCTCCTGGCGCTCGATCTGATCGAGTACCGGGACTGGCACTTCGGCATCACGCCCGAGGAGTATTGGCCCGGCGAGGATGACCCGGAGCGCGAGCGGTTCATGTGGCTGGAGGTTCCGCATCGCGACGGTTGGGTGATGCACAACCCTGCGGTCGAGATCCCCCCGGACGCCAGTGAGTCCTGGCTGGTTCATCATGCCTTTGCGGAGATCGTGCGCGAGGAGGCGCGCCAGGCGCGCGAGCGCTTCGTCTGGAAGAAGCGCAAGGTCTTTTCGGAAGAGGTGACTGTGGAGCGGTTGTGGGACGCGGCGGGGAGGTGAGAGAGGGGTCAGATGCGGCGGCAGCGGGGACGGCGGTGGGACCGAGGTAGGGCGGGATGTATCGGATGTGGGGTGAAGTTGCGGGTGACTGCGGGGAGGTGGACGGCCACTACTTGCCGAGCCTGCGCCGCCGCATCGTGGGTGACTGTGTATGACCGTAGCACGGGACTGGGGGCGATACCCGCCAATCTGAGGAGGGCCTACGGATGACCGACGAAGCCAGGAAGCTGACCGAGTATGAGCATCGCATCACCGAGCTACGCGCGGCGCTGCGCTGGATACGGGAAGCGGCGCGAATCACGGAAGAGGCGGCGCTCGCCGGTTCGCTGGTCTCTGCGGATGTCGGCACGAAGATGCTGACCCGCATCCAGCAGCACGCGGTACTGGCGCTGCTTCATGACCAGGGCCTGGAGCGCCAGCAATGAGTCGGATCATGCGAGCGCTTGGATCGATCTCGTGGGGCGAGTGGATGCTGATCGCGCTGTTCCTGGTGCTGGCAATTGGCTCGCACTGGCGCTAGTGGGTGGTGGAATGTTGTTACGGGAGGAGCGCCATGATGATGCAGCTCGTGGCTTCGGCCATCGCGGGAGCGATCTGCTGGTACTGGGGCTACTGGTATGGGCGGCGGGAGATCCAAAAACGATATGACAAGATCATACCGCTAATACGAAGGGAGGCGAGGAACGGATGGCGATAAGTGGTCTGATTTCGTTGCTGATCTACCTGGTGGTGGTGGGGCTGGTGTTCTACCTCATCGACTACCTGGTGGGGGCGATCCCTCTACCGGCTCCGGTGCGGGTGGTGGTCAGGGTGCTGATGGCGCTCATCCTGGTCCTGATCCTGTTGCAGGCGCTCGGGGTGGTGGAGGTGCCGCTGATAGTTCCGAGGGTCCGATAACCAAAGCAGGGGAGCAGAGGTTGTTGGGACGATGCGACACGAGGAGTGGGTGCGGACGATGAAGGCGCGACGCACCGCGCTTAGGGTGCTGAAGCGTGCGGTACGGAGGGCCGAGGCGACACTAAAGCGATACGGCAAATAGCGGGGCTGGTGGTGGAGGTTGGGGTTCATGCCGAACCGACTGATCCATGAGTCCTCGCGGCAATCGGAGACGCTGGCACAGCTCTCGGACTTTGGCGAGCGCCTGTTTTGGCGGCTGGTCACCGTGGCGGATGACTATGGCCGCTTCAACGCCTCGCCGATGGTAGTGCGTGCTCACTGCTTCGCGGCAATGCTGGACCGAATAGGCGACCGGCAGATCGCGGAGGCTCTGGTCGAGCTGGCACACGCCGGAGCAGTGCGGCTCTACCGGGTAGGCGAGAAGCAGCTCGGCGAGTTTGCGGCCTGGCTTAACTACCAGCAATGCCGGGCCAAGAAATCGAAATATCCTGGCCCCGAGCATCCGCAAGCCACCGCCGCAGACTTGCAAACATTTGCTAGCAATTGTTGCAGACTCGGATCGGCTCCGAATACGAATACGTTCTCGGATACGAATACGATCCCGAATACGAATACGAATCCTGATCCACCAGCAGTGGTAACTCCAACTAGGGCGAGCGCGCGTCCCGCTTTGTTAGCCGACTTTGACGGTTTCTGGCGGGTGTACCCACGCAAGGATGGGAAGCAATACGCAGCGCAGTGTTGGAGCAAGCTCAACGCGACCGAGAAGGGGCTAGCGATGGAGGATGTGCCCAAGCGCGTCGCCGCGAATTGGGCCGGGAAGGAGCTGGACCACATTCCGCACGCCAGCACCTACCTGAACCAAAAGCGCTGGACGGACACCATCCAGCACCACACGCGCTTGCCTGACCCTCGGCCCCGCCTGAGTCCGGGGATGGAGCGGCTCGGCCAGCGCTACCAGGAGGCAGTCGAACGTGAACGAGCCACAAGCAATCAAGCTGCTGATGCGGGCCAAAGCCCTGTGGTCGAAACAACCGGACGATCCATTCGTTCAAGCTGAATGGGTTGATGCCTTGGCTTCGGTTGAGTACCGCGACGCGAATGAGGCGCTGACCGCGCTGCGCGACATGGGCATCGATGAGCCGCCGCCCGTGGGGATGATTCGGCTTGCGGCGCTGCGCGTTGCCGACCGGCGCGAGGCCACTGAGCGCTATCAGCGCCGGGCGTTGGAGGATCGCAGCTCGCGCCCCGAGGATGAACTGATTTCCATCCGCGAGCTGATGGATAGATTTTTTGAGCGCCAGGGCACAACCCGTGAGGCGGTCGAAAAGAAATTGGGGTGGCGCAAATGAACGAGAAACCCTCGGCTGATTTCGAGTGTGCCGTGGACGAAGCGCTGCTCAAGCTGATCAAAAGCGGGCACGTTGAAATCAGCATCGATAGCGACGGGCAGGCACGTTACCGGCTTACCCAGAAGGGGAGGGAGCGCGCAGACCGCGCGGCCCAAAGAGTCTGGAAGCGCGCAGTGAGGTTCCAACGATGACGTTACACGAGGTGATTGCTATTCGGGAGCGCAGCCAGGACGCCAGGGCCAAGACGCTCTACTGGCTGCGCCACCATCTGGACGGGCTTGGGGCGGAGTCCCAGGTCAGGGTGGTGCGCGAGCTGATAGGCGACTTGCGCAAGGCGCTGCGCGAATACCAGAAGCAGAAGGACGCGCCGGTCCTGAATCTCAGGAACGCGGTGGTGGTCCGACAGGGTGTGCGAGTTGAAAGAGAAAAGAGCGGGGGCAGCAGCCCCCGCTCTGGTGGTGGTCAGAGCCAGTAGCCGTCCTTGAGGCCGAGCCTGGTCATGCCCCAGGTGATGAGGCGCTCAAACTCCTTGCCGTGTTTGAGGCCGCGATGACGGAGGTGGATGAACTCGTGGATGAGGGTGTGCATCACGCTGTAGGTGAGCAGCTTCTGCTTGAC
>Ga0126373_10000970_pt1 | contig 19743 bp, 15 predicted proteins | sample PanSoiMetPlot_11_FD_92545 | JGI IMG/M metagenome (GOLD analysis project Ga0126373, IMG submission 92545) | Tropical forest soil microbial communities from Panama - MetaG Plot_11 | ecosystem: Environmental > Terrestrial > Soil > Tropical forest > Bulk soil | place: Panama | collected 2016-02-17 | reverse complement strand
ATGTTGTCGGGCGAGATCGCCCGGCGTTACGGTTCAGAAGGCTTGCCGGAAGGAACGATCAAGTTCGAATTCAACGGATCCGCTGGCCAGAGTTTCGGGGCTTTCTTAGCGAACGGTGTAACGCTGACGCTTGAAGGTGACGCGAACGATTACGTCGGCAAGGGACTCTCGGGCGGCAAACTGATCGTGCATCCGCCGCGCACGTCGACCTTCCTACCCGAAGAGAACATGCTGGTGTGCAATGTGGTGCTGTACGGCGCGACCAGCGGCGAAGCGTATTTCAACGGGATGGCAGGCGAGCGGTTCGCTGTGCGCAATTCCGGCGCGACGGCGGTGGTGGAAGCAGTCGGCGATCACGGGTGCGAGTACATGACGAAGGGGCTCGTGGTTGTGCTGGGGCGCACCGGACGCAACTTCGCCGCGGGAATGACTGGTGGCATCGCGTTTGTGCTGGATGAAACGGGCGAATTTTCCGGCGTGATGTGTAACATGGCCAGCGTGGATCTGGAACCGGTGATCGAACCGGCCGATTTCGACGCGGTGAGGAATCTGATCGTGACGCACGTCGAAGCCACCAACAGCCCGCGCGGTCAGTGGATTCTCGAGAACTGGCTCAGGATGGCGCCCCAATTCGTCAAAGTTTTCCCGCATGAGTACAAGCGAGTGCTTGGGATTCCGCGCGCGCCGCAGCGCCTAGAAGTAACGACACGGCTAGTTCCGCGCCAGCAGACGGTTGCGCACGGTTAAAGACACATGGGTAAGACGACCGGATTTCTTGAATTCGAGCGTGAAGTGCCGCTGCGGCGCGCACCATCCGAACGCGTCAACGATTGGTTCGAGGTCTACCAAGATTTCGACCAAGCGAAAGTCCGTACACAAGGCGCGCGCTGCATGGATTGCGGCGTGCCGTTCTGCCATACGGGGTGCCCGCTCAACAACGTGATTCCCGACTGGAACGATCTGGTCTATAAAGAGCGCTGGCGCGACGCGATCCGGGCGCTGCATGCGACCAACAACTTTCCGGAGTTCACGGGGAGGATCTGCCCGGCGCCGTGCGAATCGGCATGCGTGCTCGGTATAAACGAGCCGCCGGTGACGATCAAGGTAATCGAGAAGACGATTATCGAACATGCTTTTCGTGAGGGCTGGATTCATCCGGAGCCGCCTCCAGCGCGCACAGGCAAACGCGTAGCGATTGTCGGCTCAGGTCCGGCGGGACTTGCGGCGGCGCAGCAGTTGAATCGCGCGGGACATCTGGTGACTGTTTTCGAGAAAACCGATCGCATCGGCGGGTTGCTGCGCTACGGCATTCCTGAGTTCAAGATGGAGAAATGGGTGCTCGATCGCCGCTTAGGACAGATGGTGGCCGAAGGCGTGGAGTTTAGAACCGGCGTAGAGGTCGGCCGTACCATCAGCGGCGAGGAGTTGCGCGCCAAGTTCGATGCGGTCCTGCTCGCCGGGGGCGCCGAAAATCCGCGTGATCTCCCTGTTCCGGGGCGCGAATTAAAAGGTATCCATTTCGCGATGGAGTTTCTCCCGCAGCAGAACAAGTGCTGTGCAGGCGATGCAGTGCCGAGTCAGATTCTCGCGACGGGAAAACGGGTTGTTATCATCGGCGGCGGCGATACGGGCGCCGATTGTCTGGGCACATCGCATCGGCAGAAAGCTGCCTCGGTTCATCAGTTCGAAATTCTGCCGAAACCGCCGGGCGAGCGCGCACCGCACACGCCCTGGCCGCTGTGGCCGCTGCAACTGCGAAGCGAAAGCTCGCACGAGGAAGGCGGCATTCGGGACTGGAGCATCGCAACGACGCGATTTACTGGCGATGATCAGGGCAATGTCACCAAGCTGCATGCCGTTCGTGTCGGGTCGGCGCCGAAGTTCGAGCCGGTGCCAGGATCGGAGTTTATGCTCGATGCCGACCTGGTGCTGCTCGCCATGGGGTTCACGGGGCCGCGTCCGGGTGGGATTCTTGCTCAGCTTGGCGTGGTGTTGGACGCGCGCGGAAACGTTGCGGCGAACGCAGATTACAGCACGAATGTCCCGGGAATCTTCGCGGCGGGCGACACGCGGCGCGGCCAGTCGCTGGTGGTTTGGGCGATCGCCGAAGGCCGGCAGGCGGCCGAAGGCGTGAATCGTTTCCTCAGCGAGTAGTCTGTCTAAGCGCTGCCGAGGCCGAGACACACAATTCCGACCAAAATCAATCCCACACCGTACAGCTTGGCGCTGGTGATGGCCTCATCGAAGAACAGCCGCGACCAAACAAGCGAACAAATGTACGACAGCGAGACCATCGGGAACAACACCGACAGCTCGCCGTGCGACATGCCTTTCACGAAGAGCACCGATGAGAGCAAATAAGTGGCCGCGCCAAGCGCTAGGCGCCAATTCAGGACGATACTCGACACGGTCCGCTCCACGAGTACGGCGCCTGACTTGAGAAAGGCAGCACCGACGGATCCGATCACGGAGCCGCCTAGCACCAAAGCCATCGACGAAACTGGGGTGCTCAATGGCTTCCTCCGCGTCCCAGCACTGCGACGCCGCATACGATGATGGCAATTCCCGCGCCTTTCAAAGGGCTCATGGCCTCGTGCAAGACGAGCACCGAGAGAACCGTGACCCAAACGAAACCGAGCGAAATCAGAGGGAATAACACCGACATTTCGCCGTGCTTGAGTGAGTAGATCATCATCACAGCGAAAATCGCGTACAGAGCGTAACCGGCGAACAGCGGCGGGATGGTGAGGATACCGATGGCAGTTCCGAGTAATCCAGTCTGGCCTGTTTTGGCGAGACGGTCCGCGCCTGACTTGATGAGCATTTGTGCGATAGCGACCAGCAATGTGCCGGCGAGAATAATGAAAACGGCTTGGCGGCGTTTCGCGTGGTTTATAACGGGAACGTGCGTGCTTGGGGTAGTGGCGGTGCTCAACCGATCCTCCAGTTCATAATGATAACAATCGGCCCCAGCGTAGAATGAATTTATGCAAGGAACGGCTGCAGCAGTGCCGTCGCCGGTGGACCGATTCTTCCAGTTTTCGCTACTCGGCTTGCTGCTGAGCGGTTTTCTAGCGGTTGCAGGGTCGGGATACCTGGATACTCCGACTTTGTTCGCAACCGCCACGGCGCTCGCCTTGCGTGCTCTGTTGGCGGCAGGCGTAGTCCGCGTGGAGCTGCCGCCGGCTGTCGTGACAGCGCTGACGCTCGCCTACATCGGGTTTTACCCGATCGACTATTTCTTTATCTCGCGAAACTTTATTCCTGCGGCCGTGCACTTGGTCTTCTTCGTCGCGATCGTCAAGGTCGCGACCGGGCGTAGCAATCGTGATTATCTTTTCCTGAAGCTGATCGCTTTCATGGAACTGCTGGCGGCGTGCGTGCTTTCGACGCGCTTCAACTTTTTCGTTTTTCTATTACTGTTTCTCGTTCTTGGCGTGGCCACGTTTGCGAGCGACGAAATCCGGCATTCGCGAGAACGGCGTCATTCCGCGGCGCGGATCTCTGGTCCGAGGTTGTTCGTGCGGCTGTCGGGCGTGGTACTTTCCGTGTCATTCGGGATCCTGGTGATCACCGCGGGCCTATTCTTCTTTCTGCCGCGAACGGCTCGGGTGGCGTTTCAGCACCTGGTCTCGCATCGCTACTACCTGGCAGGATTTTCAAATCACGTGACGTTGGGCGAGATCGGCGAGATCAAGCGCGAGAATACGCCGGTGATGCACGTGAAGATGGAGCAGGCCGAAGATCGCGGCCTGCCGTTGAAATGGCGCGGCGCCACGTTGTCGGAATTCGATGGCCGGACCTGGTTCAATCGCCCGTCCCCAGGAGAACGGCTTCCATCAGGCGCCGGCTTCCAAATGCAACTCGACGATTCGAGGCGGCAGCCTAGCAGGTATCGCTACATCTCTTATCAGGTTCATCTGAACGAGCTAGGCTCGGACGCGCTGTTTTTCGCCGGTGTGCCTCAATTCCTTCGCATTGAGTCGCCGGTGATGCGACATCCGTTCGAGAACTACACGGTCAGCTTTAGCGAAGCGCGCAACATCTGGTATTACGTCTATAGCCGTCTGGAACCGCCGTATCGCGAGTATGATCCGGACGAGTTGGTGGATCCGCTTCGCGAAAAGCTTCGCGAGACGTACCTTCAATTGCCGCGTCTCGACGCGCGTATCACTGAGCTGGCCCGCAATATCGTTGGCGCGGAACGATCGCCGGGCGCCGAATCGCGCCTGGTCGAGAAATATCTTCGAACCCATTACAGCTACACGCTGGAGCTGCCGCAGTCCGAGCCAGCCGATCCCTTGGCGTTCTTTCTGTTCCATCGCCAGAAGGGGCATTGCGAGTATTTCGCCTCCGCGATGGCGGTGATGCTTCGCAGCTTGGGGATTCCTTCGCGGATGGTGACTGGCTTTCAAAGCGGAGTCTACAACCCCATTAGCGGGTGGCAACTGATTCGAACGTCGGATGCGCACAGTTGGGTTGAGGCCTGGCTACCCAAGCGTGGCTGGACTACCTTCGATCCGACGCCTCCCGATCCGAATCCCGAGCGATTTTCCTGGCTCACGCGCCTGAGCTTCTATAGCGATGCTGCGGAGGTTTTCTGGAGCGACTGGGTGGTGAACTACAATCTCGATCGCCAATTGCAGCTCCGGAGCCGCGTGGGTGAAACTGGCCGCAACGTGGGATTGAAGTGGTTCGACTTTCGGGGATGGACGGCATTCCCCTATGCGGACATCGGAAAACAAATTGCCTACCTGCTGCTCGGAGTGCTCGTCTTGGCGCTAGCCGGACACGTGTTCGGACGCGACGGATGGCGTTGGTGGCAGACACGGAGGCGTGTACTGAAAGTGCAGCGCGGCGAAGCGCAAGCCTCGGATGCAACCATGTTGTATCAGCGCATGCTGGCCGTGCTAACGCGCCGGGGAATCGAGAAACCCGCGTGGCTGACGCCGTTCGAGTTCGCGCACGTCCTGCAGGAGCCGCAGCTGGCACGAGTGGTTGGCGATTTGACCGAGGCTTACAATGAGGTGCGCTTCGGGGGCAACGGAGACGCGGCCGGACGCATCCTCCTACTGCTGGAACAACTGGAAACGGTTCCTTAACTAGCGCGCACTCGCGACTATGGTGATTTCGATCGAGGAGGGCGCGGCAGGCGCTTGGAGTTGACCGCCGGTCCCGGCCTTTGTTTGCGGCGCGTTTGGTTCGAAGGTCAGCCGGAGCCTTTGCGCCTCCGCTGTGACGACGATCGGATCGCTTGGCAGGAAGGCGTTTGCATTGGGTTCGGGCGCAACGCTACCGGCCGTCTGCCAGACGCCGGCGGCATCCAAGCGCTGCAAGACAATGCGGCCTGGGATTGGTGCTGCAACACGCAGACGCACACGGTCACCGGGCTTGAGATCGGAGCCTGAAACCGGCGAGCCGTCCTTGTCGGTGGGGTCTTGCTTTACAAGGGAGTAACGCAGCGATACCGTTTGGAGGTTCGCAACGCTCGACATCGGTGCGAAACTGCTTCGAGCGCGAGCGCTCGCGCTTTGATCGCGCAGCTCGATGCGTTGCGAAAGAGCGACAGCGCTCCGTTCTTGTTGTTGCTGCGCTCGCGTCGCCTCCTGAGCAACTACTGGCGGCGGAATGATGGGAGCGGGTGTGGGGACTGAAGGGTTCGACTCTAAAGCTTGATTGCCCGAGGCGGGCGGACGTTGAAACTGTCCACGAATCGCCGGCTGAGGCGCTTGCTTGAGCGAATCGACAGGAGTGTGGGACTCAAGCGACGCGGGCGGCGCCGGAGCCGGAGGAGCGGGCGAAGCCGTCGATTCCTCCAGGGACACGATCTCCTTCGACTTCTCTACCAAAACGTTCGCACGCGGCCAGAACACAGCGACTAGAACAGCGGCGGCGGTGGCAGCGCCAATCGTGCCGCCCCAGATCCACAGAGACGATCGGGTTCGGTTCGGATGCTCGAGTGCCTGCTGGATTTCTGCGCGCGAGGAGGGATCATCTAAAACATTTTTCAGCACCTGCTCCTGCTGCAGCGCGTCGAAAAGTTCCTGATCGTCGAGCGCAGCTTCGAACAAAGCGTTGCGCTCGCTTTCGGTGAGCGTGTTGGTGGCGTAGCCGCCGAGAAGTTTGCGGATTTCCTCTTTAGTCATCCGCTTTCTCCCAGCTTCCGCCCATCAATTCCAGCAGCTGCTTACGGCACCGGAAATCCCACGTGTAGACGGTATTGATGGAAGCCGCGCCCAGCGCGCTCTGAATTTCAGAAAAACCTTTTCCTGCGAGCTTCAATGCCAGGAGTTTGCGACAGCGCCCGCCCAAATGCGATATCGCCTGAATTAGCCGCTCGCGCGTTTGGCGACGTTCGGCCGCAGTCAGCGGATCTGGCCCATCGTGCGCGAGCTGAAGCTCATCCACCGGCACTTGCGAATAATCCCCTCTCCTCTGCGCTCTTCGCCGTGCCGACATCATTTTGAATCGGACGATTTGCAGCGAAAGCGGAAGAAGATCTTCCAAACTGTCGAGGTGGCGATACTTTTCGTGGAGCAGGAGCAGCACTTCCTGCGCTAAGTCCTCGGCAGCGTCCTTCTGCATTCTGGATGCCGCAAAGCCGACGATCCTTTCGCGCAGTTTCGCAAGGAGCTGCTCGCGCGCGCTCGGAGCCGGCTTTTGGACGCTTCTAGGAAGCATCGCCCAAAGGATACAGCGGGCGGGCCGTTGATGACAACTTGGCGGCATGGAACCGACGAATCGAGACAATCGCGGCCGGCCAGTTGCGCCAAAGACGCGGCGAAGCAATGGTCTCGTGCTACACTCATAATTTCCGTAGTTAAAGCAGTGCTGTCCCGTCGTACTTTTCTTAAAAGCGCGGCTCTTTGCGCCAGCGCACCTTTCATCAATCGAGGAGTGTTCGCGAAGGCACCGTTGGCTTCGACCTATTGCGCGCGAACGATCGATCTCGTGGAGCGGTCCACTGTGATCGACATGCTCGGCCTGTTGACCCTGGACTACCCGAAGCTGCTAGGCTGGGAAGCCAAGCCAGCAACGTTCCGCGACACCGATTACGCCAGGCTAAAGAGCTCCGGCATCACTATTTTTCATCCAGCCGTAGGGTTCACCGAAGGCGACGTGTACGAGAGTTCGATGCAAGACATCAAGGGCCTGAACAGATTTATCACGGCGCATCCGGATCGCTTTTTGCGCGTGGATGGGTCGGGTGATTTCGCGCGCGCCAAGCAGCTTGGCAAGATAGGAATCTTGATCGGCCAGCAAAACTCGAAGCATTTTCGTAGTGTCGACGATGTCGACTACTGCCACGACCTCGGGCAGCGCGTCTCCCAGCTCACGTACGTTCACAACCGGCTGGGTGGCGGATCGTCGGATGCGAGAGATTCGGGCTTGAGCGAGTTTGGTTTGCAAATCGTCGCGCGCATGAACCAGGTTGGAATGGCGATCGATATTTCGCATTGCGGCGATCGGACGACGCTCGATGCGATCCATGCCTCCCGCAAACCGGTTCTGATAACGCATTCCAACTGCCGCGCGCTAGTGCAGAGTAGCCACCGCTGCAAGACCGACGAGGCCATCCGTCGCACCGCAACAAAGGGCGGCGTGATCGGCGTGACCATGGTTCGTTCGTTCGTCAGCTCCAGCAAGAGCGCAACCATCGAAAACGTTCTGGATCACATCGACCACGTGGTGAAGTTGTGCGGTGTGGAGCACGTCGGGCTAGGCAGCGATGTCGATCTCGTCGGACGGGACGGCCGCTCTCACCGGCGGTTCGACCTCGACGGCATGGATTATTCGAAGAAGGTTTACGACTTGACGGAAGGCCTGCTCCGCCGCAGGTATTCCGCTGCGGACGTCGAGCTGATCCTGGGTGGGAATTTTCAGCGCGCGTTGTCCTCGATTTGGTCCTGACGCGGTATCATGGGCCTCGCCGCTCGAAGTTAACCAGGCCATCGCGATAGTCGATGGTCAACGTAAACAGGTCGAGCACGGGGAGCCCGAGAAATCCGGAGATTTCCGTTCCGATCCGGCGGCTTTGTTCCCACGTATCGATGGATGTCATTCCCGTGCTTTTCTGCTCGAAGCCCGCGAACCGGAGCACGAGATCGCTGGTTTGGTAGAGATCCACGACACGACCGTTGATACCGCTCATGCGCATCCGCGTTTCGGGCGTGAGTCTGCTCACCTCGTTGGCAAGATCGTAGGAGATCAACGTGCGGTCGGCGCCGGTGTCGAGGACAAACAGAGCTTCACGCGAGCTGTTCACTCTCGTTCCGAGCAAAAGGAGATGGCCGAAGCGAAAGACGCGCGCGGCGTGTTCCATGCTGGGAGGTATTACTCGGTCCTCGGCCTGATTGTTGCCCGGATGGTAGCCGGGCAGCGGATCCAACTTCATTTTCCGGCCAGCGAAATCCAAAGTGACCAGAAAAGCCGCGAAGACGTTGGCGCCAATCAGTCCATCGGCGATCCCGACGGAGTCCTGATCGGCGACGCTGATCATCGCATCGCGATATTCGACACTGCCGATACGTAGACGCTCGGCAACACCGCGATATCCGGCGGAAGGCCGCGAGCTATCGCCGAATCCGCGCAACGTTGCTTGCGCCAATCGCGCGACGCCCGATCGTTCCGCCGTTTTTTTTGGAATTACGATGCCCGACGCGCCGGTGTCAAGCAATAGGTGCAAGATCGTTCCGTTCACGCTGACATCGAGACCATAACTCCGCATGCGCGTCTTTTCATTGACGAAGGTGGCGAGCGGAATTTCAGTGGTCGCATAAGCACTTGCGAGAACGTTGAGAGTGCGGCCTTGCACTGCTTTCGCCAACTGCGCGCCCTGGTCGAAATCTTCGCGATCGGCGGAGCCGATTTGTGCCGTGAGCGAGGAATATTTCTCCAGCGCTTTAAGGAGACTCGGCCCGGGCAATCTCGCCAACCAGTCGCGAACGATGCGCGGATCGTTGGGATCGAGTTCAAAGGCGCGCTGAAAGTATTCGCGAGCCGTCTTACTCATAGACTCACACTCGCTGACGCGCGCCAGTTCCCACCATGTCAGCGCGAACTCGGAATCCAGCTTGCGCGCCGATTCGAATTCTGCACGGGCTTGCTCAAACTCGCCGCGGCGGAACAACACTTCGCCGGCCAACTCATGAGCGGCTGCGAGATCTGGCCGATCTTTGAGCGCCTGTTGCGCGAGCCGCCAAGCAGTCGCGACTCCATCGTTACGCAAAGCTTTGCGCGCGGCAGCCAGAGGGTCGTCGCTCTGCGCAGCGCATGGTAATGCGGCCAGAAACGGGATCCATGCAAGGCGCGGCGTCACAACGCCATCAACTCCGCGTCGCCACTAGTTCCAAGTATTCGCCTCGAATTCGGGTGCGATCGGAGTCCGCCTCGTTGTGCTTGCGCCACAATTCTTCGAGGTCGGCTGCGTAGGCGCCCTGCTCTTCGTTGTTCAAGCGCTCGAAAGTCAGCTTGGTGGGCCCGAAATATTCGCGGAAGAATCGAACCACCTGGCTGGGTGGAAACGGGAAATCGAATTCTACGATCTGCGGCGTCACGCGGATCTCGGCCGCATAGTGACCTAGGCGCTCGCGGACGGTAGCCTCTTCGCCCCAACGGACGGGCGCGGGAATCCCCTCAGGCGGCGGGATATACTTCGCGCCCACCGCGAAGACTTTTCCGACGAACCCAGAGGGCGTCCAGTTCGCCATTGCGATCGTCCCACCGGATCGGCAGACGCGGCTGAGTTCGGAGGCCACAAGCTCAGGGCGCGGGGCGAACATCGCCCCGAACATGCTCATCACGACGTCGAACTGACCGGCTTCATAAGGGAGCTTTTCCGCGTCCGCCTCTTCGAAGCGAATTTCCAAATTCTCTGCGGCGGCGCGCTGCCGGGCCTGTTCGAGCAGGTTCGGCGCGATGTCCGCACCAATCACGAGCGCGCCTCTTCGCGCGGCCGGAATGGCGAGATTCCCCGTCCCGCAGGCGACATCCAGCACTCGAGTTCGAGGCTGAATGTTCAACCGATCTATGAATTCGGCGGCCGCCCGCGCGGAATATCGCGCTATCTGCCCGAAGTCGCCGGCCATCCAGGTCTCGCGCATCCTCTGTTTCAATTTCTCTAAACCACCGGTGGCGGGTTGCATACGTCCTCCCTGCAAGGATTGATTGTACTGTGCGGGAGGATCGGTTGACGCGGGGCGCGGCGGTCAAAGAGATACTTCTGGCGGATCGAATCGGATACCCTAACCTGTTAGAACGTCGCCTTACAGTCAGAGCGGGCCGAAACCTGGGTTACCGCAAGCTCGTCTAAAGGGTTCGTACACTTCATCAACTGGTGACGCAGCGAGAGGTTCAGGGGGGTCTGTCCGATTTGATTCGCATGCAATCCGGCGCAGAGTTGTTTCCTTCGACCAGAAATTTCGTCCACGCTCGCGGCTTGGTTCTTCTGTTTGTCTGCGCCGCGGAGTTGATCGCGCAAGTCAACAGGATCACTGCTCCGGTTGATAACGCGCGTCGAACGGTGCTCACCGGGCATGGGCATCCGTTGGCACGGGTGGGGTTCGATCGCGGCGCCGTCGATTCATCGCTGGCTTTACCATCGATGACCCTTATGCTGAAGCAATCGCCGAGCCAGCAGGCGGAACTTGCGCAGCTGCTCGCGGCGCAGCAGGATCCGTCGTCACCCGCTTACCATCACTGGCTCACTCCGGAAGAATATGCGGACCGCTTCGGCGCCAGTCCGGATGACATAGCCAAGATGACGAACTGGCTCACCGCCCAAGGATTCACAGTCACAGCGATTGCGCGCGGCCGGACTTGGATTTCATTCAGCGGTACCGCGGGGCAGGTGGCGCACGCGCTTGGAGCTGAGATCCATAACTACGAAGTCAGCGGCGAACTGCATTATGCAAGTTCCACCGAGCCTACCATTCCCGCGGCATTCGGAACCGTCGTGCAAAGCATTCGCGGCCTGAACGATTTCCGCATGAAACCGATGCTCAAGCCGCACGGCGCCGTTCCCGCAGCCAGCCAGCAGCCTTTGTACACTTCGCCCACCAGCGGCAATCATTTCATCGCGCCCGACGACTTTGCCACGATCTACGATATAAAGCCGTTGTATATTGCCGGTATTAACGGATCGGGACAAAAACTAGTAGTCGCCGGGCAGACCCAGATCAATATCTCAGATATCGAGACATTCCGCAGCCGCTTCAATTTGCCTGCGAGCGTTCCGCAAATAATGCTGGTTCCCGGTACGATCGATCCCGGCATTTCGCAGAGCGATCTCCCCGAGGCGGACTTGGATCTGGAATTGGCGGGTGCGGCAGCGCCGAACGCCAGCATTCTATTTTTGTATTCCAACGACGTAATGAACGCCGTGCAGTACGCCATCGATCAAAACCTGGCACCGGTGATCAGCATCAGTTACGGCTCGTGTGAACCGGAGACTCCGACGTCGGATGCGCTGACGTTTCAACAGTGGGCGCAACAGGGCAACGCTCAGGGCATCACATGGGTGGCTGCCTCAGGCGATTCGGGCGGCGCAGACTGCATCAGTCAGGGCAGCAGCAATGACGGAGAGGCTTCCGTGGACGTTCCGGCCAGCATCCCGGAAGTTACGGGAATGGGAGGAACTGAGTTCAGCGGAGGAACTGGCCAATTCTGGAGCAGCACCAACAACACCAACAGCGGCTCGGCGTTTGGGTACATTCCTGAGATAGTTTGGAACGACAGCACGCCTGGAAATCCGGGTGCGAGCGGGGGCGGCGCGAGCATGATTTTCGCAAAGCCGTCGTGGCAAACGGGACCCGGCGTGCCAAACAACAGCGCGCGAAACGTTCCCGATCTTTCGTTGACAGCTTCCGCCGATCACGACGGGTTCATGATCATCACTGGCGGGCAACTACAGATCTACGGCGGGACCTCGGTTGCATCGCCGTCCTTTGCCGGCATCGTTACGCTGCTCAATCAATATGTCGTGACTAAGGGTGTTCAGTCGAGTGCAGGCCTCGGAAACATCAATACGAAGTTGTATGCCTTGGCTCAAACGGCCGCTGGCGCATTTCACGACATTACGGTTGGCAACAACATCGTCACCGTGACCTGCGGCGCGCGAGCGCGCAACTGCACACCTGGTTCTTACGGATTCAACGCCGGAACGGGTTACGATGAGGCGACCGGCCTCGGCTCCATCGACGTGAATTCGTTTTTCACCGCCTGGAGCGGCGGAAGCGTTTCGTCACCGCGCGCTACGCCTTCGGTAACAGTGACGGCTGCGGCGGCCTCGATTACTTCATCTGGCAGCACTACTCTGACTGCGATTGTCTCGAGCACGAACGGCGGGACCCCAACCGGCACCGTGTCGTTCTCCTATAACGGAGTGGGTCTCGGCACAGCGACTCTCAGCGGCTCCGGCGGCTCGGCCACGGCTAGCGTGACCGTCTCAGGAACCCAGCTCGCAGTGGGATCGGATTCGATTACAGCGCAATATAGCGGCGACGCTTCCTACAGCCCAGCCGGCGCGTCGATTACGATCAACATCACGGCTGCGACCGGCAAGCCGTCCATTGCGGGCGTGACGAACGGCGCTTCTTTCCGGCAAGGCTTTGCGCCGGGCGGGGTACTCACGATTTTCGGTTCATCCCTTGCGCCCGGGATCTTCAGCGCAAGCATGGTTCCGCTGCCGACGCAACTCGGCGGAGTGACGGTGAGCATCAATGGCGTGACTGCGCCACTCTACTATGTTTCTGCCTCTCAATTGAATATCCAGATTCCGTACGAAATGCCGGCCAATGCGACTGTCTCGCTGCAGATCATGAACAACGGCCAGACGATAAGCTCGACCTTCGCGACGCAAAACGTCGCGCCCGGTATCTTCACGGACGCGAATGGGGCGCTTGTTCCGGCGAAGACAGCGTCCGCTGGACAGATCATTTCGCTGTACTTGACGGGCGCGGGAGCGGTATCGCCATCGATTGCGACGGGCGCTGCGCCGCCACTCGGAACCGCCGTCGCGAATCTGCCGAGGCCCGTGCAATCGTTGACTGTGTCGGTTGGAGGAACCGTCGTCCAACCCCAATTCGCCGGGATCCCCCCGGAGCTTGTCGGCGTGGTGCAGGTGAATTTCGCGGTCCCGAGCGGGTTGTCAGGGTCGCAGTCTGTCGTCGTCAATATCGGCGGCGTTTCGAGCCCGCCAGCTACGCTGACCATCCAGTAAACCTAGCTTTTCAGGTAAGGCGCGAGTGCGTTCCAACGCGATTCGATCTCTGCGATCTCCTCGCGCGTCAGCGCGTACTCGCGTTGACGCGACATCGAGGTCTTGAAAATTCGGCGTTTCTTGAGGACGTACAGGCGCGTTCCCGGGATGTCGTGGTCGAGGTTCAGCATCAGCAGCAGCTTCGCGTACAGATCGCGCGCTGCTTCCGGTCTGTTCTCGCGATGCAGATCCCAAAGGCGCGCGTAGATGTCGCCATACATGGCGCCGCCGGTTATGACGCCGTCAGTAGCGAGCCGCATCTCGTACAACCAGCCGTTGCCGAAGTTCGCGCCGAAAACACGCTTGATGGGATCGGGCCGGTGCGCCATGAGTTCCTTCATGCGTGGGATCACGGGGTCGTGTTCTTCCTTCACGTATCCGAAGTTCGGAAATTCCCGCGCGAGCGAGACCATCATTTCGATGCTGGGCGCGATGTTCGGCGCGCCGCCGGACGTCTGAATAAAAACCGGACGCGTGGTCAGCTTGCAGAGAGCGCGGAAATAATCGCGGTAGTCGTCCATCGATTTCGCCTTTTTCGGCGGAATCGCGATCATCGCATGAGGCGCAAGCTTTTCGGCGCGCTCGGCGTATTCCAGCATTTCCGGAGTGTCGTCTCCTTGTACACCCAGCACCAGCACGGGCCGTTTGCCGCGCACAGCGTTCGCGAGCACCTCCATGCCGTGAAGACGTTCGTCTCTGGAGAGCTGGAGCAGCTCGCTCGATAGCTGCGGCCAGACCAAGCCCTCGACGCCGAAGCGATCCATCCAGTCCACTTCGCTCGCGAGGTCCTCCCAATCGACCGCCTTAGCGGACGTATAGGGCGTCGAGACGATGATGAATGCCCCTTCCATCGATTTCGCTGGCATTGCGGGCGCGGCAGTGGCTCGCGACCCAGCAAATACAGCGACCGATCCAGCGGCTGCTGCGAACAATTCACGGCGAGTGCAAGAGGCGATCATGAGGTCCTCCTTGATTCACCCTTTCGGCGCACGCCATACTGAGCTTTGGCGCCGAAATTAAACACTACAATTGTAAGTCGATTCGAGCGATTCGGGGCGGTGGTTGCCGTCGCTACAGGACTGGCCGTCGCGCAGCCACCCGAGTTGGTGCTGCGCAATGGAAAAATCGTCACGCTCGAATCCAGCGGAACCGTTCAAGCACTCGCCGCGCGCGCTGGGAAAATCGTTGCGCTTGGAACCGATCGTGACGTTGCAGCGCTCGTCAGCCCATCGACCCGAGTCATCGATCTCGGCGGGCGCCTCGCAATCCCTGGGCTGATCGAAGGGCACGGTCATTTCATGGCATTGGGCGCGTCCAAGATGGAGCTCAACCTGCGCAACGCGCGGAACTGGGACGACATCGTTGCAATGGTCGCGGCATCCGCGCACGAAGCGAAACCGGGTACATGGATCATCGGCAGCGGTTTTCATCAAGCGAAGTGGGACAAGCCGCCGTCGCCGAACGTGCTCGGATTTCCGGTGCACGACGCGCTGAGCAAGGTGTCGTCCAACAACCCCGTGTGGCTGATTCATGCGAGCGAGCACGCCGGATTTGCGAATGCCGAAGCCATGCGGCTGGCGGGAATCGATAAGAACACGCTCGATCCGCCGGGCGGCCAGATACTGCGTGATTCTCAGGGCCGGCCCACCGGCCTGATGAATGAGAAAGCTCAGGCGCTCGTGAACCAGGCGTTAGCTGCTTATCGCGAAAAGCTTCCGCCGGCGGAGCGCGACGCCGAAGCTCGCAAACAAGTGGAATTGGCCGAGCACGAGGCGCTTTCGAAGGGAATCACGACATTCGAGGATGCCGGCTCGCCCATGCCGACAATCGATCTAGTGAAGGACCTGGCGGAGCACGGGAAACTCGACATTCGCGTGTGGATGATGCTGCGCCAGTCCAATGCCGAGATCGAGCCGCGCCTGAGCAAGTATTTCTTCATCGGCGCCGGCGATCAGCACCTATCAGTGCGCGCGATCAAGCGCCAGATCGACGGAGCGCTGGGATCGCGCGGGGCGCTGCTGCTCGAACCCTACTCAGACCTCGCACCTGATGCGCCGAATCGCTCCGGGCTGTACACCGAAGATCCGGCCGACATCCGCAAAACAGCAGAACTCGCTATCGCCAACGGATTCCAGATGTGCGTGCATGCCATCGGAGATCGCGCTAATCGAGAGGTCCTGGATCTGTACGAATCGGTTTTCCGGGAGCATCCCGAGAAGAACGGCAAGACGCTGCGCTGGAGAATCGAGCACGCGCAGCACTTAAACGCGGCTGATGTTCCTCGCTTCTCCGAGCTCGGCGTGATCGCAGCGATGCAAGCCGTGCACTGTACTTCCGACGCTCCCTTCGTCCCGATCCGGCTCGGCAACCGGAGAGCCGAGGAAGGCGCGTACGTATGGCAGAAGCTCATGAAGTCGGGCGCGGTGGTGGGCAACGGGACCGACACGCCGGTCGAGGATGTCGACCCGATCGCCGGTTTTTACGCAGCAGTGAGCCGAAAGCTCAAAGACGGATCAGAGTTTTTCCCGGATCAGCGGATGAGCCGGATGGAGGCGCTGCGCTCTTATACTCTGAACAACGCGTACGCAGCGTTTGAAGAGGACATCAAAGGATCGCTCAAGCCAGGGAAGCTGGCCGACATCACTGTGTTGTCGAAGGACATTCTAACGATCCCGGGGGACGAGATTCCTTCCACGAAGGTCGACTTCACGATCGTCGGCGGGAAGGTCAAGTATCAGCGATAACCAACCGAAAATCGCTCGGACGCGTCGAATTTGTAATATGACTGTTCGTCGCCTTGCGCTCCTTGTGAACATCAGCTTGGTGGCCGCGTTCGCCCAAAAAGATCCGCCGCGCACGGAGTTCGAAGTCGCTTCCATCCGGACCTCGAGAGACCAAGCCGTCGACCGCGCCAACACTGGCTTGAAAATCGACGGCTCGCAAGTGCACTACAACCACATGGCGCTCCGAGATTACGTCGCGATGGCGTATGGCGTTCAGTATTACCAGATCTCCGGGCAAGACTGGATGGCGTCGAACAGATTCGATATCGCCGCCAAGCTGCCGGCCGGGGCAGGAGGCGAACAAATCCCTGCGATGTTGAGGGCGCTGTTGACTGATCGCTTTCGCATGACCGCGCACAAAGACACCAAGGATCTTCCGGTGTATGCGCTCGTGCGCGGCAAAGGCGAGCTGAAGCTGAAAGAGTCGCAGCCCGATGCCGCGCCGGACGGTGCCGATGGCGGGCGCGGCCCGAGGTCTGTGGACATTGCGGCTGGTGGTGGCCGCGGAGGCGTGACAGTGAGTCTCGGTCAGGGCGCAGCGTTCAGCGTCGCAGACAATCGAATCGAGGGTCGCAAAATCAGCATGGCGAGTTTTGCGTCGGGTCTGAGCCGATTCCTGGACCGGCCCGCCGTCGACATGACCGGTCTCCCCAAGACCTATGACTTTACGTTGACTTTCTCGCCCGACGACTTCAGCGCAATGATGATTCGCGCGGCATTGGCGGCCGGCGTCGTACTGCCGCCGCAAGCCATGAAGGCGCTCGAATATTCTTCGGGCGATTCGATCTTTGCTGCTGTGGAAGCAGTCGGCCTCAAGCTCGAAGTCCGCAACGCGCCGCTCGAAGTGGTGATGATCGATCACATCGAGAAGACGCCGACCGAGAATTGATCGCAGCTATTCTTTGTGCGGCTGGCCTTCGACCAGCTCGATGCTCACGTGGTCAGGGCCTTCGATAAAGACGTCGTGGGCGTTCGATCCGTCGAGCGAGCCGTGGGTTATGTTCACTCCATCCTTCTTGAGCCGCGCCACGGTCTCGTCCAGGTTATCGACTCCGAAGGCGATGTGATCCACCGTGTGGCCTCGCGTGGATTCAAAGTCGTTGCGATTCTTCCACAACTCCGGCCATTGCGTTTTTGCATACTCCATCGGAAAGATGATGATGTTGACGTTATCCATCTGGAGCGACGCCGACGGACCCACCTGAAAGCCTTTGTACAGGCGCGGCTCGCGCGATGGCGTGCCGCGGCCGGCGCGCGGGATGCCGAACTCTTTCATGTACCATTCGCCCGCCGCGATCGGGTCCTTGCTCAGCATATGGATGTGGCCGAACCGATGGTGATTTGCAGTGTTCAGCTCGATCAACTGATGATCGGCGCCGTCGACATAGGCATAGAAGAAAACGCCCGGTTCGCGCGCACCCACCAGATCGCTGATGTCGGTGAGCGGCGTTTCGAAGTTCGTCCCGGCGTCGAGCTGCCGGCGATATGTGGCCGGCACGTCCTCTGCGCCCCAACCAATGTGCCAGATCGCCGAGGTCACTTCAGCCCTGGGAGGCGTTGCAACCTTGGTGAACAAAAGCCATGATTCTTGCGCCCAAACCGCATCCATCCCCAAAAAGATGGCTTTTTCGCAGTCGAATTTGGATGTATAAAACGCCACTGCAGCGGCGGGATCGGTCACGTTCAGTTGGACGTGATGAAAATGCGCGACCTGCTGCGGCGGATTCTGCGCAGAGGCCAATGCCGCGCCGAGCACCGCGATTGTCACTTTCGAGCTAACGCGCAATGGATTTGATCTGGAAATACTCTTCCAGTCCGAACATGCCGAGCTCTCGCCCAATGCCCGACTGCTTGTAGCCCCCGAACGGCGCGAGCGGATTGTACTTGCCGCCATTAACATCCACCTGACCGGTGCGCATGCGCCGCGCGACCTGCATTGCACGATCCGCGTTGCCGGACCAGACGCCGCCTGCAAGCCCGTAGATCGTGTCGTTGGCGATTCGAACGGCCTCGTCCTCAGTATCGTAGGGCAGCACCGAGAGCACCGGCCCGAAAATTTCTTCCTGGGCGATGGTCATCTTGGAATTGACGTCCGCGAAGATCGTCGGCTCGACGTAAAAGCCTTTGCTGAACGCCGCCGGACGCCTGCCACCCATCACCACGCGCGCGCCTTCCTGTTTGGCTTTCGCGATGTAGCCCTCCACTCGCTGGCGTTGTGTATCCGAGATGAGCGGGCCAAGGCGCGTGCTCGTGTCCATCGGATCGCCCACCTTGAGACTCCCAATCGCCTGTGCGGCGAGATCGAGCGCTTCCTGATACCGGCTTCGCGGCACCACCATGCGCGTCCACGCCGAGCACGTCTGGCCTGAGTTGAGCATGGCGTTACGCGCGCCGGCCGGTATGGCTTTGTCGAAGGGCGCGTCGTCGAGAACGACGAACGCGGACTTTCCGCCGAGCTCAAGTGTGACCTTTCGAATGCCTTCGCCGGCCAGTGCACCCACCCGTTTTCCCGCGCGCACAGATCCGGTAAAGCTCACCATATCCACCATCGGATGCGATGCGATGGCCTCTCCCACCACCGGCCCGTAGCCGGTAACGATGTTCAGCACACCGGCCGGAAGGCCGATGGCCTGGCAGGCGTCGGCAAGCAGGAACGCATTCAGCGGCGCGACTTCGCTCGGCTTGAGCACCACAGTGCAGCCAGCAGCCAGCGCAGGAGCAACTTTCGCCATGATCTGGTGCAGCGGATAGTTCCACGGCGTGATCGCACCCACCACACCATACGGCTCGCGCACGATCAGAGAATTACCCAGTTCCTGTTCGAGCTTGATCTCAGTGATCAATTGCGCGTAGTTCGTAGTGACCATCACCGGAAGACCCGCCTGAATATTCGTCGCCATCGTGATCGGCGAGCCGACTTCCTGCGCGATCGTTCTGGCAATCTCCTCGCTGCGCTCCTTGAGCGCACCCGATAGCTTGCGCAGCCAATCCGAGCGTTCGGCGATCGAAGTTTGGCTCCAGCCGTTATCGAAAGCCACGCGCGCAGCTCGCACCGCCTTGTCCACGTCCTCGGCGGTGCCTTCGGGGATGGAGCCGATGACTTTCTCGGTGGATGCGGATAGAACGTCGATCGAGCCGCGGCCGGATTGCGGCTGCCATCCACCATTGATGTAAAGCTCGCGATAGTTAATCGTTTTTGCGGGTGCGCCAGTCATGATTATCCCTACTCATTATAGGTCGCACCATCGTGGTCACCCGCACATGCAGTCGAACCGCCTTCGCAACGCGCTCGCGCCCCGTTCGCGCTGCTGATGAATCGACAGCGTGATATTGGGCTGCGAACTGTTCGCACCGATCGTGACCTGGACCGGAACAGCTTGTCCTGGGCTAGCTCGAGTGGGTATGACGGCGTTGATTTGCAGCAAGCCCAGAATAGATCCCGACAATCGGACCTGCGTAGGAAACGGTCGCATTTGCGCCGCCGATCGTCACCGTCGGCAGCGGGCTCAATTGGGCAGGGGCGACAAGGATGCAGGGATAATCAGTCCCGTATTTGTGGTAGCGGGTGGAGCAAGCGGATTGGCATTGTAGTCTCCCGCGCCGGTCAAGTAGAGCAGAACCGTATCGCCAATGTTAACCGGCGTCGTGCTGTTGTTGAGGCTGTAAGCCGACGTGGCGGCGCTGAAGTTGAGAGCGGCAGCT
>Ga0126373_10000968_pt1 | contig 19751 bp, 17 predicted proteins | sample PanSoiMetPlot_11_FD_92545 | JGI IMG/M metagenome (GOLD analysis project Ga0126373, IMG submission 92545) | Tropical forest soil microbial communities from Panama - MetaG Plot_11 | ecosystem: Environmental > Terrestrial > Soil > Tropical forest > Bulk soil | place: Panama | collected 2016-02-17 | reverse complement strand
ATTCTCATCGGCAACAATTCCAGCTTGGCGCTGATGCACGACGCCGTGGTATTCGCGCTTTTGACCGGCGCGCGCGATGGCGGCGAGCCTTGGAGCGGCGGCCGCACGCCAATCGCGTTTGTCTGCCCGGCACCAGGCTACGACCGCCATTTCGCGATTTGCGAGCAGTACGGCATCCGAATGATCCCGGTGCGGCTGACTGGCCATGGCCCCGATATGAACGAGGTCGAACGGCTTGTCGCCGATCCGCAGGTCAAGGGCATGTGGTGCGTGCCGAAATACTCAAATCCGACCGGCGAAACCTACGCGCCGGAAACCGTGGAACGCCTCGCGCGCATGCCGGCCGCGGCCGACGACTTCCGCGTGTTCTGGGACAACGCCTATGCGGTGCACACCCTGACCGAAACGCTCGATGATCTCGTCAATTTCATCGGCGCTTGCGCGCGCGCCGGCCATTCGGATCGGGCGCTGGTCTTTGCCTCGACATCGAAAATCACCTACGCCCAGGAAGGGCTCGGACTGCTGGCCACTTCGCCGACCAACATGGCGTGGTATCTGAAGCGGCTTGCCTCGCGCACCATCGGACCGGACAAACTCAATCAGCTGCGCCATGCGCGGATGTTCGGCGACGCCGCCGCCATCGACCAGCACATGCAGCGCCAGCGCCGGCTGATTGCACCGAAATTCCAAGCCGTGCAGGACGTGTTCCGCGCACGGCTCAGCGGCACCGGCGCGGCCCGCTGGACCGAGCCGCGCGGCGGCTATTTCATTTCGCTCGATGTGATGCAAGGCTGCGCCAAGCGGGTCGCCGCGCTGGCCAAGGATTGCGGCGTGGCGGTGGTGCCGGCGGGCCGCACCTTTCCTTACGGCCGCGACCCGAACGACGCCAACCTGCGCATCGCGCCCACATTTCCGCCGATCGAGGAAGTGCGCCAAGCCGCCCAAGCACTGGCGACATGCACGCTGCTGGCGGCGACTGAAAAGCTTTTGCGTGACCGCGGCGTGAACGATTGACTCCGCCGGGAATGGCTCCTCGACGGCGCGGTTAGGCCTGAGCGATGCAAAGTCCGGTATGCCGCGTAGGCGGATTGCGGCCCTCGGGCTACAGTCCTTGGCCATGGACACCGCAACCGCTGGCTCTGGACTGAAATGGGTCGGCCGCGCGATCCGGCGCCTGGAAGACCCGGCGCTGGTCCGCGGCCGCGGCCGCTTCACCGCCGATCTTCCCGCCGCGCATTTCGTGCGTTTCGTCCGCAGCCCGGTCGCCGCCGGGCGCATCGTGCGGATTTCCGCGCCCGAGGGCGTCGCAGTCATCCGTGCCAGCGATCTCGGCGCCCAGCCGATCAAGCCGATGCTGCACAAATACAATTATCGGCCGATCGAGCAGCCGATCCTGGCGGATGAGGTGGTGCGTTTTGTCGGCGAACCGATCGCGGCAGTCGTCGCGCCGACGCCGGCGCAGGCCGAAGATGCCGCGGATCGCGTGGAGATCGAGATCGCCGACGTTCCGGCGGTTACTAGTGCGCATGCGGCCGTGCAGCCGGATGCCGCGGCTGTTCACGCCGCCGGCAACCTTATTGTCGACGGCCAATTCACGACCGCCGGCTTCGACGCTGCGCTAGCCAAAGCACACCGGCGGGTTCGTCTCGCCGCGCGGTCGCATCGGCAAAACGCGACGCCGCTTGAGGCGCGCGCAGCGCACGCGAGTTTCGATGCCGCATCGGGCCGCACGACATTGACCTGCACCACGCAAATGCCGCACCTCACCCGCACTGCCATCGCCGACATTCTCGGCCTTGCCGAATCCGACCTGCGCGTCGTCGCACCGGATGTCGGCGGCGGCTTCGGCCAGAAAATGTCGCTGGCGGCCGAATACGTGGTCCTGGTTTTCCTCGCGCGCAAGTTTGGCTCTAGCATCGCCTGGATCGAGGACCGGCGCGAAAATTTAATTGCGGCTTTTCACAGCCGCGACCAGCACGTCGAACTGGACGGCGCGTTCGACACCGACGGCAAGCTCATCGCGCTATCGGCGGATGTCGTTGCCAATGTCGGCGCTTATTCGTGCTTTCCGACGACCTGCGGCGTCGAACCGCTGATGGCCATGGCGGAATTACCCGGCCCTTATGATCTTCGCGCCTATTCCTGCCGCGCGCGTGCGATCGTAACCAACACCTGCACCATGGCTCCCTATCGCGGCGTGTCGCGACCGGTCATTACTTTTGCGATCGAACGGCTGATGGACAAGGCGGCTGCGGCGTTCGGCATCGATCCGGTCGAGATCCGCAAGCGCAATCTCATTGGTCGCTTTCCCTACACCTCGCCGACGGGGTTGGTGTTCGACGAAGGCAGCTATGTCGAGACGCTGGAGATCGCCGCCGCCGAAATCGATCTGCCGAAATTCAGCGCCCGCCAGCGTGAGGCCCGCGCCCGGGGCCGTTTCCTGGGGGTTGGATTTGCGACCTTCTCCGAGCGCACCGGATATGGCAGCCCCGCTTTTGCTGCGCGCGGCATGGAGATCACGCCCGGCTGGGAAACCGCGGAGATCGTCATGGACCCGTCCGGCCGGGTCGAGGCGCGGATCGGCGCGAGCCCGCACGGCCAAGGCCTGGCAACCACGCTGGCGCAGCTTGTCGCCGACACGATCGGAGTCGTGCCGGCGAGTGTACGCGTGGTGCATGGCGATACCGACCGCACACCCTATGGCTGGGGGACATTTGCCAGCCGGTCGCTCGTCATCAGCGGTGGCGCTGTGACGCTGGCGGCGCGCAAGATGCGCGAAAAGCTGCTCACCATTGCCGGCGATTTGTTGGAGGCCTCGCGCGACGACATCGTGCTCGAAGATGGCAAGGCTCGCGTCACCGGCACGGATCGGAGCGTAACAATGGCGGTGCTGGCGCGCGCAGCCTACTATCAGTCGCACCGCTTCAAGGATCTGACTCCGGGTCTTGCCGAGAGCGCGCACTACGATCCGCCCGGCACTTTTTCCAATGCCTGTCATGTCGCCATCGTCGACGTTGACATCGAGACCGGAGGCGTCCGGCTCGAACGCTTTCTTGCGGTCGAGGATGCCGGCCGCATCATCAACCCGCTGATAGCAGACGGCCAGGCGCACGGCGGCATCGCCCAAGGCATCGGCAACGCGCTTTTGGAGGAGATCGTCTATGACGCGCTCGGCAACGTACTGACCACGACGCTTGCCGATTATTTGCCGCCAACCGTGCGTGAAGTTCCGCCGATCGACTTGCAGCACCTCGAAACGCCGGCGGCGAGCTCGGTGACCGGCGCCAAAGGCCTTGGCGAAGGCGGCGCGATCGGGGCGCCTGCCGCGATCCTCAACGCGGTGAACGATGCGCTCTCGCCTTTCGAGGTCTCGATCGAGGAGATGCCGGCAACCCCGCAGCGCATCAGAGCTGCCCTGCGGGCCGCGGGGATCGGTGATCAGCGATCAGGGATCAGGTAAGAGACTCCTGATTCCAGATCACTGACTCCTGGTTACGTCGCGCGCTCGCGCGCCGAAACGATGGCGAGAAACAAATAAACGCCGAGCAGCGTCGTCTCGACAAAAACCACGAATAGGCTGCCGCCGTAGACCTGCGGAAAAAACACCTCCACCGCCGACATCGAGACCACCGAGGCAAGCCAGAGGACCGCGCCCCAGGCCGCGGCGAGCCACAGTCCGACCGCCGCCACCAAATCCAGCACTGCGAAAAACACCGTGGTGGTTTGCCAGGCGATCGTGTGCGCCTCGAAGCCTTGCCCCGGCGCCGCGCCGATGCCGCAGACCTGGACCCAGTGATAAAGCCCCTTGATCAGGGACACCCCGGCCATGAGCCGGAGAAACAGGACCAAATAATCGGTCCAGGTCCCGCCGCGGACGACCTTTGCCAGCCGCACCGGCTCGAGCAGGTCGCTGGGCCTCGTCGGGCGGCGCTGCGGTTGATCGGTCATGATCCTTGCCTTTAAGGGATCAAGGGGCGGTTTGATGGCGAACAGGCCTGCAGATCGATACGGCACTTTGGCAGCGCGTCAAAGCCCAGGAATCGGCCTCAAACCAATGCCTTGCACTTTTGTGGCAGATCGGCCTCGGACGGGATAAAACAGGCGTAAGGAGGCCTCTCATGGCGATCAAATTCGGCCGTCCGCTCGAAAGGAGCCGGTTTGCCCCGGCGCCGGCCGAGGTCAACGCTAAACGGCTCGATCTCGCGATGCGGCCCCGCCGCAACCGGCGCAGCGAGTGGTCGCGCCGCATGGTGCGCGAAAACGTGCTCACCGCCGACGACCTGATCTGGCCGTTGTTCATCGTCGATGGAACGCATGTGCGCGCACCGGTCGAGTCGATGCCGGACGTGGAGCGCCTATCGGTTGACGAAGCGATTCGCGCCGCAGAACGGGCGGCCGCGCTGGCAATTCCGTGTGTCGCTTTGTTCCCGTATACCGATCCGGATCGCCGCGACGATGCCGGCTCGGAAGCGCTCAATCCCGACAACCTGGTCTGCCGCGCCATCCGCGCCATCAAAAAAGCGGTGCCGGAAATCGGCGTGTTATGCGACGTAGCGCTCGATCCCTATACCAGCCATGGCCACGACGGCCTTCTGCGCGACGGCGTGATCCTCAATGACGAGACCGTCGCCGTTTTGGTCCGGCAAGCCCTGGTGGAGGCGGAAGCGGGCTGCGACATCATCGCGCCGTCGGACATGATGGACGGCCGGGTCGGCGCCATTCGCGGCGGACTCGATGCCGCCGGCTTCGCCGACGTTCAAATCATGGCCTATGCAGCCAAATATGCCTCCGCCTTCTATGGGCCGTTTCGCGACGCCATCGGTTCGAACGCAACACTGATCGGCGATAAGCGGACTTACCAGATGGATCCAGCCAATACCGACGAGGCCTTGCGCGAGGTGGAACTCGATATCGCCGAAGGCGCCGATATGGTGATGGTGAAGCCCGGCCTGCCCTATCTCGACGTTTTGCAACGTGTGAAAGACGCATTCGGGATGCCCACCTTCGCCTACCAAGTCTCCGGGGAATATGCGATGATCATGGCTGCTGCTGGAAACGGCTGGCTGGACGGCGATAAGGCGATGATGGAAAGCCTGATTGCCTTCAAGCGGGCCGGGGCGGATGGGGTCCTGACGTATTTTGCTGCAAGAGTTGCGGAGAAATTGAAAAAAGCCGCGGCATAGAACGCCGCCACCGGCGCGATCGTTCATCGGCGGATGGCGAAGCTGCCGGATACGCGCCCGAAAGCGCCGTAGACCCCCCGTCCGCTGAGAATTTGGGGCGGAGTGATGCGCGAGTACGACGATTACGATGATGAGAATATCCGGCTTTACACGCCGGTCTTGCAGCGCGTGATCATTCTCGCGGCCGTCGTTATTGCCGTTCCCGTCATGATGTGGACGATCACAACTTTCGTCCGCAGCTACATTGCACGACCGAAACTGCCGGCGCTCGAGCACGTCGCCTCTGCCAACTTGCCCGCGCGCATCCCGACGATCGCACTATCGCCACCCGGTCCGGCTCCATCGCCGGCCGATCAATCGGCGCCGCAGCGCGTCGATGGGGCCTCGGCGAGCGATGCACCTGGCCCGGCCGCCGAAACCAGGAACGGGCGTCCAAGTCTGGCTTCGCTGCCGGACGCGAGCGTTCCGCCCACCGCCGCGAGCGGTGCATCCGGCGCTTCTCAGCAGGCGATGCGAGCGTCCTCGTCGGCAATCACGGCAAGCACAACCGGGGACATGTCGACGACAGGCAGTGCCCCACCCGCTCCCCCGGCGCCAAGACTGCCCCTAGTGCCTCGATCGAGTGACAATGCCGCTTCGGTCGGTGCCCCGACTTCGTCCGATCGCGGTATCGCCTGGCCCAATCCGAATACGACCAGCCCGCCGGAATTCGCCGCACCGCGGCTCGTGTCTCCCTCACCTCCCCCACCGTCAGCGCGCACGGCGGCGGCCGAGGTCCTTCCGGCCGATGAGCCCATCCGCGGCCCCGTCCCTTTGCCGCGGCAGCGGCCGGGCATCGTCGCCGTGGCTGCGGCCGGCGCCAGCGGCCCGGTGCCGCTGCCGCGCGTCCGTCCGGTGGATGCTCCTGCCGAACCGACAAATTCGGTGGTCGAACCCGCTCACGGCTATCGCCCAGGGCTCGACAGCGATCGCTAAGGCCAAACCGGTCCGTTACTGCAGGACAGCGCCGCTCTCCATGCGCACCGGCTCGTAGCCGTCCGCGGCAATCGCCCGGAAGATCTGCTCGGCGTGGGCGGCATCGCGGGTCTCCATCGTAACATCGAGCTTGGCACCCTTGGCCGGCACGTCGAGGAACAGCCGGTGGTGATCGACCGCTAGGATATTGGCGCCAAACTCACCGAGCCGGCTCGCGATCTGACCCAAAATTCCCGGCCGATCGGGAATCGTAAGGCGAAACGAGACGATTCGGGCCTCGCGCTCGAGTTGCCGCACCATAATGGAGGCCAGAATGCGGGGATCGATATTGCCGCCGCAGAGGATCAAGCCGACTTTGCGCCCGGCAAAGCGCTCCGGTTTGGCCAACATCGCAGCCAGCCCGGCCGCGCCGGCGCCTTCCGCCATCGTCTTCTGCAGGGTCAAAAAATCGTTGACGGCGCGCTCGATCAGCGGCTCGTCAACCAGAACGATCTCGCGGACGAGTTCGCGCACCACCGGCAAGGCGAGCTTGCCGGCCCGGCTCACTGCAATGCCTTCGGCAAGCGTGGCGCCGCCGCACGGCCGCTTCTCGCCGTGAACGGCATTCCACATCGACGGATAGAGCGAACATTCGACACCGAATATTTCGATGGCCGGCCGAATCGCATGCGCGGCAATCGCATTGCCCGCAATCAGTCCGCCGCCGCCGATCGGCACAATCAGCGCATCGAGGTCGGGAACCTCCTCGAGCATTTCCAGCGCGATGGTGCCTTGCCCGGCGATGATGTGAGCATCGTCGTAAGGATGAACCCAGACGAGCTTGCGCTCGGCGGCGAGCGTCTCCGCCCGCTGTTGCGCCTCAAAAAGCGTCTCGCCGGACAGCACCACTTCGGCGCCGTGCATCTGTGTTGCCTTCACTTTCACAAACGGCGTCGTGGTCGGCATCACGATGGTGGCCGGTATGCCAAGGCGCCGCGCATGGTAGGCAACCGCCTGGGCATGATTGCCCGCGGACATCGCGATCACGCCGCGGCGGCGCTCGCTCTGCTCGAGTGCCGCGAGCTTTACGCAGGCGCCACGTTCCTTAAACGAATTGGTGACCTGCAAATTCTCATATTTGACGTAGACCTGTGCGCCGGTCAGCATCGAAAGCGGAGGCGCCGCCAGCATCGGCGTGCGCAGCACATGGCCCAACATCGTCCGGCGTGCGGCCTCGATATCAGCCAGCGTAACCTTCAATCGTTGTTCGCTCATGGTGCAGATATTAGGGTCAAAACTCGTTATTTCCGCGAGCCGTGCAAATAATGAGTTTTGACCCTATAATCCCGAGCTGACCATGACGGATTCTGGCCCAAATACAGGTCCCGGTCGCAGCGGCATGTCGTTTGATTTCAAGCCGCATGCCTATGACCCTGCGGCGAATCCGGAACTGTTCGAAGGCGTGCTGGCGCGTCGAATCGTGGCCTTCATCATCGATGTCATCATCATTGCCATTCCGCTGATCGCGGCGTCGGCCTTCATTTTTATCTTCGGGCTGGTCACGTTCGGACTGGGCTGGCTGTTGTTCTGGATATTGTCCCCGATATCGATCATTTGGGCGCTGGCCTATTACGGTTTTACGCTGGGCAGCCCCGCCTCGGCCACAATCGGCATGCGCGCCATGGAAATCGAGATGCGGACCTGGTACGGCGCGCCGGCCTATTTCGTGCTTGGAGCGGTTCATGCCGTCGTGTTTTGGATCAGTGTCAGCGTGCTCACCCCCTTTATTCTCCTGGTCGGATTCTTTAACGCGCGGCGCCGGCTTTTACACGACATTCTGGTCGGTACCGTGCTGATCAACACGCAAAGCCGGGCGGTTACGCTGCGGGCGCGTGCCGCGGGCTAGCCGGCAAATGGCCTTTGACGGAACAACGTGCTCAGGCGATCTTATGGATTCGCCATCGGGCGAGAACCGGTAGTCCCGTGACGCAGCATTCGCGCGATACCCCGCAATTCTACCTCACCGCTCCGTCGCCGTGCCCCTATCTCGCCGGCAAGGAGGAACGGAAGGTCTTTACCCATCTCGTCGGCGAGCGCGCGGGTGAGCTCAACAATATCCTGACCCAGGGCGGGTTCCGCCGCAGCCAATCGATTGCCTACCGGCCAGCCTGCGAGGGCTGCCGCGCCTGCGTTTCGGTTCGTGTTGTCGCCAAGGATTTTCGCCCGAGCCCGAGCATGCGCCGGATCATGCGGCGTAACGCCGACATCGCCGGTGAATTGCGCATTGCCGTGCCGACCTCCGAGCAATACGCGATCTTTCGCGGCTATCTCGACTCGCGACATCGCGACGGCGGCATGGCCGACATGACGGTGCTCGATTACGCGATGATGGTCGAAGACAGCCACATCGAAACCCGCATCATCGAGTATCGCCGGAAGGACTCAAATGCGCCTGCCGGCAAGCGCGCGGCTGGCGAACTTGTTGCCATCGCGCTCACCGACGTGCTCGGCGATGGATTGTCCATGGTCTATTCGTTCTTCGAACCGGACGAGGCGGCGCGTTCGCTCGGCACATATATGGTCATCGACCATATTGCGCGGGCGCGCAGCATGGGCCTCGCTTATGTCTATTTAGGCTATTGGGTCCGCGGTTCACGCAAGATGGATTACAAAAGCCGCTTTCTGCCGCAGGAGCGGCTGATGCCGGAAGGTTGGATGCGCGTCGATTAATTTTTGCGTGCCGCCGAACTGAAGCGAAATGACTCGACATTTCGCTTTGGTTTGTTTTTTTGAGCATGATCTTTTCCGAAAACCGGTATCCACTTTTCGGGATCGTGCATGAGGAGGACTGCATGCGGACCCCGATCGTCGCCGCTATTTGCGCCACTCTTGGCGGCGGCATCGTCTGTCTCGTCACGCTCACCGCGCTGGCGCAAACCGTGCCGCCCGTGAGCGGCGATACCGCCAAGGGCAAGGCCCTCGTCGACCTCAATGGAATGACGCTGTACGTGTTCGATCACGACGGTAAGGGCAAATCGAATTGCAATGCCCAATGCGCCGTCAATTGGCTGCCCTTGATCGCCGATACCGATGCGCAGGCGTCAGGACATTTTTCTTTCATCAGCCGCGAGGACGGCCGCAAACAATGGGCTTACAAGGGCAAGCCGCTTTATACTTCGGCCAAGGACAAGAGACCCGGTGACGCAACCGGCGATGGCGCGAATGACGTCTGGCACCTCGCCAGCCCCTAATCCGCGCAACGACCGGCGGAGTAGCGCGCCGTAATCGGCGCAGATCAAACCTGCAGATCAAACCCGCACATCAGCCAGCGTCTTGAGCGCATAAAACTGGACCGGCTCGCGCCGGCCTTTAACCGGCGCTTCGTGCAGTTCCTTGCCGTTGGGGCTCAAGCCTGCAGCCTCGGCGGCCTGACGGGAGATCACGACCGCACAGCCGTACTCCTTGGTGAGGCTCTCGAGCCGCGCGCAGGTATTGACGGCGTCGCCGATGGCCGTGATGACTTGCGAGCGCGGCGGCCCCATGGCGCCGACGATCGCCTCGCTAAAGTGAATGCCGATGCCGATGCGCAGCGGTTCGCGCAGATCGCCGCGCAGCCGGTAATTGAGCTGGTCGAGCCGCTCGAGCATTTGCTGGGCGCCGCGAACGGCATCCGCCGGTCCGTTCCTTGGATCGGCGGCATCAAGTCCATACAGCGCCATCAGCCCGTCGCCGGTGAACTGCGAATAGTGTCCGTTGCTGGCGACGAGCGCCTGGGTCATTTCATAGAAAAACTGGTTGAGAATGAACAGGACGTCGTAGGGCAGCTTGCCCTCGGCCAAGCCGGTGGAAGCGCGCAAATCGGTAAATAGAATGGTGATGAGGCGCTCCCGGCCCTCAAGCCCGCCGCGAATCGAGCCGTCAGCGGCGCCGGCATCCGCCGGCATCAGCGGCAATACGGCGATATCGGCCGTCGGCCGGATCTGGCAGGCGAGCCGCATGCCCGACGTAGCGCCGATCCGCGCCAAAGCCTTGGCTTCCAATCCGCTCGGTTTAGGAAGCTGCTCAAGCCCCTTGGTCACCAGGACCCGGCAGGTGGTGCAGCGGGCGCGGCCGCCACACACCGAAGCGTGCGGGATGCCGTTGGCGCGCAACGTCTCCAGCACCGTGGCACCCGGCAGGATCGGCATGCTGCGTCCGCTGGCGTGGGTCAATACCGGCGGCTTGCGGCGGCGGTAGTAAATTTCGCGAACGGTACGCGCGGCGAACGGCAATAAGGTGAAGCCGAAGGCCAGGGCAAAGCCAACGCGAGCAATTTCGTCGGCTTCCCGCGCCGCCTGCGGCGTGACATGGGCTTCTTGCGCGGCAGTCTTTACAAAATCCGGATCGTCATCCGCTGCGCGCAGGATTTGATTTCCGCCGCTGATATAGCCGGCGAGCGCCAATGTCGGCAAAAGCAGCCCGTAGATAAATAATGCCGGCCGCCAAGTCGGGTACCAGCGTTTTGTCCGCAGCCAGTAATGGATGCCGATGCAGGCGTGAATCCACACTGCGAGCAGTGCCGTCATTTGCACCGCTGCAAGCCAGGGCCGATGCAGCCACTGGCCGATGAAGACATTGGTGTAGCTGGGGCTGACGCCAAGCGCGCTGTCGGCGATGCGCGTGCCCACCACGTGAACCATCAGGAGAATAGGAATGCACAGGCCGAGCCCAAGCTGGGTCAATTCCCAGCGGTTGAGCCGCAGCGAACGGCGAATGTAAATCGACCACAACGCATTGCAGTAGTGGACGACAAACGCGGCAACAAGGATTGCCGTGCCGATCCCGGTCCGCCACGGATACATCAGAGCGGTCAGGACCGGCGCCGCGGTATCGACCGAAACCAGCAAGAACCAGTGCGCGGTGAGATGGCAGATGACGAAGGCGAGCATGATCAGCGCGCTGATCAGCCGAAGCCGGGCGCGCCACATCCGTAAATTCGAGATCGTCAGTTGTCCGCTCATCGTGCCGGCTCGAAACCTTGGCCTGCCGAAAAGACCGCCGCGCGGCAGCGAATATTCCCGGCGCCTTAAGATAATAGCGGAGTTATTTTGCAGATTGGGCGAACTATCGAGGCCTGTCGTGGCCCGCCAGCATGATCACTCGCTGTGCCCGCCGTTTCCGTTCGCATCGCGGCCCTCGGTGTGGCCGAACCTATTGGTTTTGGGAAAACCCTTGGGCGCGAGGCGGCCGGCATCCGCGCGGTTGCCGCGCCAATCGCCGAGTTCCTTAAGTGACAGATTGAAAATCCGGCCGGCGGAATCGGCCCAGCTCAGGCCCTTCTCGACCTCAAAGGTCTTGATGTCGGACAGCCCGCCGTCCTTGTAGCGTTGTAAGCGCACGCCGCGGCCGCGCGTCATTTCCGGCACTTGCTCGATCGGGAAGATCACCATCTTGCGATTCTCGCCAATCGCGGCGACCAGATCGCCCTCGACCGGCGTCACCGCGCGCCCCGCATCGGGCGCTTTGACATTGAGAACCTGTTTGCCTTTGCGGGTATTGGCCACACACTCGTCCTCGGGAGCGATAAATCCCCTGCCCTGACGGCTCGCCGCGAGCAGTTTGCGGGCGCCCTGGTAGCGAAATACCGAGATGATGTCGGCTTCCTGTTCGAGATCGATGAACAGCCTGATCGGCTCGCCATGGCCGCGGCCGCCCGGCAATTTCGCGGCCTCGATCGTGTAGAACCGGCCGTTGGTGGCAAATACCAGAAGCTTCGAAGTGGTTTCAGCGAAGAACGCGAGCTTGAGGCTATCGTCCGCCTTAAACGACAATCCTGAGAGGTCGGCGACCTGGCCGCGCAAGGCGCGAATCCAACCCTTATCGGACACCACGACGGTAATCGGCTCACGCTCGACCAAAGCCTGTTCGATTGCCGCCTCATCATGGGCGGGCGCCTGGGCAAAGCCGGTGCGGCGCTTGCCGAGCGGTGTCTTGGGCCCAAACCTGTCGCGCACGGCGCGCACTTCGTCGGCGATTTTCTTCCATTGCTGCTTTTCCGAGCGCAACAAATCCTCGATCGATTTCTTCTCCGTGCGCAGCGTCTTGTCTTCCTGGCGAATTTCCATCTCTTCGAGCCGCCGCAAATTGCGGAGCCGCATGTTGAGAACGGCGTCCGCCTGAACGTCGGACAATTTGAAACTCTTCATCAATACAGGTTTTGGCTCGTCTTCCTTGCGGATGATTTTGATGACCTTGTCGAGGTTGAGATAGGCGACAAGATAACCGCCTAGAACTTGGAGCCGGTGTTCGATCTGCGCCAGGCGATGGCGCGAGCGCCGCAGCAGAACATCGCGGCGGTGTGCCAACCACTCGCCCAGGGCTTCCGCAAGTCCCACGACTTTTGGAATGCGGCCGCGCAGGAGAACATTCATGTTTAGCGGCACGCGCGTTTCGAGCTCGGTGAGCTTGAACAGGCTTTCCATCAACAGCGCCGGATCGACCGAGCGCGACCGCGGTTCGAAAACCAGCCTGACGTCCTCGGCCGATTCATCACGCATGTCGGCAAGCAACGGCAGCTTGCGCTCATTGATGAGTTCGGCGATGCGCTCGACGAGCCGCATCTTTTGCACCTGCCACGGGATTTCGGTGACCACGATCTGATAGGTCCCGCGGCCGGTTTCCTCGGTCTTCCAGCGCGCGCGCAGGCGGAACGAGCCGCGGCCGGTCGCGTAGGCCTCGGCGATGACCTCGGGTGGATCGACGACGAGGCCGCCGGTCGGGAAATCCGGTCCAAGGACGTATTTGAGCAGCGTTCGCGTGCGCGCCTTGGGCTGTTCGATCAAATACAACGCCGCGTCGCACAACTCGGCGACATTGTGCGGGGGGATGGACGTCGCCATGCCGACGGCTATGCCTTGCGCACCGTTGGCCAACAGATTGGGGAAGGCCGCCGGCAGAACCATCGGCTCGTGCGTCACGCCGTCGTAGTTCGGACGGAAGTCGACGGCATCCTCATCGATGCCCTCGAGCAGAAGGCGGGCGACCTCGGTCAGCCGTGCTTCGGTGTAGCGATAGGCGGCGGCATTATCACCATCGATATTGCCGAAATTGCCCTGTCCGTCGACGAGCGGATAGCGCGAGGAAAAGTCCTGCGCCAGGCGTACCAGCGCGTCGTAGATCGCCTGGTCGCCGTGGGGATGGAAATTGCCCATCACGTCGCCGACGATCTTGGCCGATTTCTTGAATTGCGCGCCGGGATCGAGGCGCAGAAGCCGCATGCCATAGAGGATGCGCCGATGCACCGGCTTGAGCCCGTCGCGCGCATCGGGAAGCGCGCGGTGCATAATGGTCGAGAGCGCATAAGCGAGATAACGCTCTTCAAGCGCCTCGCGCAGCGGGATTTCGTGTACCGAACTCGGCTCCGGGGGAATCACCTTCCTATTCATGGCTCACCAGCGCTACCGCGGTTGACCCCACTGAACAAGGTGTGAACGGCGAGCCGATAATGAAATGATATTTGCCGGCCGCCTCTTTGGCGCGGCGGCGAATCGCGCCACTCGCGCGTTAAGATAGGTGCGTATACCAATGCACGCATCGATTTGCCCTGGAAATATAGGGAGGAAAGGCATGCGTAACGCGACCCTTGCAGCCGTTGCAATCGCGACCGGGCTCGCCGGTGCGGCGCCGGCGGCGAACGCCATGCCGATCTCAACGCCGGGCCAGTTGGGCCTCGCCGGAGGCGCAGCCGGTGCGCCGGAAAAGAAGACCGTACTTATTTGTGATCCTTGGACCTGCTACTGGCGGCCGGGCCATTGGGGATATTACGGCCCCGATCCCTCTTGGGGCTGGCGTCGCCATTACTGGTGGGGATGGCAACGTCCGGGGTGGGGGTGGCAGCGCCCCTGGCGCCGGTAGCCGGGCCAGTCAGGCTGCGTCGCGCGTCAACGCGCTGACCAAATGGGCGCGGGCCTCCGGCAGCAAGAGGCCGCGCGGCGCGAAGGCGTGGCGCTCCAGGAAAAATCCGGTGAGCACGAAGGCGTCGACAACATCGCCCGGCGAAGGCCGCGGGTCCTCACTTTCGTCGCGCCGCAAGAACACCGGTAGCCGCATCAGCTTATCGCGATAGGGCTCGCCGGCGGCGCGCGACACCGCCCGGCCCGACCGCGGCGACACGAACACGAGCTCGTCCTTCGCGCCGGTTGCGGCACAGGCCGTCAGGTCCAGTCCGAATCCCAGCTCGGCGAGAAAGTCGAGCTCAAAGCGCGCGATCAGCGGCGCCGCCGCTTGGGGGTCGTCGAGCCGGTCGAGGATCGCCTGCAACGCGTCGTAGATGGCGGTATGCGGCTCGCGTTCAGCCAGGAGCCGGCACAGGGCTGCAAGATGGGTCACCCCGTGCAGTGCGTGCGCTTTGTCCATGAAACCGGCGACGCGCAGATTTGCCGCCTCGACGAGGTAAAGCCCAAGATGCTCGTCGAGCCGCGCTCGCCAGGTGGCGCGCACCGCGTTCCCAGGCTGCAAGATGCCGCGCAACCGCGGGCTCGATCCGCCGCGCACCAGCCCGAGATGGCGTCCATGCGCATGCGTCATCAATTCCAGAATGATGCTGGTCTCGCCGTGACGCTTGACGCCTAGCACGATGCCTTCGTCGACCCATTCCATGGCGCGTATTTACATAATTTCTTCGCGTGCGCGCAGCACCTGGCGGAGCAGCGCCTTATTCGTTCGGAAATTCCAGCCCCATCGCGCGGTAGCGCTCCGGATCGTCCATCCATCCTTCCCGCACTTTGACGTGAAGAAAAAGATGCACGGGCTGTTCGATCGCTGCGGCGATCTCAGCGCGCGCGGCAGCGCCGATCGCTTTGATGGTCTGGCCGCCCTTGCCGAGCACGATCTTGCGCTGGCTCTCGCGGGCGACATAGACGGTCTGCTCAATGCGCACCGAGGCGTCCCTGAGCTCCTTCCAAACTTCGGTCTCCACGGTGGACTGATATGGCAGCTCCTGGTGCAGCCGCAGATAGAGCTTTTCCCGGGTGATCTCCGCTGCCAATTGACGCAGCGGCGCATCCGAAATTTGGTCTTCGGGATAAAGCCACGGTCCCACCGGCACATTCGCCGCGAGCCAGTTTTTCAAATCGGCAACGCCGTCGCCGGAGAGCGCCGAAATCATAAAGGTCGCGGCGAAATTGGCAGACTCATTGAGCCTGCGCGTCAACGCCAGCAAGGCCGGCTTGCCGATCAAATCGATTTTATTCAGGACCAGGATTTTTGGCGCGGAAAGCTCGGCTAGCTCGCGCAAAATCTTCTCGTCGTCATCCGCAACTCCTCTGCGCGAATCGATCACGACAGCGACAAGATCGGCGTCCTGCGTGCTGGCCAACGCGGTGCCAACCATGGCGCGGTCCAACCGCCGCCGCGGCGAAAAGATGCCCGGTGTATCGACGAAGATGAGTTGCGCGCCGTCGGCGATGGCAATGCCGCGAATAAGCGTGCGGGTGGTTTGCACCTTAGGGGTAACGATCGAGACCTTGGCGCCGACCAGTGCGTTAATGAGCGTGGATTTGCCGACATTGGGAGCGCCGATCAGCGCCACGAATCCGCAGCGGTGTTCAACCTGCTCGACTTGCGCCGGTTCAGCCATTGCGGCGCGCTGGCTCGACGCCCTCGCGCGCGAGCATCGCGGCGGCGGCAGCCTGTTCGGCGGCGCGTTTGGACCGGCCCAGCCCTTCAGCCGGCGCGTAGGCCGGAAGCTGCACAGCCACCCGGAATTCAGGATTGTGATCCGGCCCCGACCGGGCGATCTCACGATAGGCGGGCGTCGGTAGCCCGCGTGCCTGCGCCCATTCCTGCAACACGGTCTTGGGATCGCGCAGCGGCTGGGCGGTCGCCCGCAGCCGCACTTCCCATAACCGTTCGACGAGCTGCTCGGCCGCTTTGTAGCCGCCGTCGAGATAAACCGCCCCGATCACCGCTTCGCAAACATCCGCCAGAATAGCGGGCCGCGTGCGCGCCCCGGCATTGTGCTCCGAGGAGCCGATCCGGATGGCCGCGCCCAAATCGATGCTGCGCGCGATTTCAGTGCAGGTTTCCTTGCGCACCAGATCGGCCAAGCGGCGCGACAGTTCGCCTTCATCCGCTTTCGGAAAGGCACGATACAGCATGTCGGAAATCACCAGTCCGAGCACATGATCGCCGAGAAATTCCAACCTTTGATAGCAGCCCGCGCGGTTTCTGGCGCCGCGAAGCGCTGAAATATGCGTCAGCGCAATTTCGAGCTGGGACGAATCAGTGAAGTGATAGCCGATACGCTCTTCGAGGACGGTGGCAGCGCGCTTGCGGCGGCGCGACGGCTTGCTGCGAACGGCCCGAGAAGCGGGCGTAGCGGATATTGCGGTTGCAGCGGGCGGAGCGGAGGCGTCGGCTGCCGTTTCGCGAAGTGCAGGCGATTTACGTTTGCGGCGGCCGCTCATCGCACCAGTGTGAACAGGCGGTCCCATCGGACCGACCACGGCCAGCGCCACACCTCCCAGGCGTGGGTATCGTCGCGGATCGAGAAAAAGATGATCTGCGCCTTGCCGATAATATTCTCCGCCGGGACGTAACCGACTTGGCTCAACACGCGGCTGTCCGTCGAATTATCGCGATTGTCGCCCATCATGAAAAAATCGCCCGGGGGAACGGTATAGACCGGGGTATTGTCGTAGAAACCGTTGTCGGTGAGATCCCATGTGTTGTAGCTGACCCCATTGGGCAAAGTCTCGCGATATTGCTTTACCCGCTGCACGACGCCGTCGTCGTCGGTGACCATATCCTGGACGCGCTGGCGCGGCACTGCAACGCCGTTGATATTGAGCACGCCGTCGATCATCTGGATGCGGTCGCCAGGCAGGCCGATGACGCGTTTGATGTAATCGACCGAATCATCTTTGGGCAGCCGGAAGACCACGACGTCGCCACGCTGCGGCTGCGAGCCGAAAATGCGCCCGGAAAAGATCGGCGGCGAAAATGGGAAGGAATAATGTGTGTAGCCGTAGGAAAATTTGGAGACGAACAAGTAATCGCCCACTAGGAGCGTCGGAATCATCGAGCCGGAGGGAATGTTGAACGGTTGAAATAAAAATGTGCGGATGACTAGGGCGATGATCAGAGCGTGAAAAACCACGCGCACTGTCTCGGCAAAGCCACCTTCTTTCCGTTTAGTTCCGGTCTGCACGCTCATTGGCCTGTCATCTTGCGTGGAAGCGCCCGCGGCGGTCTTGTAACGTCTGGAACGGCGACAGGCAATTACGCGCGGGATTTGGTCGCGGCATCGGAAAAGGCCATTTTGAGTAGTGTTCCCATGTGTTTATAACCGTCGGCTCGCCACACATGACAAATTTTTCATCGTAGCGATGCGCGGTGCTTTAGGGCGCGCCCGCATCCCCGGTCGAGACTGCCGAGATGACGACGAAAGCATGCGCCATCGGCCCCTCGTCGCTAATCGTCACGTCGATGCGCGGCTCGTAACCCTGAGGCGTAATCGCCTGCAAACGCCGCTTCGCGCCTCCCGTCAACTGCATGGTTGGGCGGCCGCCGGGTAAGTTGACCACTCCCATATCGCGCCACCATACGCCGCCACGCAGCCCCGTTCCCAAGGCCTTCGCACAAGCCTCCTTGGCGGCAAACCGCTTGGCATAGGTCTCCACCCGGTTGCGCCGTTTGTCGGCGCGAGCCCGTTCGATGGGGGTAAAGACGCGATCGAGGAAACGATCCCCATGCCGGTCGATGACCTTGGCGATCCGGCGCGCGTCGGTGATGTCGGAGCCAATACCGAGGATCATGCAGCCCCGCTTCGCGAACGCGCGGCTGCCCGGGCCCTGCCCCGGTCCATTGCCGCGCGCATTGAACGCACTGCAGCGGCGAGCCCGACCAAGATTGCCTCACCGATCAGGAAATGTCCGATGTTAAGCTCCACCACTTCGGGAAGCGCCGCGATTGCCTCAGCGGTCGAAAAATCGAGACCGTGCCCGGCATGCACTTCCAGCCCAGCGCTGTTTGCGAGAGCGGCACCGCGAACGATGCGATCGAACTCGGCCGACGCCGGTTGCCCGCCCGTGACCGCATCGCACCAGGTTCCGGTATGGATCTCGATGACCGGCGCGCCGATCTTGACCGCGGCCTCGATTTGCGCCGGCTCGGCGGCGATGAACAGCGAAACCCGGATGCCGGCATCGGCCAATTCTCCGACTACGCCACGCAACGCGTCCTCGTTTGCGGCAGCGTCGAGACCTCCTTCGGTCGTTCGCTCCTGGCGGCGTTCCGGCACAATGCAGGCGGCATGCGGCTTGAGCTGGCGCGCGATGCGCACCATTTCGTCCGTCGCCGCCATTTCAAGGTTCAGCGGCTTATTGATCCGCTCCCTGAGCAGCGCGACGTCCGCGTCCAGGATGTGGCGGCGATCTTCGCGCAAATGCGCGGTGATGCCGTCGGCGCCCGCGGCGATCGCCGCTTCGGCAGCTTTCACGGGATCGGGATGGCGGCCGCCGCGCGCGTTGCGCACGGTGGCGACGTGATCGATGTTCACGCCGAGCCGGATCGGGAGGACAGGCATATCAGCCGAGACGTGCCGTTATGGATTTGCGAGCCGGCCACATTAGCCGTTCACCCGCTCGGCGGCGGCGACGACTTTTTTCGCCCGCAATTGCGAAATGATCGAGGTGAGATGTTTGAGATTGTAAACCTCAAGGTCGATCGTCAGTTCGGTGAAATCGGGCGACTGCCTGGTCATGCGGATATTGTCGATATTGCCATCGTGTTCGGCGATCACCTGGGCGATTTGAGCGAGTGTTCCCGGTTCATTGACCGAATGCACCGCAAGCTGCGCCGGAAACCGCTGCGGCACCTTGTCGTCGACGTCCCAACGCACGTCGAGCCAGCGCTCCGGCTGGTCCTCGAATTGTTTGAGCGCCTCCGACTGGATCGGATAGATGGTGATCCCCTCGCCGGGCGTGAGGATGCCGACGATGCGATCGCCCGGCACTGCCCCGCCCTTCGGAGCGAAGCGGACCGGCAAATCGGTATTGGCGCCACGGATGGGAATTGCGCCGCCTTCGGCCTCCGGCAGCTTGAACTTCACCGCGCGACCGAATTTCAGGCCAAACCAGCCGCTTTCTGCCTTTGGCGCGACCGGGGCAACGCGCTCGTCCCTGTAATCGGGATACATGGCGCGCACCACGTCGGAGGCCGTCATCTCGCCGCGACCTACGGCCGACATCACGTCATCGATCGATGCGCGGGCGAGCCGCGGCAAGGCGCCTTCAAGCTTTTCGTCTGTATATTCGATCTTGGCGCGCTGGAAGAGCCGCTCGACGATGCGCCGCCCGAGTCCCGAATACTGATGGCGCACCGCCACGCGGGTGGCGCGGCGAATGGCGTCGCGCGCCTTTCCGGTGACGACGATCGATTCCCAGGCGGCGGGCGGCGCGGTCTGCGCTTTTGAGGTCAGAATTTGGACTTCATCGCCGTTTTGCAGGGGCGAACTGAGCGGGCCGATCTTGCCGTTGATCTTGGCGCCTACAGCCATATTGCCGACGTCGGTATGCACCGCATAGGCAAAATCAATGGGAGTGGCGCCGCGCGGCAGCGCGATCAGCTTTCCCT
>Ga0126373_10000966_pt1 | contig 19765 bp, 20 predicted proteins | sample PanSoiMetPlot_11_FD_92545 | JGI IMG/M metagenome (GOLD analysis project Ga0126373, IMG submission 92545) | Tropical forest soil microbial communities from Panama - MetaG Plot_11 | ecosystem: Environmental > Terrestrial > Soil > Tropical forest > Bulk soil | place: Panama | collected 2016-02-17 | reverse complement strand
TTTTCGTGAGTACGGCCGGCCCGACCCGGACTTCGCCGACGTGTCGAGAAGCGCAGCGTATTGTAGACCGAATGGTGTATTGGCGGCCGCAAGGGCCGCCAAGGTAGCCACACCGAGTGCGATCCCGCCGAATGGATTCACTGTGGTTGGATTGATGCTCGGCAGACATGGCGCTTCCCCTCCCTCCATGGCGATCTCGCCGAGCCACTCACGGTCCGCGGAACTCTGCGCGCCCAGTCCCCATTGACTAGCTTACGCCGCGCAGGCGGTGTGTGCACCCGCTTAGAGGCAAGCGTCCGGGGGAGTTGCAACCGGCATAGCGCGTGGTGGATTGACGATCCGAATCTCTGCCAGCCCGCACAGTCAAACACCAGCCGCCGTGCCCGCTAGCAAATGCGGTCGTCGTGAGCCCGGCGGATTGGGGCCCTAAAGGCAAGCCGATCCTCTGCTATTGCGGATCACCATGGCCGGATAAGACTTGCGCCGAGCCGCCCAATGCGTTGCGGAAGGCCGCATCGAAGGTAACGCCACGAATCTGCCAACGATGCACGCCGCCTGACGCGGCAAGCAACCACGCGGCGACCCAACCGAGTTCCTGCTCGTCCCAGATCAGCTGGCCGGCAAGAGCGACGTCGGCTCCCAGGGCACGGGCGATTGGGGTTGGATCGCCAGTTAGATCCTCCCATGCGATGCCATGCGCCGCCCGCTCCTGTGTGCTTGGTATAAGAATGGGAATGCCGCGTTTTTCCGCGGCAGCGACCAGGGACTCGTTAGGTCCGGTATAGTTGCCGTCACGGGTCAACACAAATTTCCCCGCCGCCTGCTTCATACCGACCAACACCAAGACACGCGGTCGTGGCGTCGTCCACGGCGTCACGCCGAGGGACCTCAACGCTGCGTCGATCTTATCACGATCGAAGTTCACGATGAGGTCGTAGGGGCGATCACGGGTGCCTTGCTCGTCGTGGGTCGCAAGTCCGGCCATTCGGTCATGATAGTCAAAGGACGCGACGAAGGTTTGCGCCTGGGCTTGGAGGAGCCCAAGGCGCGGATCATCGGTCAGCCGAGGATCACCGGAGACCTTGATCAATACATCCTCTAAGCAAAGCGGGAAGCCGCGCAGGCGGTTTTCCTCACCACGTCCGGTAACGATCGTGCGTGCCTGATATAGATTATCAGTGGTCTCCGCCCCGATACCCGAACTGGGCGGCAGAACGCCAAGCCCGATAAATAGCGCCCCGCAGACGCTGATCAGGGCTCGCCATCTCCCTTGGCTTTGTCCCACATCTGCCTCCCAACAGCGGCCCACGACGCGCGATCCTAGGTGTCGATCAACACTCCCGGATTGAGCAACGTTTGCGGGTCCATCGCGTGCTTGGCTGCCTTTAGGGCAGCAGCGAACAGCGGCGGGCGCTGGCGGTCGTACCAGGGCCTATGGTCGCGCCCGACGGCATGGTGGTGGGTCACAGTGCCGCCATTTTCAATCACCGCATTCAGCCCGGACGACTTGATCATCGACCATTGCTCCTTAAGGTGCCCGTGCCGACCTGCCGCATGGAACGTGAAATATGGCGCCGGCCCGTCCGGATAGACGTGCGTGCAGCGGCACGTCACCTGCCCGTCACGCCCGGTTGCTTCCTTGATGGCCTGCTCGGTCGCCGACTTCACTCGATCATGGAAGGTCTCGAACCGTTCCCAGGTAATCGCGGTCTCAAAGGTATCGTTGATGATCGCCAACTCAATCGTGCGCTCGCGGGCGTAAGGCATACGAATGAAGGCGGTACGCCAAGCGCCGGCCGCCCCCTCTCGGTGCGCGTCAGGTCGCTCGACCGGCTCTGGCTCGCCGCCATGGTCGCCACAGCATTCGAGCGCCCGCGAGATCCACGGCTCGACCGCATGATCACCTGACTCGAAAGCGAGCACCATGATGGCGCGCCGCTGGTCCCCGGCGCCGGTATTGAACGCCTCCTGAGGATCGAGTATCCGGCAATTCGCCGGATACAGACCCGCCTGCGAGATCGCCCGCAAGGCGCGCGCCGCGGCAAAGAAATCCTTAAACCGGACGGCCCCACCCGCACGAAACCGCGGCCGATCCTGCAACCGCATCCAGGCCTGAGTGATGATACCCAGGATGCCCTCCGAGCCGATGATCAATCGGTCGGGGCTGGGGCCAGCCCCTGACCCAGGAAGACGACGTGTCTCGAGCATGCCCTTCGGGGTGACGAGGCGCAGCGATTCCACGAGTTCGTCGATATGCGTGTAGAGGGTGGCAAAATGCCCGCCCGAGCGGGTCGCGATCCAGCCTCCGAGCGTCGAACATTCAAAGCTTTGGGGAAAATGGCGTAAGGTAAGACCGTGCGGCTTGAGCTGGGCCTCTAGTCCTGGTCCGAACGCGCCGGCCTCGATGCATGCCGCACGCGAAGTCGCGTCGACCTCCAGCAGGCGTCCCATGTGGCGCAGATCGATGGTCACGGCCCCTTTGTGCCGGCTGGCGTCGACGCACGGTGCGACACCACCGACCACGCTCGATCCGCCGCCGAAGGGAGTTACGCTTGATTGAGCCGCGCCGGCCCAATCGAGCACCGCCGTCACCTCCGCCTCGTTGCGCGGATAAGCGACCACGTCCGGTGCATTGGCATAGTCACCGAGTAAACCACCGACATAATCGGGGAACGACTTGCCGTACGTGTGCGCGACCCTGTCGTAGTGGTCTGTCGCACAGAACGCGGCAAGGGAAGCGGGAGGATGAAGGCGCGGCGGTCTGAGGGCAATGTCCTCAAGGCGCGGCGGTTTTGCGGGGGGCTGTTGCGGCGCACCAAAGCGTTGTGCGAGGCGGCCGAGCACATCCCTTTCTTCCTCGGCAGACAGACCCTCCCCTTCCCGACCCCACCCGAAATGCTTGAGCCGCGCCTGCGCCATCGACGTCCTCCCTGCGTGTTCTCGTTCGCTGTCCGGTCGGTCAGGCCGCAAGCATAGCGGGCAATCGTGGTAGGGAGAATTCAGGCAGGAATGAATGGTCGAGGGGTGGCATCACGGGCGCGTGATCACCGGCATGATCGCGCGCCGCAGATGAATGTTATCGCGTCAGGGTCTCGAGTTCGGGGAAGGGAACATAAGTCGCAGCGGCGCACTGCTCCTTGCCTTCTTTGAAGGCATCGAGCTTGCCCTGCACGAACACCACGAGATGGTCCCGGGACGCCCCCAAATCGCCACTGCCAGCCTTTGCTCGGTAACGCACGCAGGAGACATAGCGTTGACCCAATCCCATGGATTTGAGCACTGGCTCGGAAATGGCGGCTTCTCTAAGACCGGTGGGATCGTTTAAGTAGGTCCGCAGATAGGCAACAATCTCGGCCCGATAGGCCCGCGGATACAGGTTCTTGGCCTCCCACTCGGCCTTACGGACCTCGGCGGAGACCTCATAATTGTCGCTCGCGCAGGCACTCATCGTGACGCCCAGTGCCAGAAGGCTCAGCAGTCGCAAAACACCCCCTCCTCCCGTCACCGGCGCAACCATAACGGTATGGCTTTGCTGTTGCTAGCGGGTTCGTCCGGCCAAATTTGCTGCTCTCGATTGCTTGCCCAGCTGACACTACAGGGCCCATGATTGGGGCAGGACATTGTCACTGCCAAGGAGATCGCCATGGCCATGCCGGCGAACGTAAGGACCGATCCCCAGTTCCAGATTCCCTCAAGCATGAAGGCATGGGTGCTCGGCGACCCGGGGCGGCTTTCGCTCGTCGACAAACCGGTGCCGATGCCGCATCGCGCCGAAGTCTTGGTCCGAATCGATGCCGTGGCGATCTGCGCGACTGATCTTGAAATCATCTACGCCGGCCCACCGGCGCTCATTGAAGGGGGGCTGCCATTCAACAAGAACTTCACGCCAGGACACGAATATATGGGGACCGTGGTGGCACTCGGTCCGGGCGTCGACGAATTCCGTATCGGCGAGCGCGTTACCGTCGAGATCCATGCCGGTTGCGGCCAGTGCAAGCAGTGCCGCAGCGGACGGTACACCGCCTGCATCAACTACGGGCTCAACTATGGTGATCACAACAAGGGCCACCGCGCCAACGGATTCACCACGGATGGCGGCTTTTGCCAGTACCAGGTCAACAACATCAATACGCTTGTGACCATTCCCGACGACATGTCCGATGCGGAGGCGACCCTCGTGGTCACCGCGGGAACGGCGATGTATGGATTGACGGAGCTCGGGGGACTCGTGGCGGGCGAAAGCGTCGCCATACTCGGGCCCGGCCCCATCGGGCTTCTCGGCGTGGCCGTCGCCAAGGCGCTCGGTGCCGGTCCTGTGATCTTGACCGGCACCCGCGAGAATCGCCTGCAGATTGGCCGCGAACTCGGCGCCGACCATACCATCAACGTGCGCGACGAGGACCCGGTCACGGCGATCCGGCAATTCACCAATGGCCAAGGCGTCGATTACGTTATTGAATGTTCGGGCGCGCCCGATGCGGTCAATCAAGCCGCGCGGATGCTGTGCCGCGGCGGCAAAATCTGCCTTGCGGCGTTTCCTCACGAGGCCGTCCCGGTCGACGTGGCAGCGTTAGTGCGCAACAACATCTATCTATACGGTATCCGCGGCGAGGGCCGTAGCGCGACCCATCGCGCGGCCGCCTTAATGGCGCAGAAACGGTTTGACGCGACCCGGATCCACACTCATACCTTCGCGCTCGAAGAGCTGCCCACGGCGCTCAAATACGCGCGCGAGCGTATCGAGGACGCCATTAAGGTCGTGGTGAAGACCGACGCGGCCGCCGCGGCACGCAACAAAGCCTAGTCAACGCTAGCGCATCGACGTTGATTCCGCCCTCCGCCCCCACGTCTTATATCTGCCACCATGCTGCTCACTTGCAGCAATCAATTAAACGAGGGAGGTCGGCCCTTCGACCGACCTCCCCGGCATCCGACCGCGGCCGCAGGAGCACAGATCTACGCCGCGAGACGGAAACCAACCGGTCCAAGCGTCAATTGGCGCTCGAGGGAGCGACGGTCTTGGTCTGCACCTGCGCATGCTTTGACGGGGTAACCTTGTGGCTGCCCGCCAGGTGCTGCTTGGTGCGATGCGGGTGCTTGACATGCCGCACGTGGTGCGCCGGTCGGACGGTATGAGAGACCTTGGTTTGCTTTTCCGTCTGATGGGTCGCCGGGCCCGAAACCTGCGACGGCGCGTTGGCAGCGAACGCCGGGACGGCGATCAAGGCGGCCGCGAACACGGCGGCCGTGAGTTTCCTCAACATGACTAGTTTCCTTTCAGGGGTCGTTGTTCGATGCTGACGCCGGTCGGCCCCGCGCCGAGCGTTGAGGGAGCATGTGCGGGAAGCGCTGAATGCGCCCTGAATCCGGGCAACTGCGAACGTTCACTTACATGAACAAGCGTTGCATGCACCGGGCGGCCAGAGTTCAGGAAACGTCCGCTTGCACATCATAGCGTTTCTGCTGCAGCCGCGTGAACGTCACCGTGAGACAGGTGTGGTAGCAGTTCATGGGCGCTCTATGGCAATGCCCAGATAGAGCCGTAACAATCCTCATCTTTCCTTGTGAATCATGCCCGGAGCCTAAGTAACCGGATTCCTCTGTCGGCCTGCCTACACTTGACGCTGCTTGGGACAAGGCCCACCGGCAAGACCACGTCCACAAAGAAAGAGACGCCCAGGGTGGGAAGATCGCGCACTGCACGAAGAGGTCGGCAATTACCGCAGCGCTTTCTCATTTTGGTATTGCTCCACAATACCCCCGGCGTTCGTGGAACGCGTGACGCCAGTGGCGTCGTTTCCGTTTCCATTGCCACGCCATACACTTGTCAACCAAACATTGGCGATCGACGCTCCAACAGCGTTTTTCACTCGCTTGCGCTGCGGTCAAGCCCTTCGCCAAGCGTCTCATCATGCCGGGAAAGAAGCGTTCGAGAATTCTCATTGCGTGCCTCACATCTCCAATTCCAAGTCACGTACCATTTCGCGCACTCCTCGGAAAACCTCGCACGCGTGGTGGACGCGATTGGAAGGAATGTTCGCTTCGGAAATGACGGCAGGCCGCACTCCCCGCCTGCAATGGTCGCAGCCATCGAAAACGGCTCGCGCTCCTTTCGGAACTCCCGAGCCAGTACGGCTCGGAATTGTCGTCATTAACCTCCTGGTCGAAATGAAAATAGTCAATCACCCCATATACACCGGGCGAGCGAGCGATTCATCTTAATTCTCGTTCAAGAGCGGCGTCCCACTATTCGGCGCGACATGCGCCCATGGAATGGGATGACATCCGCGGCGTAGCATTGGGGTTTGCTGCAACCGGCCCAGCCCAGTGCTCCATCAAACAGATCAAAGCACCGATAGGTTTTCTCGGTGTCGATCTTGACTCCTACTTCTCCCAGAAAGGCAGCCCGCTCAGCAGCCCACGCCTTAAAGCTCGTGCGACGACCATGAAAGATTACATCAGTCACCAAGCTTTGAAGCGCGTCCCCTATTGAACTCTCAGCTGGGGACCTGGCGTTCGTGGGACGCGCCGGTAAATCGCAGGCCACGCCGCATCGCCGCTCAACTTTTGATCTCTCGATTCATGGGTGAGCCCGGGCATCACTTAGCGGCACGCGTCGCTCGCGATCTGCTTTCATGTGCTCTTCCGCGATATCTAGCGGACTTCTCTGACTCGACCTCTGACCATACCCTCTCTTGACTGCTGCAGACCGACAGCAAACCCAGGATCACCGAATTTGGTCACGACCGCCTTGCCCTTCGCGATGTTTGGCTTGATGTTGAAGCAATCCTCTTGAGGAGGTCATTAATGCCACTACCGCGCATCGAGATGGATGATCTCGGCATCAAATGGACGGTGCCAATCTCGTTGTCCCATTGATGGGTCGGCAAATCAGCAGCAAAGTCGCAGCCAGATCAACGGCACTCGCTCCTGTGGCAGGCAACGGAAGCTTCTGTTTCAACCTGGGTGCGGAACCGAAGCTCGTTACTGATCGCCCCGATGGCAGCCGGGGGCGGGGATCACATGCCGTCAAAATGCGCGATGGCGGCCGCCCGCCGCAGACCTGGAAGGCCCTGTAACCTGCATCATGGGATGCTTTATGCGGGGTCAGGCCCGTCGAGCGCGTCGCGAGTACCCCGGCAGGCCGCCGCTTTTCAAGGCGGCAGTCATCGACGTTATGTTCTCTTTGCTTCGCCTATGCCCCACCTATGCCCCATATGCTTGCGCATGCCCACGGATGGAGGTCGATGCCTGCGGACATATTTTCTTTCCATATCAATGGATTAAAGCGGTTTTAGGGGAAAACCAAAAGGCCGTTTCGCGCACCATAGCTGCGCCGCAATGATTCTGTTTCGTCCCCATCCGACGCCGCCCGGAGATGTACCGGGCAACCGTGTCGCGGTGTGTTGCCGACGGGCGAACCGCGATCACCGGCGTGTGACAGCACGCGACTGTTCTGCGTGCCGTTTTGGGTGGTATCATTCTTTGTCAGTGATGTCAGGGAGACTTTAATGCCGCTTCGTCATGCCCACCGTCTCGAGACTGTGATCACGGGCGCGCTTGTCGGTTTCGCGTTATCGATCGCGCCTGTGCTCGCCGCCGGCGATCCGGAACCGCCACCAGCGGCTGCCGCGCCGGCCCCGACGCATCCACCGCCGGCCGCAAACAGCAAGAGCAATTCCGGCATGTCAACGCAAAAGACCAGGAAGAAGAAGAACGATCAGCAATCTCAACAAGAATATCAGGAGTATATCGACGGCTACAAAGCCGCGCGAGCACTGGTGCTCGACGGCAAATATGAGGGCGCCATCCAGGCGTTTCGAGCCCTTGGCCACGACGACAGCGCCGAGGTCGCGAACTATGTCGGCTATGCCTACCGCAAACTCGGCGATTACGAGCTTTCAAAGGTCTGGTATGACCGAGCGCTGGCAGCCGATCCCGAGCACGTGCGGACGTGGGAATATTACGGCTTGTGGCATCTCGAGCAAGGCAACAAGCTCAAGGCGCACGATTTCCTGGAAAAGGTTCATGCTCTATGCGGCAATACCACATGCCAGGAATACGTTGACCTGAAGGCCGCCATCGAGGACGGCCGTAACAGCTACTGAGTTTGCGCGCGGGTGCGGACACGAACGGTCGTGTCCGCACACCCGATGTCCCACCTTGACGTTTGCGGCGCGGGACACACGGTGTCCAACAGGCGAGCAGGGTCGCGCACGGTACCCTCGCTCTTACCTCCCCACGGACGTGCGCTTTCCAGTCCGCCAACTAGGACGCCTGAGACCCTTCCGTCTCCGCCAACAGCCAGCCCAAATAGTCCGGATCGCCCCCCTCGATCGGCAAGACAATAATCGCGGGCGTCGTATACGCGTGGGCTTGCTTCACCGTTTCTGACAGTTTCTCGACGAGTGACGCTCGGGTCTTGATGATCATGACCACCTCCTCGCCGCGTTCGATCGCGCCCTGCCACCAATAGTGCGACACCATTCCGGGGAGAATATTTACACAGGCGGCAAGCCGGCGCTCGACCAACCGGCGCCCGACATTCTCCGCGTCGACAAGTGATGGATAAGTCGTATAGACGAATACCAGTTTTTCACGCATAGCTTTCACCACTCTGGCAGAGGTTTCCGCGATCCGCAGTCGTCATACCTCAAACAAAACTGCGAAACATCGAGAGAATTTCGAGATTTCCTCGTGCCGTCGCCCTACCGTCGGGAGATGACCACTATTCCCTCCTCTCGTTTAATGTTCGCCGCGCGTCATCGACTCCAGGACATCGCACCTTAACTGGTCAAGCTCCACGCCTTTCCGCAAAACCTTGGCGTCGGCGCCCGAACGCGGGCATTGGTGCAGAATAGCGGCTATGTCCTCCATTTTCGCCATGCGCTAACCCGATATCCAAGATTTTACGCGTCGGGCGATATGAATGAGAAAGCTCGCGCTTGGCTATTTGCCGCCCCGCAAGGGGCATTGATTCAGCAACTGCGTAGAATGGGTCGTCATTCTCGTCCTTCGGCGTAGGGTCGGTGCGTCAGCACGGCAAGGGCCATGCACCGGTGGTTCCTGGCCGACCGGAGAGCGGCAGGCTGAGCCACGGCCCGGAAAAGCTGCTTGCAGGCGTCGCCGTCTCGCGACACTCTGAGGTGGGATTGCAGGCGACAGGGAGGACAGAGACGATGTACGGCATTCGCATCCCCCGGCGCGACGTATTGAAGGCGGCACTCTATGGCGGCACTGGCCTGGCGCTCGGCGTGGCCTCTTGGCCGGCTGCTGCCGCTGAGGCCGTCAATTTCGCTGATATCGGCGTCGGAGATCCCGGCGGCGACTGGTCGCGATACACGCGAGCGAGCGGCGGCAGCGGCGTCAATCTGGTGTCGATCGGCAACGGGCCATCAGCGATTCTCAACGTGCTAATTGCAGGCGGCGGGACCAAGACCTATGACATCATCAACATTGTCGGCGGCATGCAGAAGCCTTTAGTCGACAATGACCTCATCGAGGCGATCGACACCAGCAAAATACCAAACTGGGCGAAGGACGGCTATGTGGCCGAGTACCTCAAACCCGGGACGCCGGGCTTCGACTTCATCGGCTACTTGGGAAAAATCTACGGCGTGCCCACGGTTCTGCAGGGAGACTCCTTCGCGTTTCTGCCAGAGGCGACCGGACAGCTCGATACGTACGGCGCGCTGTTCGACCCGAAATGGAAAGGTTTTGTCGCGCTAGAAGACAACTACACGACGGCGGGGCAGAAGACCGCGCTCTATCTCAAGGAGAGCAAGCAGGCGACGATCGGCGACCCAGCCAATCTGACGCCGGGGGAGGTGAAAGCGGTTGTCGACTTCTTGATCGAGAAAAAGAAGGAGGGTCAGTTCCGCACCCTCTGGTCGAGTTTCGAGCAGGCGGTCAATCTCCTGGTTTCCAAGGAGGTCAAGGTGCTCGACTGCTGGGAACCCATGGTATTCGTCGCCAAGTCCAAGGGCATCGACGCGGTTTATGCGGCACCCAAGGAAGGTTATCTGTTGTGGGCCATGGCGGCCTATATCGTGAAGAACCCGGCGCGAACTCCGGCACGCAGCAAGGCCACCTATGATCTTCTGGATTTTATGCTAGGGGGCTGGTACGGCGCGCGGATCACCGAACTGCGCGGCTACATGACCAATCCGCTCGCACCCGCCTATGCGAGGGAGCACCCAGACGAATTTCCCGCCGACAAGGCGCAGCGCATCGCCGCGATCGATGCCGGAGTAAAGAAGAAGTTCGAGAAAGGTGGGACGTGGCAGCAGCGCTGGCCGACCAATGTGGAGACGTACGAGGCCGAGTGGGCACGCTTTAAGGCGGCTCCCGGCGGGTAGCTGTCCCTGGGAATTTGCCGAAGCTTGCTGCTGATGAATACGTGTGAGGGCGCAAGGCCCAGGGTCCTGGAGGCGGTGTTAGACCGGGGACGGATCGTCCTGTTGGCGCTTCCGGTCGTGTTTGTCGCGACGTTCCTCATTGCGCCACTCGCCCTGGCATTCGCCATCAGCTTTTGGCAGCGCGTGGGATTTCGCATCCGGCCGGCTTTTCGGTTCGACGCTTATCTCGACTTCCTCTCCGGCGTTCGCCTCTTCGTGCTCGAGCGTGGCGTCGTCGTTGCCGCAGAGGTCACGGCGATTAGCCTCGTGCTTGCTTACCCAATCGCCTATTTCCTCTGCTTCCGGGTGCGGCGTGAGGCTGCGCGTGTCGTGCTCGTGTTGTTCACGCTGCCCTTCCTGGTCAACTACATTATCCGAACATTTTCCTGGTCCTGGCTGCTCGCCCGCACCGGGCCGGTGAACCAGGCGCTCGAAATGCTCCGCCTCACCGACCATCCGATCGATTGGCTGCTCTACAGCGACTTTGCGGTGCTCCTCGGCCTCGTTACCTCCTACATGCCCTTCATGATTTTCCCGATCTATCTGTCACTCGTGGGGCTCGACCACCGACTGATCGAGGCGAGCTTTCTGCTCGGCGCCAATCCGTGGCGCACGTTCCGGCGGATCACGTTGCCGCTCTCGGTTCCGGGGATATTCGCCGCACTGATCTTCGGCTTCGCCGGGGCTTTCGGCGACAGCGCGGTGCCGATTATTCTGGGCGGCACCGGCTACCAGCTGATGGGCAATGCAATCACCAGTGCGCTCGACGTGCTCAACTACCCGCTGGCTGCGGCGATGGCGAGCGTTGTGGTCATTGTCATGCTGGCGCTGCTGTTGTGCTGGTATGTGATGTTTGACCTCAAATCCTTCCTCGGCAAAATCTTGTATTGGCGGTTCTGAGATGACCATCCGCCCCTTAGCACAATGGCTGATGTGGTTGGCGCTCGCCGCGGTCCTTTGCGTGCTCTATCTTCCGCTCGTTCCGCCTTTCCTGTTCTCGATCGACGCGAGGGGCACGTCCGCCGTCGGCGAGAGGCTGACGTTGCGTTGGTATGCAAGCTTGCCCGACAATCCTGTTCTCGTCGGCGCGCTCGGCACGACGTTGGTTGTAGCCTTCGTTACCGCGCTTGCGGCACCGGCGCTTGGACTATTGGCCGCTATGGCGGTGCGGGAGCTGCGCATACCGCGAGTCATCCTGCTGCTTGTTCTGCTGCCCGTGTTCGTCCCGGGCATCAGCATGGGCCTCGCCACTGCCTTGTTCTTTCGCCAGCTCGGCGTGCCGTCGTCGCTGTGGAGCATCTGTGTGGTGCACGTCCTGTGGGCCCTGCCCTTTGCCACCTTGATCATCCTCACCGTCATGGCGACCTTCGACCCGGTATACTTGGAGGCCGCCTACATGACCGGAGCCAGTCGCTGGCGCGCCTTTCGCGACGTCGAGTTCCCTCTGATCCGGCCGGGCATTCTCGGAGCCGCGACCTTTTCGATGATCTTATCTTTCAACGAGACGGTGCGCACATCGCTGGTGCAGGGACCGCTCAACACCGTACAGACCTATATCTGGTCGACTTACCTACAGGTTGGACTGTCGCCGTCACTTTATGCGCTGATGAGTCTGCTCATCCTGGTGACGGTGATGCTACTCCTATTGTCACTGGCCATCGGGCGACGCGTCACGCGGTGATCAGCCTCACGGCTCCAGCACGACAATATTCGCCGGATCGCAACCGACAATCACGCTGGCCTCGCCGTCGTTGAGTTCGCGGCGCGTCGATGTTGCCAGCACGACCTGCCCGTCGGCGAAGCGCAGCACATGATCGACATTGGTCCCGCGATAGATGATGTCTTCCACCCGGGCCGCAAAGCGCGCGGCGGACGACTGGGCGCGAGTGCCGAGGAGCAGGTTCTCGCACCTCACGGCGATTGAGACCTGTGACTTGGACGCGGCGCTCGTCGTCGTTGGCAGCACGATCTCGGCGCCGCCGACCGTCAGCATGAGCTGTCCATCGCTCGTCATGCGGCACTCGGCGTCGAGCACATTGCAGCCGCGGAAGAATGAGGCGACGAAACGGTTGCGCGGCCGGCGGAACAAAACTTCCGGGGGATCATATTGTGCACACATTCCCTGATTGAGCACCGCAATCGCGTCGCTCATTGTCAGCGCTTCCTCCTGGTCGTGCGTCACATAAAGGAAAGTGGTGCCAGTCTTGCGCTGGATGTGCTTGAGTTCGCTCTGCATCTCGCGCCGGATCTTCTCGTCGAGCGCCGAAAGCGGCTCGTCGAGCAGCAACATGCGAGGTTGTGGTGCGAGCGCACGGGCCAGGGCCACTCGCTGCTGCTCCCCGCCACTGAGCCGTGTGATATCGCGGTTCTCGAATCCAGGCAGTCCGACAAGGTCGAGCATCTCCCTGACGCGCTGGGAGCGCGCGTGGTGCGGCACGTTGCGCATCTTGAGCCCATAGGCGACGTTTTGGGCGACGGTCATATGGGGAAATACCGCGTAATGCTGGAATACCATGCCGAGATTGCGCCGCCAGGGCGCCACGCCGGCGACGTCTCGCCCCTCGATCAGGATGCGACCCGAATCGGGTCGCTCCAATCCAGCCACCATGCGCAACGCCGTCGATTTTCCCGAACCGCTCGGTCCGAGAAACGTGACAAACGCGCCGCGCGCCACCGTGAGCGACAGCCTGTCGGCGGTGACGGTGTCACCGAAACGCTTCGAGACGGCGTCGAATTCGAGAATCCAAGCGGGCTCGGCGGTCACGCTCGGCCGATCTCCGCGAGTGTTGTGGCGATCGCGATCGACACCGCGCGGACTTGCACCGAAAGCTCCATAGAGGCGAGGTCGGAACGCTGATGCAATTCGAGACGTTGCTCGCGCTTGGTGTCTGCGAGCATCAAGGCGACCTGTTCGGGCATGTACGGCACGTGAATGAACCCACCCACTGCTGTCGACGAGGGCCGCTCGATGATGCGCATCAGGCTATATAGCGTCGCATTGCACAGAAATGTTCCGGCCGTGCTGGAGAGCCGGGCGGGAATGCCGCCAGCAAGCAGTGCCTGCTCGATGGCACGCAGCGGCAAGGTCGCGAATAGCCCGGTTGCGCCGTTGACCTCGATTGCTTCGTCGACCAGGGTCGCCCCATCGTTATCGGCGATCTCGAAATCCGCAAGATTGAGGCCGAAGCGCTCGAGCCTGATTGTCGGCTCGCCCGGCCATAGGCCGAGACTGATCGCCACCAGCGGGTTTTGCTCCTCGATGAACGCGGCCAGCCGGTCGGCGAGCCCACGATAGGACACCGGCAGCGTTCGTCCGACCACCCGATGGCCTTCGATTGTCAGGCCGTCGAGGGCCTTGACAATTTCCGCCGCAGGGTTGCGGCCGCGTCCGCCATAGGGCTCGAATCCGGTGATGAGGACCACTCTTTCGCGAGCTTGAGTCATGTGGTCGTCGCTTTCGCAGGATTCCGAGGTTAGTTTCTAGATCAACGCATAGGTGGTGCAAAGTGATGGCCGTTGCCTCGTGAACCTCCTTGACGCCGTAGCCCCAGGGGACCACCGGCTCGGTGGCGGTATTAAGGTATTACCTTCTGGTCACAGCAGAGACGAACCGGCCGCGGGGTCATCTTCCAACATCCTCAGCTTATTGCGACCGCCAACCGGATTTGTGCTGATCGACAAACCGAACGGACGTGACAGATTGCGCCAATTCTGCGGCCGTCAACCTCGTAGCAATCCCAATTGCTTTCCTTACGTAGCGCGCGCCCTGTCACGCGTGCGTCATCAACTCTTTACGCCACGATGGCGCAGTACGGCGCTCGCGCTTCCCGCGGGTGCCAGCTCGGCGAGCGCCGTCATTAAGCTGGGAAAGGAAAGAGGGCGTCGGGGGCTCCTCGATGGACTAATCAATTTCACGATTAGCTCTGCAGGAGGCTGTCATGCGCACTTGGAAATTCATCGCGGTCGGTGCTGCCGTGAGCGTCGGCTTGATCACCGCGATTGCTCATCATGGCTCAAATGGCTTTGAGCATGGCAGAGCGGTCGCCGATCAAGCAACAAACTCTCGGCGACATATTCAACAAATCTCGACGGTGACTAACCCAGTCTCTTTAGTCGAGAAGGCCGACACCGGCGCGGAACCTTGGGGACCTTTCCGCTCAGTCGATTGGTAGCGACCGCGCTTGCCTTAAATGCTGCTGTAGGGCACGAGCGTATGGCCACCCGTTCCGCGAATGGAAGGGGGTTCGACATTTGGCGATGCGGGACAGACGTTCCACGACCCGCTCCGGACGGGCTCTATGTGGTGGGCGAAGCAAAGCGTCCCGCCGTCACGGCAACGCGTGGGCACGGCACTTTCAACGGCTTTGCCCACCTACGCTTGCTTCTCCAGCAGGCCCTAGGCGTTCGCAGCCAGTGCCAGCGATGGGGTTGACTCTCGCTGCAGAAGGTACAGGGCCGATTTGAAGCCAACCTGCATATAAAGAATGCTCAAAAGCGAGAGGGCCGGCGGCTTGCGAGGCAAAGGCCGCACGGAAATCAATTGCAGGCCATGCTCGGATGCAAGTCTTTCGATTCGTGGTCGAGACCAGGAGGGAAACTGGATGAGCAGTCGGCCGTCCTCCGCGAGATAGTCGCCAACCTGCGCGAAAAGAGTAGGCAAGTACTTTACTGAGGTTGCGAATTGTTGCTCTTCGCGTTCGAACTGATCCTCAATGTACGGCGAGTTGGCCAGGATGAGGTCGTATTTTCCCTCAACGCGGGAGAACATGTCACTCTGCATCACCTTGACATTTTTCAAGCCATGTATCCTGCAATTCTCTTCAGTATTTTTGACGGCGGGCAAGCTGATATCGACGGCGATCACCTCCCGCGCTTTTGGCGCACAGAATACGGTGCCGACGCCGCTCCCGCAGCCCAGATCCAGCACCCTGTCGCCCTCCCGGCAATATTCGCTGCAGGCCTGCTCGTTCTCGAGCGGCTTGTAGACGTTTGGGAATATGACGAGTCGTTTCCCCTGAAGGGTAATCGATGGCCAGATCGAATTCAGAACTCTGACATAACGATACCAGAAGCCCATAAATCCATGCTTGGCTGATGAGAGAAATTTCATTGGGGCATTCCCGCGAGTCGTGACCGGAAGTTCGGCGCTTTGAGGGGAGGAAGTGCGCACGCCATCCGCGAGCCGGTCGCAATACCAGCGCAGGACCGGGATGGCGACGCCCGGGAACCGATACATGAGTGTCAAAGTCAGGCCGGGCGTGATCGCGAAAGTACCGCGTTCGATGCCGTGCAAGATGCAATCCGCGACGGCATCGGCGGTCCAGGCTTTCGCCAAGCTACAGATGAGCCTGGTTTCTGGTGGCATCGTCTTGTTCGCCTCTTCGAGCATCGGCGTTTCTGTCTCCGGCGGATAAGCGACCGAGACCCCGATATTGTCGGACCGCAACTCGGCACGAAGCGACTCGGCGAGCCCACGCACGGCAAACTTGGACGGACCGTAGGACGCGTAGCCGAACACGCCCAATAGGGCCGCCCCAGAGGAGATCAGAACGACGCGGCCGCGCCTGCGGGCGCGCATCGAGGGAAGCACGGTACGAAGGACGTAAAGTGTGCCCAAATAGTTGACCGCCATCGCACGCTCGAAAACGTCCGCAGACATATCCGCAAAATACCCCGGCTCGGCAATGCCCGCCGAAGCGACAACGAGATCCGGCGGTCCAAATTCCGCGATCGCGGACTTCACGGCGGCCTCTGCCCGCGACCGATCGGCCACATCGGCGGCATAGCAAGCGACATGCTGATCGGTTTGTTGCCCCTTGCGCCGGATTTCTGCCGCAGCATCCGCGAGAAGATGATCGCGCCGGGCAATCAACGAAACGTGGTAGCCAGCCGCCGCAAGCTTGCCGCCCAATGCCTTACCGATGCCGCTTGATCCGCCAGTAATCAGTGCATGCATTTTGGCGCTCATCGCGCCTCCTTGCCACTCCTTCGAGGCAGACACAATTATCGATGGCGGCTTAATTCTGGGTGAACGCGGGAGGAGGCGCGTGATTGGCTACAAGTCCGCTGCCTGCCAGAAGCGCCGTCGCTTCCGAGCTGTAGGCTTTCTGCGTGGTTAAAACGCACAAGAGCGAGTCTCTCAAGTGCTTGCTACCATGAGCGATTCATGGAGGAGCGGTGCATGCTTGCGATTCTCAACGCGGCTCCTACGCAAAAGCGGGGTAGCAGATCCAGAAGGAAGTCTCGGTTGACGACCCCTCGAAAGCTCCAAGTTCTGGCCCGACCTTTCCCTTACAGGAACCCGGCGTTCGATCCAATCGCACTCCTGCCTGTTCCAACAAATTCGATCGCTACTTCGATCGCATGAATTCGTTTTAAAATTCTCACAAAAGCACCATGAGATATAGTCGCTCGATCTGATAGAAGCTTATCTCAAAGAGTTTGAGGAATTATTCGGTGCCCGTCGCTGATCCGCTCACGACTAGACCATAAGGCCTGAGGCGAAGCGCGCCATCTGCATATTGTTTCACCGGCACATAGTCGAGCGGACCGGCATTGACCGCCGTGAACAGCTCGCGCAGACAACGCCACGCCGCGCTGTGGTAAGGCGCGGGAGCAATGGTGCCGTCCCCCTCAAACCTGCCAAATCGACGACTGTTTAAGCCGGAGATGCGAGGGGCTTTCCCTTCTCCACAACATAGGTGATGAGAATTTTGGACTTCACGTCGCTGGGTTTGCCACCAGCATGGGGCGTTTCGGCGGGTATTTGAAAGCCGTCGCCTGCCTTGATCGTGCGGGTTGGTTGACCTTCTATGGGAAGCTCAAGGCCGCCTTCCAGCACATAGGAGGATTCGATTCCCGGATGCGTGTGTCGCGCAACTTTGACTCCGGCCTCTATTGTTGCTTCCACAAGTAGCGTCACATAGCCGGGCGCCGGACCGTCTGTTTGCGACAAAATCTTTCGCGTAACGCCGGCCGTGGGTGTGGGTTGCGCACCTTGGGCTAACACTTCGGTGGCAACGAACTCTGTAATTCCGCAGATTGCGCACGATGCAAATCCCGCGAACGCTCGCCGTGACAACATGACGCCCTCCCCTTTCTGCGCCCGGAATCGTCAGCGTCCAGGCTTCCTGAGCAAATCGTAAGTCTTTCATAGTTGGTCTGGCAAGGTCGAAAGTCTAGGTTGCTTGATCACGGACAGTGCTCGCGGCAGGGCGCGTGCATTTTCGTCGCCCAATCGACGGCTGCCGACCATTTGAAAAACGTCGTGAGGCCATGCGCTCTGGTTCAAGTACACCGTGGCGGCGTCCAGCATGGTTTCGGGATAGCCGGGTGCGAAATCGCAACTCAGTCGATCAACGGGGCTGGCTCGCGATATCTCTGAACGGCCCACCCATCGGGCGCGCACGGCCACCGCCGAGCTTGCTCGTCAACAAACTCCAGTCGGATTCCAGGTCGGCGGCATGTCGTCAGGTCTACACGTCCAAGTAGTGGAGAGCCGAGCGCAGCACTCACATGGCACCGCGCGGACGGGTCCTGATCCTTCCCGGTCCGACAGACTCCCAGATCTCCAACGCGCTCTGCGTGTTCGGATTTCCTGTCGATCGGCGCCCGTTCGACGGAGCTTTGGCGAGATCAATGCGTTGACCACGGAACTAGCTGCATTCGCTGCCAGCGCCCTGGTCGGCCTCAAGGCGACGGACATAACGTCAAGTCGTGCGGAGGTTCAGATCGAGGTTACGGTATCAAATTGCCAATACGGTCGCCTGCAGGCCCAATGGCAGGCTCTTGCGGCCTCCTCGGGGCCTCCATCCCGACTTCCCGAAGTCGTCCTCTCTCAGGCCAAGCCTAATGCGGATATGACTTCGGCCGCGATCGGCATCGGAGGGAGCATCCGGCCTTCGCGCATCCAAGTTGGCTCGTGGGAAGCTTAATCCAGTCGAAGTCGCCTGACTCGTTGTGAGCCGAAACGCTTGATCTCGCGTACCGCGTTCCCCCATTCGGCTAGCAAATACCGCACTGGCGCACTATTTGTCAGCCGATGACCCGCCACAATCCGCTGCCATTTTGTGAGCGGTCTAGGCAGAATCAGTGCCCCGCTATAGAAGTCGATAAGGACTTGAGTTCATTGCCTCATCTTGGCATCTCGAGGGAGCGTACGTTTCCTTGGCCACCGTCCCGCCGAATTCGATAGGCACGACAATTACTTGGTTGCCTCAATGGCAATCTTCGTCGTGTAGACGAAGACGACGCGCTCGCTACTCCCACTCCCTGTTGTGGCGCGGCGACCTCAGGCGCCGCCCTTTCAGCTGCTGTTGCGATGAGCCGCCCACGGCGCCGTTACGATAAGCTTTCCTTTCTGGCCGGCCCCAGTCCGGAAGCCCAGGCGGCTTGTGAGCGCCTGACGGCGCGCTACGGTAACGTCACGCCCAGCACGGCCGACGTGATCATCCCACTCGGGGGCGACGGCTTTATGCTGCAGACCCTGCACCGACTGATGACCTCGGACAAACCGATCTACGGCATGCACCGGGGCACCGTCGGGTTCCTGATGAACGAGTACGCGGAGGACGGGCTCCGGGAGCGCTTGGCGGCCGCCGAAACCACCATGATCCACCCGCTGCTCATGCAGGTCTTGGATATCCACGGTGCCCACTACGAAGCCCGCGCCATCAATGAGGTGTCGGTGTTCCGCCAGACTTATCAGACGGCCCGATTGCGCATCCTGGTCGATGGCACCCAGCGGCTCCCGGAACTCGTCGCTGACGGCATCCTGGTGTCGACCCCGGCGGGATCGACCGCCTACAACCTGTCGGTGCAGGGACCCATTATCCCGATTCATGCCGAGCTGCTCGCACTCACCCCCATCAGTCCGTTCCGACCACGGCGTTGGCGCGGCGCGTTGTTGCCCAACACCGCGCGGGTCTCAATTGAGATCCTGAAGCCGGACAAGCGTCCGGCAGCCGCCGTCGCCGATCGCGATGAGGTACGCTCGGTTCGCCGCGTAGAAGTCTCGATGGATAACAGCACGACCATGCACATGTTGTTTGACCCGGGGCACAGCTTGGACGAGCGGATCCTGCGCGAGCAATTCGGCCATTGAGGCGACGATGCGCTCTCAAGAGCAGGCTTCAACCGAAGGGCATCGGTCGCCTGCGGTCATCCGGGATGCATAGACCCATGGCTGCCGGACTGCGGACAAAAACGCTGTCGGCTGCGCTTCAACCAATCGATTGGCCATGCTAGTCTGCGCGTCGTTAAGCGCAGGAGATGACGATGGCTTCGACACAATCTACGAGCCCAAAGGATCTCTCCACCGCTTTGGGGAGGTCGATTCACGACCACTGGGGATTGTTCCTCGCTGAAGG
>Ga0126373_10000965_pt1 | contig 19769 bp, 17 predicted proteins | sample PanSoiMetPlot_11_FD_92545 | JGI IMG/M metagenome (GOLD analysis project Ga0126373, IMG submission 92545) | Tropical forest soil microbial communities from Panama - MetaG Plot_11 | ecosystem: Environmental > Terrestrial > Soil > Tropical forest > Bulk soil | place: Panama | collected 2016-02-17 | reverse complement strand
GTGCGCAAAGCACCACGAACGTCGGGCATAGTTGGCTAGATGCTGTACTCCACGATTCTGGCAGGTGGCAGCGGTACGCGCCTGTGGCCGCTATCACGTGCCTGCGAGCCTAAGTTCCTGCACGCGCTGACCGGGACAGATAGGTCGCTGCTGCAAGCCACCGTAGACCGGGTCAGCCCGCTGTCGGCGCCTGAGCAGATCTACGTCGTGACTGGTACCGCGCACGCAGCGGCAATCTCACGCCAGCTGCCCGCCGTGCCGACTGCCAACATCTTGGTCGAGCCCTCCCCGAAAGATTCGTGTGCGGCCGTGAGCCTGGCGTGCGCGGTACTTGCCAGGCGCGATCCAGGTGCTGTGATGGCAGCTTTCTCCGCCGACCACCTCATCGGCGATCAGGACCGGTTCGTCGAGATCATTGAGCAGGCGGCAGCGGCGGCGCGGGACGGTTATCTCACGACTGTTGGCATCCGGCCCGGGCATGCGGAGATCCGCTTCGGCTACCTGAAGCTCGGCGCGGCGGCGTCAGGCAGGACGCGCACGGTAGCTGAGTTCAAGGAGAAGCCCTCGCTCGATGTTGCCGCTCGCTACGTGGAGTCCGGCCAGTACCTGTGGAACGCCGGCATCTTCGTTTTCGCCGTCGAGACCTTCCTGGCTGAGCTGGCGCGGCAGCGGCCTCAGCTCAGTGATGGCATCGCTCGCATCGCCGACGACTGGGACGGTCCCGAGCGCGACGCCACTCTCGCCGACCTATGGCCGGGACTCGAGAAGATCTCGGTTGATTACGGCGTGCTCGAGGGCGCGGCGGCGGCCGGGAAGGTCGCGACCGTACCCGCGGACATGCCATGGAGCGACGTCGGTGACTTCGATTCTCTAGGCGAGTCGCTGCCGACCGACGAATCCGGAAACCTGCTGATCGCCGGTCAGGCCGAGATCATCGCCCGCGATGTCAAAGACGCCGTGATCGTATCCACAACGGACCGCGTCGTGGCGGTGGTGGGCCTCGACGATGTTGTCGTGGTTGATACGGCGGACGCCACCCTGGTGTGCGCTAGGTCACGGTCGCAGGACGTCAAGCAGATCGTAGAGGAGCTGCGCGATCGCGGGCGCGCCGAGCGCCTCTAGGGCTCCTGCGGCTGCCTATTCTGCGCCGTGCGCTGCTGCTCGCTCGTAGCTGATCATGTGCGCCTCTGCGGAGGCGGCCCAGCTGAACTCCATCGCCCTGGAGTAGCCCGCAACGCCTAGCGCGGTCCGCCGCTCCGGGTCTCCAAGCAGCGACTGAAGAGCGGCCTGGATGCTGGCGGCATCCGGCTCGGTGTAGGCCACCGCGTCACCGCCGACCTCGGGCAGGGCCGTCCGGTGCGTTGTCAGCACCGGAGCGCCGCAAGCCATGGCTTCCAGCGCTGGCAGCCCGAATCCCTCGCCCGTGCTCGGGAATGCGACCACCTGGGCACCGCCGAAGAATCCAGGCAAGTCGTTAAAGTGCAGGTAGCCAGGGCGGACCAGGTGCAAGTGAGCGGGCACAGAGGCCACGGCCTCGTCGACCTCCTCGCTCCAGCCGCTGGCACCGGCCAGGACCAACGCCGGCGGGTCGGCCATATCGACGACGGCGGCGGCCCAGCCCGAGATGAGGGCCGGCACGTTCTTGCGCGGTTCGAGCGTGCCGAGGTAAGCGACGTAAGGCTTGCCGTGCAGGCCAAGCCGGTCGGACACCTGGCGGCGCTGTCGCTCGTCCGGCCGGTGGAAGAGCCTGTGGTCGACTCCGTGATAGGCGACGTCGATCCTGGTGGGATCGGCGGCTAGCACCCGCACCAGCTCGTCCCTGGTCGCCTTGGACGGGACGATGAGCCGGGTAGCGCGCCGCGCCGACGTACGGATCGCCGCCTTGTAGAAGGTCGCGATGACGGGGCTGTGTGCATCCGGTTCGGTGAAGAACGTCAAGTCGTGGATGGTCACCACGACCGGCGTGTTGGGCCGAAGCGGCATGGAGTAGTGCGGCGAGTGGATCACGCCCGCAGCCACCTGCTCCGCCACCAGCGGCAGCCCGCTTTGCTCCCAGGCCAGCCTTGCCGGTCGGTGCGCGATCGCAGGCGGTCCAGCGACGACCCTTGCATGTGGCACCAGCCGGCCGTATCGCTCTTCGTCGGCGCGCTGGCACGCCAGGACGAGATCGGCACCGCCCGCATCGAGCGCACTGACGAGGCCATCGACATATCGGCCGAGCGCACCACGGTCCGCGGGAACCGCGGTCGCGTCAATCAGCACACGAGGCGCCACGACCAGTACCGCTCCTTCCCCCTCCGCAACGAGAGGACGTACCTAACCAGGATCCGTGTACGCAGGACCCGTTCTGCCGGGGTCGTGCTCGTGTCGAGACGTGCGGACATATGCGAACGCCCCGCCCTGGATGTCCCGTCAGATCCGAGCGTACGCCCTTGGCGGCGTGCCCGTGCCCTGGTGGCCGCGCGTCCACGCCGGGCTTATGGCCAATCGCGCCTCGGCCGACATAAATTCAGTTCTGACCTGCAATTTGTTCAGGTCAGATCCGCTCCGCCGTCAGCCTCTGCGGCCGCTAGCAGGTGGGTACAGACGCCCCGTGCTCGACGGCGTGCAGCTCGGTGATCGCGCCTCCAAGCGAGCTGACCTTCACCAGCCTCAGCCCGGCGGGAACGGCGCCCGCCGTATTCGGGCAGTTGGCCGCCGGGGTCAGGAAGATCGTGGCGCCAGCTGACCGCGCGGCCGCCATCTTCTGCTGGATGCCGCCGATGGGCTCCACCGCGCCCACGGGCGAGATCTCGCCGGTCCCCGCGATGAACCGGCCCCCGGTGAGGTTGTTCGGTGAGAGCTTGTCGATGATGGCTAGCGCGAACATCAGGCCGGCGCTGGGGCCGCCGATGCCCGGCAAGTTGATCTTCACCGTAAACGGAAACACGTACTTGGCGGGCGCTAGCTGGATACCGACGACCGCCGCGCCGGACACGTTCTTGGTGCGCAGCGTGATCGTCTTAGCTGCCCCGCTGCGGTCGACGGTGAGCGTGACATCGGTGCCCGGCTGACGGTTCCTGATCATGCTCACGAGATCGTGATGGCAGTTGACTTGCTGACCGTCGACGGCCGTGATCACGTCACCGGATTCCAGGACGCCTGCGGCTGGCGTGCCTTTCACCGTTGCCGCGACGCTGTTCACTGTCTTATAGCTGATGTTCAGGTAGCACAGCGCAGCAGCGGTGGCGTCTTCCTGGGATCCCAGCATCTGCTCGGTGTCCTGCTGGACAACCTGCTGTTGCGTCTGGCCTGAGGAGTAGATCTCGCTCGCGGGCACGACTGCGTCATCGGGCGTCAGCCAAGCGCGCAGGGCGCTGAAGATATTGAAACCACTGCCGGGGCCGCCCGTGTACGACACGGTCACCAGGTTGAGATTGCCGGTCGTCGGGTAGGTGCGATGCCCGACGATCTCGATGATGGGTTTGCCCGCCGGGCCGCCGAGCGTATTCAGCGTCGGGCCGGGCGTCAGCGCGACGTACGGCACCGGGACGAACGCAGCCACCACGAGCCCGGCCAGCACGCAGACGCCGGCGATCACCAGAGTAGCGAGGCGACGGGACATGGGCGGGAACCGTGGAGGCACAGGCCGAAGCCTACGCACTATTGACCCATTCGCTGTCGCCGCCGGTGAAGAACTGGTGCTTCCAGATCGGCACTGTCGCTTTCAGCTCATCGATCAGGAACTGGCAGGCAGTGAACGCCACGTCGCGGTGCTCAGCGCCGACGGCCGCAACGACGGCGAGATCGCCGATCTCGAGATCTCCTGTTCGGTGGGTGACCGCCAGCGAGATGATCGGGTAGCTGGCGGCGGTCTTTTCGGCCACCCGGCTGAGTTCGGCTCCGGCCGATGGGTGAGCACTGTAGGACAAGGCCGTGACCCCGCGGCCGTGATCGTGCTCTCGCACGGCTCCGATGAAGACCGCGACAGCGCCAGCTCGCGGGTCGGCCGCGAGGCCTCGGATCTCGTCGACCGAGAGCGGCTCAGCGCGAAGCTCGGTCAGCCTGATGACGGTCACTATGTCAAGCTACAGGCATCTGGCGATTTGACTGCCAGCCCCCGGCGTCGAGCGCGGCGCCCGGCGAGTCTGGAAGTCCAGCTGGAGGCGCGATCAAGATCCCCGACGGCGGCGCCGTACTTGACGGACGACTGCCGCGGTGCCGATAACGGCCACGGTCGCGCCGGCCGCCGTGATCGTCGCATCCTTCTTGCCGAGCCTGCGCCCGGCGACGGCGTGATGACCCGCCCGCTGTGCAAGCAGCACCTCGAGCGCCGCAGTGTTGTCGTACCGGGCCTGCCAGCCAGCTTCGCGCAGCGCCTGACACTCAACGACCCACGGGTACACCACATAACGCAGGTCAGCGACAGGGGCCGGGGTTATTCCCGCCCGGTGCAGCCGCTGCGCAGTGGCGAAGGTGAGCCCGGCTGGCAACTCGATCCGCCGCAGTCCAGCGATCTCCTCAAGTTCACCCTGCTCCAGCCAACCGTCACAGCCGACCGCGAACTTACCTGTGACCTTGCCAGCCACGGAAAGCTCGAGCGCCGATACCAGGTCGTCGATGTGGCAGAACTGCCAGCGCGCAGTACATCCCTTGACAGCTAGCAGTCGGGGCGCCTCGAAGTGCCTGGTTACCAGCGTGTCGATGGCGTCGCCGACGAGTGCGGCCGGACGCGCGACGCTGATCTGGAGACCCAGATGCGCCCGCGCCGAGCGCTCAGCTAGGTGCTCGATCTCCAGCAGGTCGCTGACCACACTGTCGTCGGAGTCCATGCTCAGCGGGGAGTCTTCCGGCAGCGGAACCGGGTTGTCCGGCCGCGCCCCATAGACCATGGCGCTGGTGACCAGCACGACGCGGCCGACGCCGCCGGCCGCTGCGGCGGTCAGCACCGTCTGGGCTCCGCGCACATTGAATGCGCGCCTGATCCGGGCATCGGAGTCCGGTGAGTAGTCGACGGCAGTGTGCACGACGACATCGACATCAGACAGCCGCCCAGCCAGGGCCGGATCGCGCACGTCGATGATCCGCCAGGTCACGCCGCTGACATCGCCGCGACTGTCATCGATCGCGACGACGCGGCCAACGGCCGGCGAATGCGCCAGCCGCGCTGTCAATGCCAGTCCTAGTCCAGTCGCGGCGCCGGTCACGGCGACGACGGGCCGGGGCGCCTCGGCGCCGCTGCCTGCCACCGCCGTGACAGCGTCGAGGTGAGGCGCGCCTGCTTCGCCAACTGGCGCTACCGACACTGGAGCAGCCGCGATTGGGCCGTTCGCATCACCCGTCTTCCGCTGGCCGCGTCGCGTCGCGGGAACACCCGAACCAGCGTTAGTGCTGCGCTCAGCGCGAACCTGGGCTACTCGGTTGCTCACCTCGGACCGCTCCTGGGATAGCTTGGCGAGTGTGGACCCTTCCATCCTGCCTGAGAGATCGGGCAGATGACCCCGAGAGGCCGGGTACATGACTGAGCCTCCGTTCGGCTTCGGCCCCGGCAAGGACTCCGGAGATGATCCCGACGTGCCCGGCGGATCCGGCGGCTCCGGTTCCGGCGGCGGCCCAGCCGGGCCATTCGGCGCGATGGGCCCGCTTGGGCCCATGGGTGACCCGCAGCAGTTCGCCGACGCGCTACGCCAGTTCGCCGACCTAATGTCGTGGCAGGGCGGGCCGGTGAACTGGGACCTCGCCAAGAACATCGCCCGTCAGACCGTCGCCCAGAAGGGCGACGCTAGCGTGCTGGAAACCGAGCGCAACAAGGTGGTCGAAGCACTTAGACTCGCGGATCTTTGGCTGGAAGACGCTACCGAGTTCCCGAGCGGTATCAGGACGGCGCAGGCCTGGAGCAGGTCTGAGTGGGTTGAAGCGACCCTGCCCGTCTGGTCGAAACTGTGCGATCCCATCGCGGCCCGCGCCGTCGACGCGATGAGCGGCCTGCTGAGCGAGAACCCGGCCGAGCTTGGTGGTGACCTCCCGCCGGAGATGAGCGCGATGCTCGGTGGCCTCGGCGGCCTCGGTGGGCTGACCGAGATGATGCGCCGTATCGGCGGAATGATGGTGGGCGGCCAGACTGGCGCGGCTGTGGGAGCACTGGCCGATGAGGTCGTCAGCTCAACGGATGTCGGGCTGCCGCTCGGCCCCCAGGGCACCGCGGCGCTGCTCCCCGCTGGCGTTGCCGCGTTTGGTGAAGGCCTGTCCGTTGACCAGGACGAGATCCGCCTTTTCCTTGCGCTGCGGGAGGCGGCCCATCACCGGCTTTTCGCCCATGTTCCCTGGCTTCGCGCCCGCCTGCTCGGCGCCGTCGAGGACTACGCGCGCGGGATCACGGTCGACGCCTCGGCGCTGCGGGACGCCATGCCGCAGATTGATCCGTCGAACCCCGAAGCGCTGAACGAGGCACTGGCCGGCGCCGCCATGTTCCAGCCCGAGGACACCCCCGAGCAGAAGGCCGCTCTGGCCAGGCTGGAGACGGCCCTAGCGCTCGTCGAGGGCTGGGTCTCCACTGTGGTCGCCGAAGCCGCGGGTGACCGCCTGCCCCAAGCCGACGCCCTGGCCGAAGCGATCAGGCGCCGCCGTGCCACCGGCGGCCCGGCGGAGCGAACGTTCGCGACGCTCGTCGGGCTTGAGTTGCGCCCGCGCCGGCTGCGCGAAGCCGCCGACATCTGGCAGAGCCTAACCAAGGAGCGGGGCATCGCCGGTCGCGACGCAGTCTGGGCGCACCCTGACCTGCTGCCCACCGCCGACGACTTCGACGACCCGGATGGCTTCGTCCGCGGCCGCCCTGAGCTGGACATCTCCGACCTCGGGGAACCCACGGCTGATGGCCCCGGCGACGACGGCCCTGGCGAGGACGGAGGCGGCAGCGCCGGCGACGCGGGGAGCCCAGACCGGACATAGCGGTCTCTTACCCGACCCGTCAGCCACCTGCCAGGACGTTGGCAGCGGCTGGCGCCTGGGGAATCTCCGTCCACAGCTAGTGGATGCTGTTTTGCCTGATCAGACGGACAAAGCGGCCGAGTTGTCTGGGTAATTCACACCGGTGTGCACAGATATCCACAGGGACACGCCGCGCAATCCCCATGAAATGCACAGCTCTGTCCACAAGCAGGGCTTGACCGGCAGGTGCAGCGAGCCTAACTTCGCCAGCCAAGGGGTCCCCCGGGCCCAGGCCGCTCGCCGCTTCTGGGGAAGGGGGGCGAACGGCCTGGCGACCCGGGGACAGACGGCCCCGTTCCCGTGTCTGAATCGGATTGTCGGTCCGGAGTGGCACGCTCAGCGGCATGAAACCGGCGTTGAGGGCGGGCCTGCGGCCATTGTGGCGCGACGAAGACACTGTGCAGGTCGGCGTGGATACACGCCGGGCCGCCGCCATCTCGGGTGCGCGCGGCGCGGCGGACATCATCCGGTTGCTAGACGGTAGTCGCAGCCGCGAGGAGATCGTGGCGCAAGCGGGCCGGCGGGGTGTGCCGGCCGCGGTCGCCGAGCGCGTTATCACGCTGCTCGCCGTCGCCGGGGCGGTTATCGACTTCCCCGCAGCGCTGCTGCGCTCTATGCCGCGCGAGCTGATAACTCAGCTCGCACCCGTCCTGGCGGCCGCTTCGCTGTCGAGCCAGGACGCCGACGGGGGCGCGCGGTTGCTCGCACGCAGGTCGGCGACAGTCATTCAGGTACGGGGCGCGGGGTTGGTCGCTGATCTCGTCCTCGACCTGCTGACAAAGTCCGGGGTGGCCGCGCGCGTCGCCGGCGGCGTGGCGATGGCCGGTGACCAGGTCCCCGACCTCACCGTCCTCGTCGGATACCTGCCGCCTGAGCAGCTTGCCGAGTTACAGCGACAGCGACTCGCGCATCTGGCGGTCTGCGTCAGCGAAGCGATCGGCGTTGTCGGACCTCTCGTACAGCCTGGCCAGACCGCTTGCCTGCGCTGCCTGGATCTGACCCGCGCAGAGCGGGACCCGGCCTGGCCACTAATACTGGCTCAGCTGCCGGCCAGCCGGATGGACGAGACCGCCAGCGATCCGGTGCTCGCGACCGCCGTAGCGGCTCAGGCGGCTGCGCAAGCGCTGGCGTTTGCTGACCAACCCGGGGTCGTCGCGGCGACGGCGAACGGGACGTTGGAGCTCGCACTTCCGGCCTGGCAGTGGCGGCGCCGGACCTGGCCGCCGCACCAGGCTTGCACGTGCGGGAGTTGGAGTTAGCTGCGAGCAGCTGACGAGGACCGGCGCAATCGCAGCCCGATCCCGACAGCGGACGCGCCGACAAGCGCGATGAGTGGACCGAGCGCGGCCCACAGCGAGCTGCCGGACATCGAGCTCCCGCCGAGCACCCCGAAGCCCTGGAGCGCGAAGATGACGCCGGCAACGGTAGCGAGCGCGCCCAGCGCGATCAGCAGTCGGCTCAGCATCGCATTGTCTCCTCTGGTTATCCCGCCGGTCGGCCGCAGCGGGTGAGTCTCGTCATGGCGAGTCTCCGCCAGACGACGCATAGCACGTGACGTACTTCACGAATTCGAACGCATCGCCTGTGCACAAGGTTCAAGAGCATTGACTTTAGCGTCTGCAGGCAGTCAGTCGGCCGGGTCGTGTCCCATGCGCTTACAGCGTTGGCCGACAATGGAAATCATGAGTGACCTCCCGCGCCTCGCGGTGACCAGAACCGCCAAGCTGGCTTCACTGCCAGTCGGGGTGGCCGGCCGCGCAGCTCTCGGCCTTGGCAAGCGCCTCGGCGGCAGACCAGCTGAGATCGTCGCGCAGGAATTGCAACAGCGGACGGCCGAGCAAATCTTCCGCGTGCTCGGTGAGCTCAAGGGCGGTGCACTCAAGCTTGGGCAGGCACTGTCGATCTTCGAGGCGGCGCTACCGCCAGAGATCGCTGGTCCGTACCGCGCGACGCTCACCATGCTTCAGGAGGCAGCACCGCCGCTGCCCGCGGCAACCGTGCATAAGGTGCTGGCGACCGATCTCGGGCCAGCCTGGCGGTCGATGTTCGCGGAGTTCGACGACGCGCCTGCTGCAGCTGCCTCGATCGGCCAGGTTCACCGCGCGGTCTGGCGCGACGGCCGGAACGTGGCCGTCAAGATCCAGTATCCGGGCGCTGGGAAGGCCCTGACCAACGACTTCGCGCAGCTCAGCCGGGCGGCCAGACTCTTCGCCGTGCTCATGCCAGGGCTGGATGTCAAGCCCATGCTCGAGGAGCTGCGCGCACGCGTCGTCGAGGAACTGGACTACCGCCTTGAGGCGAGCGCTCAGCAGGCATTCGCCGATGCCTACGCCAACGATCCAGACATTGCCGTGCCCAACGTGGTCGCGGCGACGGGCCACGTTCTGGTCAGCGACTGGATGGACGGCACTCCGCTGGCTCAGATCATTGCTTCCGGCACTCAGGAGCAGCGCAACGCCGTTGGCATGCGGCTGGTTCGCTTCCTGTTCTCCGGCCCGGCGCGAGCCGGCCTGTTGCACGCCGACCCGCATCCCGGAAACTTCCGGCTCCTCCCCGACGGCCGCCTCGGTGTGCTGGACTTTGGTGCGGTAGACCGGCTGCCGGACGGTCTGCCGCCTATTTTCGGCAAGCTCCTCTGGCTTATGCATCACGACGGCGACATCGCGATGGTCGAGAGTGAGCTGCGCGAGCACGGATTCCTCCGGCCGGGCGTAACGGTGAACCTCGACGAGCTGCACGCGTTCCTGGCACCGCTCGCAGAGCCGTCGATGGGCGAGACATTCGCGTTTAGTCGTGAGTGGATGCGCGGTGAGGCGACCAGGGTGGCCGACCTGCGGCCTGCCAACGCTGCCAGGCGCCTGAACCTGCCACCGTCTTACGTGCTCATTCACCGGGTGTCTACGGCTGGCATCGGCGTGCTGTGCCAGCTCGAATGCGGTGGCGCATTTCGCGCCGAGGTACTCCAGTGGGTCCCAGGCTACGGTCCGCCCAACCGCGCCGCGCAGGCCGTCGCTGTGGACCCCACCCCGAGCCCGCCGATCTCGCTCGCCAAGCACGCCTCGAGCAAGAAGGGCGCAAGCAAGGCGGCGCCGCGCCGCGCAGTATCGACGAGTCCGAGTCGGGCGATAAGCAAGGAGGCAGCGGCCGGCCTGGAATCAGCCCACACTCGTGACGGCCTTCCCACCGGAGATGAGCTGCCCGCATAGAAAGAGCCCCGCGGCACTAGCCCCGGCAGGATGACCTGCGCGAGGACAAGTCCGCGGGGACTCGTTCCCTCCGGACAGACTGCGGGCCCGGGAAGTCCGCTCGCTTCCCGGGCCCTTTCTGGCGTTCCAACTATCGCTCGAGCTTGGCGCGCAGCCGAGCGGCTTGATGTCCACGGCGCGTCCGGGACCTTTCGATCCGCTCCAAGCGCCGCGTGACCTTACCGCGCATCGCCGCTCGCCGGCCGTCACGCGATGCTTCGGCGTCGGCGAGCATGTCTCGTTGTCGTTCCCTGGCTAGATCCGGTAGTACGTGCGTCATTGCACTTTCCCCTCGTTGAGTTACTCGGTTTGTTTGCGGTGCCAGCCTGAAGATCAGGCCGCCACTGCGTCCTTGCGCGGACGTCCCCGCGGCCGCTTGCGCGGCACGATCTCGCCGCGCAGGAACAGCTCGCCGCCCCAGACGCCCCATGGCTCCGCTCGCGTTATGGCCCCAGCAAGGCAGACCATCCTGGCGGCGCAGCTACCGCAGAGCGACTTCGCGAACTCCACATCCTCAGGTGACTCCGCGAAGAACAACTCCGGGTCGTCCCTGCACGGCAGCTCAGCGGCGCTGAGTGCCTGGCTCTCCAGGCCAGTACCGCTAGGAACTCCGGCCAGTTCCTCCAGCACGTCGGTTGTGCCGGGCCACTGCATCGGTGCCATCCCCTCTCTACGTCCTAGTCGAGCTTCTCGTATGCCTCTGACATTCGAGGGGCCGCGCATAAGTAAGGCCGCGGACCCTTTGTCGGGTCCGCGGCCTTGAGGAGATCTGGCCGGTCTTGTTAGACCGGTACCGGTTCTCTCGCCGGATGCGGACCCACTCCACCCGGGGTAACCGGGTTCTGACGGGCCGTCTGGATGAAGTTGTGGGTGCCCAGCTGGAGCCAGTCCGCCTGGACGATGTCGACAACGGTGGTCTTGTAGGCAGCGCCGGCAACTCCTGCCTGCGCGCCTCCTGTGCCATTGGCATGTGAGCTTCTGACAGCCCCCGCCGACTTGATGCGTGGCAAGGCTTGCTCAGCGGCCATCTCGTTCATCCGGAAGCCGGCCCAGGCGCCCTCACACGGGAAGGCGCCCGCGCCGAAGCCGGCGAGCGGTCGCGTGGCGGCCTGCGCGGCATAAGCGTCAGCGGTCTGCGCCGCGTGCGCGTCAGCCATGGCCGGGTTCATGTTCAGCACCTCGGGCACCTCCTTTCGGGCGTAGTGGGTCGACCTGCGGACACGGAGAAGCCTACGTAGGCCCCCGCGAGTAAGGCAACTTCTTTTTCGACCTGTGATTTCTCTTACGCAAGGGTTAGCTGATCCGTTACCTACGAAGGCTCGCTGCGGCGCAGCAACCCCTCCTGTACCACCGATACGACAAGCGCTCCGGCCTCGGTATAGACCTCTCCCCTGGCCAGGCCCCTTGCCCCGCTCGCCGTCGGCGAGTCCTGGACGAACAGCAGCCAGCGATCGATCCGAAACGGTCGATGAAACCACATCGCGTGATCAAGGCTGGCGCCGATGACGACACTCTCGCCCCAAGTGACCCCGTGTGCTAGCAGCACCGTATCGAGCAGCGTCATGTCCGAGGCGTACGTCATCAGGCACACGTGCAGTAGCGGATCGTCTGGCAGCTCGCCATCGGCTCTGAGCCACACCACGCTACGGGAAGAGATCAGTGCGGGATCCCTCGCCGCTTCGGCCGGGAGCGGGCCGACATACCGAATGTCGATCGGGTTGGCGCGTGCGTAGTCCTCAACGGCAGGTCCGTACAGCCGGCGAAGGCGATCCGCTGTCGGCTCGATCTCGTCCGGTGGCGGCACGACCGGCATCGGGTCGGCGTGCTCGAACCCAGGCTCGGCCAGATGGAATGACGCCGACAGAGTAAAGATCGTCTTGCCATGCTGGACCGTCGTGACGCGACGGGTCGAGAACGACCGGCCGTCCCTGACCCGCTCCACGATGTACACAAGCGGAACGGTCGGATCGCCTGGCCGGATGAAGTACGCGTGCAGCGAATGCACGTGCCGGTCGGCCGGCACCGTCCGTCCGGCCGCCACCAGCGCCTGTCCTGCTACCTGACCGCCGAACACGCGCTGCCGCCGTTCGCCCGCAGGGCTGCGGCCGCGGAAGATATCCACCTCTATTTGCTCGAGGTCGAGCAGGCTGACGACGGCGTCCAGCGCCTTGCTCATGGCGCACTCCTGGCCCGATCGTCGGCTTGGACATGGTTGGAGCCCGACGGAGTGGACACCGAGGCTTCGCCGCTAACGAACGCTTCGCACAGTTCGAGCACGGCGGCACCGTATCGGTCCAGCTTGACTGCGCCAACACCCGGGAGGGTGGCGAGCTGCGCCCGGGTCACGGGCCGGGTGTCGCTGATCGCCTGGAGCGTTGCGTCTGAGAAGACGACGTACGCGGGCACTGCCTGCTCTCTCGATATAGCCAGCCGCCAGTCCCGTAGCCGCTGGAAAAGTGAATCATCGGAACTCGGATGGCCGGCCCGTCCGGTGTCCTGACTGCGGCGGCTGGTGCTGGCCCTTGCGCCCGCTGGCCGTTCCGCAACGACCCGGCCAGGTGCCAGCGAGGTCAGGAACCGAGAAGGCTTACGCGTCCGGCGCCCACCTGCGGATCGCGCTAGCGCCCAGGACAGGTACAGGCGCTCACGCGCCCTGGTGAGTCCGACGTAGAGCAGCCGGCGTTCCTCCTCCATCGCCTCGTCGGTCGTCGCGTAGATGATGGGCACAATCCCGTCGGTCAGCCCGGGCAGGAAGACCGCCTGCCACTCCAGCCCCTTAGCGGCGTGCAGTGACGCCAGCGTGACGCCAGCCATCGCCGGCACGTGACCGATCGCGCTGCGGACCGCAAGCTCAGCGGACAGATCCTCAAGACCGGCTGCGGGGTTCGAGGCGAAGAAACTCGCAGCGAGCTGAGCCAGCGCCTCGAGCGACTCCCAGCGCTCACGTGCATTACCACGTCCGCCGGGTGGCTGCGGCGTGAGCCCAATGCTAGCCAGGATCGGCCTGACTTCGGCTGCCGCATCTTCGGGGACTGATGCTGATCTGGCCGCTGCTCGCAGGAGCCCGACCGCCTGCTTGACCTCGGCACGATCGAAGAAGCGCTCCGCTCCCCGGAGCTGAAACGGAACGCCCGCAGCGGTCAATGCCTGCTCAAAGCCCTCGGTCTGAGCGTTTGTCCGAACCAGTACGGCGATCTCGGCGGGCGCAGTACCTGCCTTGATCAGTGCGCGGGCCTGCCTGGCGACGGCCGCCGCCTCGGTCGGCTCATCCGGGTACTCCGTCAACTGCGGGACCGGACCAGCCGGGCGCTGCGCGACCAGCACGCCCTGGTCGTCTGAGGTACCCGCGACCAGCCTGTTGGCCACGGTCACGACCTGCGGTGTCGACCTGTAATTGCGCACCAGCCGGATCACTGGGGCGGACGGGAACTCCGCCGGGAACCCGGTCAGATACGACGGTGTCGCGCCCGTGAACGAGTAGATCGTCTGCCGGGGATCACCGACCACGCAGATGTCGTCGCGGCCGCCGAGCCACATATCAAGCAGCAGCTTCTGCAGCGGGTTCACGTCCTGGTACTCATCGACGACGAACCACGTGTAGCGATCGCGGACCGAGCGCGCCGCCGCGGGGTACTCGGCAAGGATCCCGGCGGTCAGCTCAAGAACCGACTCGAAATCGATGAGGTGGCGCTCTGTCCGCAGAGCCTCATAGTTCGCGTAGACACGCGCCACCATGGCGGCGTCGAGCGGCGGTATCCGGGCGGACTTAGCGGACGCGGCCGGATAGTCATCGGGCCGGATTTGGGTGACCTTCGCCCACTCGATTTCAGCCGCCACGTCCCTCAGCTCAGGCAGCCCGGCTGACACGCGCAGCCGTCTGGCCGCCTCGGCGACCAGCGGAATCTTGGATTCGAGGACCAAGGGCGGCGGCCCGCCGATGGTGGACGGCCAGAAGTGAGTCAGCTGGCGAAGCGCGGCCGAATGAAATGTTCTGGCCTGGACCCTGTCGAGACCAGCGCCCGCAGCGACGTGGCCAAGCTGGCGCAACCGCCCGCGGAGCTCGCCGGCTGCTCTTGTGGTGAACGTCACTGCAAGAACCTTGGCGGCATCAGCCTGCGCCGTGGCGGCCAGGTAGGCGATCCGGTGCGCCACCGCGCGAGTTTTGCCAGTTCCGGCCCCGGCCAGGACGCACACAGGGCCGCGCGCCGCCGTCGCTACCTCGCGCTGCTCTGGGTCGAGACTGGCCAGCACTGCCTCGGCGCCGTCCGGCATTTCACGTTCAGCCGGCCCGCTGCAAGCCGGTGAGTCGGCGGCCGGCCAAGCTCGCCGATCTGGCACGTGCACACCCGCTCTCCAATTGCTCGTGGCCTGGCTGGCCCGGGGATCAGGCCTGTCCCGCAAGACGACATACTTCCGCATGGCACTGACGTCTGCGGGCCTCGCCGGGAAGTGCGGGAGCGCCGCCGGCGTTAGTAAGGTTGTCTAGGACGTTGTCGATAGGGAGACCCAGAGTGGCGCAGCCGCTGACCATGTACACCACCACCTGGTGCGCCTTCTGCCGGAGACTCAAGAGCCAGCTGGCAGCCGAGGGGATTGAGATCACCGAGGTCAACATCGAGGAAGACCCGGATGCCGCGGACTACGTCATGTCGGTCAACGGTGGTTTCCAGACTGTCCCGACTCTGGTTTTCCCGGATGGTACTTCTCTGACGAACCCGTCGGCTGCCGCCGTGAAGCAACGACTGGGCGAGCTCGCCGGTTCGCGATGAGCAGCAAGCGAAGCCGTCGGATCAGGGCGGCCAAAGCCAAGGGCTCACCCAGCTATGCGGGTGAGGCCGTACCGGCCACAGCAGCAACAGAGGCCGGCGACGTAGCTGCGACCGTCGCTGCGTTCAGCACCGACGGCAGTGCGGTCGTGACCGGCAGCGTCATCAACGCCGCGGCTGCCGACGGCGGCGCCGTCGCCGCCTTCGTGCCAGACAACGCCGTCGTCAGGCGTACCAAGGACGGCTGGCGCGTGGGCAGCGACGATCTGCCCGACTTGACATGCGCGATGATCCTCGCTGACTTGCTCGCGGCCGAGAGCGGCATGCCCGAAGCTCCCCCGGCCAAGCCGCCGTGTGAGCCCGCCGTCAGCGAGACAGGCCGGCTGCGCGCTACCGTCGGTCAGCTTGAGCACGCGCTAGCGACAAGGATCCGGGTCGAGCAGGCCATCGGCGTGCTGGCCGAGCGCCACCGCATCAAGCCACGGCAGGCGTTCGAGCAGCTCAGGGAGGCGGCCCGTAGCCGCGGCCGCAAGGTCATCGATATCGCAGGCGACGTCGTGGCCAGCGCAACGAATCCGCTGCTGCAGCTGCCCGACGAGCTGTCCCGGCCGCGCTCTGGCCCCCGGCGTGCTGCCCAGCAGCCCTCTGGCGCCCAGTAGCCGTTCGGGCGCCTAGTCGACCTTCCGGCGCCGGTAATTGTCATTCATGTGGCTTTTGCCTGATGAGCGTTCGTCGCTGCTAGGCGCTGGCCTGAAGCCATAGGACAACAGTTGCCCACTCTTGCTCTTCTATGAGCAACAGTGGCCCACTCTTGCTAATCCCGGCAGCGCGGCTGCTCCACGCGAGCGCGCGGTTGACCCGGTGAGGCCGCGGGTAACTAGCCGTTCGTGGACCGCGAGAGGTCCGGGACGAGGGCGAGGACGTGGACGACGGGGGATCGCCAGGTCGGCTGCTCCTTATTGGCGGGGCCGAGGACCGCTGCTGCGGTGCCGGCCTGCTTCAGCGGTTCGTTGAGCTAGCCGGTGGCGACGAGGCCCGGATTGTGCTCGTCACCACCGCGAGCAACATGCCCGAAGAGGTACTCGCCGACTACGAGCGCGTCTTTCGCAAGCTAGGCGTCGAGCAGACGAGCGAGCTGCGCTTGCGCGGACGCAGCGACGCCGACGGTGACGACGCGGCCACACTGCTGTCCGCGGCTACCGGGGTCTTCTTCACCGGCGGTGACCAGTCCAAGCTGCGCACCCTGGTCGGATCGCGGGCCAACGATATTCTCAGCGATCGCCTGGCCCAGGGGCTCGTGATCGCCGGCACTAGCGCGGGCGCCACCGCTATGGGTCGCACCATGATCCTCGGCGGCGGCGGACTAGGCGTATCGGCTGCTGCCGTCCGGACCGGGCCCGGACTCGACTTCGTCCCCAAGGCGCTGATCGACATGCACCTGGGCGAACGCGGCCGTCTGCCACGCCTGCTCAGCGGGGTGGCGCTGGCTCCTGAGCACCTCGGTATCGGCTTGGATGAGAACACCGGCGTGCTGATCGAGGGCAACCGCTTCGAGGTCATCGGTACCGGTGTCGCAACGGTCGTCGACGCCGAAGACGCGACCGTCGTGCACCCGGCTGGGGATTGCGATCCGATCACTCTGTTCGGCGTTCGGCTGCACCTGCTTCCGGCGGGCTGCCTGTTCGACTTCGGCACGCGCACGCCGACGATCGGGCCCGCACACGACCGGTACTGACGTAGACCGAGCCGACACCGGGATTTCACTCACTGGCCTTCACCTGACTTCTCACACTGACAGCCGAGGGAGCAGACGTGCGTCTCATTCACCTGCGCCACGTGGGTGGACCGAACATATTCACCAAGAGCCCGGTGGCGATCGCCAGGTTCGAGCTTGACGAGCTCACATGCAGGGAGACGACCGAGTTCGGGCGCTTCGCCGAGCGTCTCACCGCCTTGCTGCCGGGCCTCGCGGCGCATCACTGCGCGGCCGGCCAGCCAGGCGGGTTCGTGTCGGCGATGGCGAGGGGAACCTACTTCGGTCACGTGACCGAGCACGTGATGCTGGAACTCTCCGGCCTCGCCGGGCGGCCGGTGAATCTAGGCCGGACCATGTGGGCGGGCGCCGACGGCCGCTACGACGTCATGACAGAATGCCCGGAAGACGAGCCCGCAGACTCCGCCGTCCCCGGCGACCTGCTGCGCCTGGCGATGCGCATCATCGAGGGACTACTCGACGATGCCACGACCGCGACACCCAGCTTCGACGCTGACCTGGAGCAGATCTCCAGGACATGCGAACGGGAACGGCTCGGCATCAGCACGGCCGCCATCGCGGCCGCGGCTCGCCAGCGCGGCATCCCGGCCCGGCGCGTGGCGGGGCTGAGCCTGCTGCGGCTCGGTTATGGTTGCCACCGCCAGCTCGTCTGGGCGGCAATGACAAGCCAGACCTCGGCAGTTGGCACCGACATCGCCGCCGACAAGCAGCTGACCAAGCAGCTACTGGCCGACGCCGGCATTCCTGTCGCTGACGGGATCACGGTCAGGAGTTCTCAGGAGGCGGCCGATGCGCTCGCGGACATCCGCGGTCCGATCGTCGTCAAGCCGCTCGGCGGCAGTCAGGGCGCCAACCTCACGGTGGGCGTGCGCACTGCGGCCGAGGCAGCCGCGGCGTATACCAAGGCGGCCGCCGTCAGCGAGGCCGTGCTGGTGGAGGCGCTGGTGCCAGGAACGGACTACCGCGTACTTGTCATCGACAGCCAGATCGTCGCCGCGGCCCAGCTCCGCCCTGCTTCGGTGACAGGCGACGGCGTGCACACGATCGATCAGCTGGTCGCCGAGGCGAACATCGATCCTCGGCGCGGCATGGGCCACTCGCGCGACCTCACCGTGATCAAGATCGATGCCGAGGCGCTCGCTCACCTGGATTCGCTTGGCCTCGACGATCACTCCGTACCTGCCGCTGGCCAGGTCGTCACGCTACGCCGCAACGCCAACCTGTCAACCGGCGGCACCAGCAGGGACGTCACTGACCTGGTACATCCGGACGTTGCCGAGGTGTGCCGTCGTGCCGCGGCGGTGTCCGGCCTGGACGTCTGCGGCATCGACTTGCGGCTGATGGACATCTCCGCGCCCCTGCACGACGTCTCCGGTCACGACTCGGCGCAGTCGTGCGCGGTGCTCGAACTCAACGCGTGTCCCGGCCTGCGCATGCACCTGTCCCCCACCGAAGGACGGCCGCGCGACGTGGCCGCTGCACTGGTCGACAGCCTGTACCCGCCGGGTTCCCCAGCTAGGATTCCGGTGATCTCGGTGACCGGCACGAACGGCAAGACCACGGCAGTGCGGATGATCGGCCGGGTCCTGCAACAGGCCGGATTGCGGGCGGGAGTCACGTGCACCGACGGTGTTTACGTCGGCGGCCGCCTGGTACATGCCGCCGACGCGGCCGGGCCGAGGTCGGCCGAGATGGTGCTCGACGACCGGACGGTCGAGGTCGCTGTGCTGGAAACGGCGCGTGGCGGCATTGTCCGTCGCGGCCTCGGGTACGACCGGGCCGACATTGCCGTTGTCACGAACATTGCGGCCGATCACCTTGGTGATGACAATATCGATGATCTCGACGAACTCGTGCACGTGAAGGCACTCGTCGCCGAGGAGATCTGTGACGGCGGCACCATCGTGCTCAACGCTGACGATCCCGCCGCCGCTGCGCTCGCTGACCGCCCGGCCGTCCGCGCACGCGCCCCGGTCGTCGCGATGTTCGGCCTCGAACCCGCCAGCGCCGTGCTGCAGCAGCACAAGGCTGCGGGTGGCGCGTGCTACGAGGTCGTCGACGGGCAACTCACCGAAACACGCGCCGGCCGGCGGCGTGCGATTCTCGCGACAGCTGATCTGCCCGGCGCGTTCGGCGGCCTCGCCAGCCACGTGGTGGCGAACGCACTCGCCGCCGTCGCTGCCTGCCGGGCGGCTGGCATCAGCGTCAAGGACATCGCGCGCGGCCTGTCAGCGTTCGTGCCCGGCGCCGACAACCCAGGCCGAGGCAGCATGTTCCGAGCTGGGACGAGCCCGGTGATCGTCGATTACGGACACAACGCGGCGGCGCTCGAGGCGACCGGGCGGCTCGTTCATGACGTCTGGTCTGGCCGGGCGGTGGCCGCGGTGACACTGCCTGGCGACCGCCGCGACGACCTGCTAGTGAAGTCCGCGGAGTCGATCGCGCGTTGGTTCCCGGCCGTGGTGCTCTATGAAGACAGCGACAAGCGCGGCCGCGAGACCGGCGAGATGCTCTCCATCATCGGATCCGCGCTGTCGGCCGCCCGGCCCGACATCGTCTGCCGTTCCGCCGAGAACCCAGCCGACGCGCTCCGCGCGGCGCTCGAGCTAGCCGGCGGCGCCCCAGTGCTGTTTATCTACGAAAAACTCGCGCTGGCGATGGACGCGCTAGCCGCGGTCGGCGCCGAGCCCTGGCCAGAAGAGCGCCGTCTGGTTGTTGCGGATACCGGTAACCAGACACTGGCAACGGGGCCAACCGACTCCGCCGATGCTGCGGAGGCAGCGGTCGCTAGCGCGACTGCCGTCGTGGCCGACGCGGCGGAAGCGGCTGAGGCCGCCGTGGCCGACGCCGCCGCGGTCGTGGCCAGCGCTGCTGCCGCCGCGATCACCGACGCGGCCGACGCGGCTCTGGTCCGCCCCGGGAGCGCGGCTGACGAGGATGCCGCGGACGCCTCGGCCGACTATCGCCGCTAACCACGACAACAGCGGCGCTCCGGCGTGGCTGGTGACAATGAGGCGG
>Ga0126373_10000964_pt1 | contig 19769 bp, 15 predicted proteins | sample PanSoiMetPlot_11_FD_92545 | JGI IMG/M metagenome (GOLD analysis project Ga0126373, IMG submission 92545) | Tropical forest soil microbial communities from Panama - MetaG Plot_11 | ecosystem: Environmental > Terrestrial > Soil > Tropical forest > Bulk soil | place: Panama | collected 2016-02-17 | reverse complement strand
CGCAATACGTCGAAGTAGTTTCCGCTGGTTTCGTATTCCCAGACATTGGATGGATCTTTGCCCGTATCTAGCCCGGCCTGAGAGATGGCCCAGGCAGCTATATCGTCGAAGCTGCGATTGCGCTGGCGAAGATCTAGATAATCGGGATAGGAGTGGGGCGCGACGTCGCTCCCGTGCTGGATTATGAAGAGGCTCTCTGCCTGAGGTACATTCAGTGGGCGCAGGATGAGCGCGTTCAATACGCCGAAAACCACGGCGTTGGCGCCAATGGCTAATGCCAGCGTCAACACGGCGGCGATAGTGAATCCAGGTGACTTGCGCAGTTGGCGTTGGGCGAATCGCAGGTCCTGCAGCAGGGCGGTCATGGTCGGGCTCCAGGTCAGGGTAGGTCTATATGGGTCTATATGGAAAGAAGCGCAATTCCAGAGCCAAAGTGTCTTAAAAGCAACTTTATGTGAACAGCGTGGTTACGGAATCTCGCAGGCGCAAGGAAACCGAATTGGGTGTCCGGTTTCGCCGGAGGGTGTTCGTGAATGAACAGGGGCGGCGGCGACAACGGCTTCCGTTCTCAGTTGACGGGAAAGCGCGCATTAAAGGTCATTTACGCGCACAAGAATCGATTCCTAACGAAAAACGGCGTAGTGTTGAGGCAAGGAACGAAAGGTTTTGGATCACCCGGCCCTTCAAGTGCGGGATGAAATCTCCTACTACGTCCTCGAGGGACATCTGTCAGAACCTCCCTTAAGAATTAATCGGCGCTGGTGTCGACCGACACTGCGGCTGAAGCTCTAGCAGGCAACTAGGAATTCCGTTGATGGAGCAGAGAGACTTACTTCAGTTTGGGTGCAAACGAACTTGGGTGCAATTGCGGCTTTGGGGCCCCATGGAGGGAGCTCGCAACTGCCTAAGAGATCAGCCAGCGCTCCGATTGGGTCTACTCTGTTTCGATTCGGTTCGCCCCTCATCTAAATGCGATCGGAGCTCACGAGTTCCCATAAGCCGACTAGGACTAAGCCGCTGGCACGGCGGACGCTACCGCGTGGATGAGCCCAGGGCTTTCGGGCACTGCTACGTAGTGTGGGTCATGGAGAAAGGAGACTCCTGTGACCCGCTTACGAAAAATGATGCTGGAAGAACTCCAGCGTCGCAACTATTCTGCGATCACTACGCGCAATTACCTACGGGTTGTGGCTGATTTCGCCAAGCATTTGGGCATCACCCGACAAGGTCGGCCTGAACGAACTTCGAACCTACCAAGCCTATCTGCTGCGAGAGCGCAAGCTGACGCCGGGCACTGTCGTCAACCAAGTAGCGGCGTTGCGCTTCTCTTTCGTGAAGACGCTCAAGCGTTATCAGTTCCGCGATTTCTTGCCTTACCCGCAGGACCAGCGTCTACTGCCAACGGTGTTGAGCCGGGAGGAAGTCGCCACGGGCTAGCCAATCGACGTCCACCGATTGTCGTCACTACCCGTTAGTCGAGGATAATCTGGCTCAACGTTCCATCTGCTTCGCCACACCAACAACGGGAAGGAAACCGTGGGTCCGTTGGCTCTGACCGAAAGCTCATATAGATGTTCCGATTCGTTTCTCTAACTATTCTTGCCTTCAATCCTCGAATGCTAGGTCAGGCAGGTGAGCTCGGCTCCACAGAGGGACGAGCAGGGCTTTGATGTTTCCGTTGACCGCTTCGATCACTCCTAGCGGTACCTTCGTGCGGCAGTAGTTCAAGATGCCCTCCAGATGGTCCAATAACATATGGGCTAGTTTCTCCATCGGTTTCAGCCGCTGCCAGCGCAACTGGTCGATCCAGCACTGCAGGTAACGCAACATGGCACCTTCGTAGGTGTAGTTCCACAACTGCGAAAGGCTCTCCTTGAGGAGGTAGGCTTTGAGAATGCGTCGGTTCAGAGCAAACAGCGCGTTCAGCTGCCGTCGTTTCCCACGGTCCAGGTGGAGCCAGCTGGTCCGCAGCAGCCAGCGTTTGCCGCGCACCAGATCCCGCGCTGCTCCTCCTTTGCGGAAGAACTCAGCTCGCCGCACCTCATCCACGGCCTGTCCCGCATGTTGCAGAATGTGAAACTTGTCGTAGATGATCCGGCACTGTGGCACCCACTCCTGCAGGCTTTGCCGGAACCGTTCCCACATGTCTACACAGGCGGCGCGTACGGCACTTCGTTGAAACGCACTCAGATGTTTCTCGAAAAACTCGTCTAGGGTCTCTTTCTTCCGTTCCTGCCCGAACCATAATGGTTCTCCGCTCTCCAGGTTCGTCACCACCGTCAGAAATTTCTGCTTCTTTCCCAGATAAAGTTCATCGACTCCCATCAATCGCAAGGCCGGCCGACGGCGCCCCTCTGCCCAACGCCGCAGATACCGCAAGTCGATGGCTCGTACCGTGCTGGCCGCTAAGCCAAACTGTCGAGCTACTCGTCGTCCCGAGGCACTCTCACAGGCTTGTCCCACCGCTTCCTCAAAGCGCTTACTGAACGGGGCCTTACTCGGGAGCAGCGGTACCTTCTCCGTCCTCATCCCGCACTCCGGACAGCGCACGCGATAGAGCTCGATCACTACCGTGGTGCGGTATTCTGACCACGGTAGATCCCGTACCTCCCGCTCGTACACCTCGGCAATGTCTCGGATCCTCCGACCACATCCGGAGCACTCCAGTTTGCGGTTCCCGCGCTTGCGGCGCACCCACAGGCGCAGAGTCTTGCTTTCTTCGTTGATCTCGCTGCGATAGACCCTGTACCCCGGCCATCGCAGAATCCTTGTCCAGTCGCTCTCGCTCATCCTGCCGAGCGTACTGAAAAAACCGGAACTAGCAAACTCCCCTCAATCGATTGGTTTTTCAGATTCTTGCACAGAGCCCAAAAATCAATCGCATCACGGTTTCTTTTAATCCAGGAATCCCATGCAGGTTTCCCAGCGTATCTTTCCTCTTCCAAGTCGAGGGCTTCGAGAGTTCGCTTGTATCCGCTCTTACGGAACCACGGGCCATTCGTTCCCGGATTCTGAAGGATCGCCGTCACGTTGTAGAGGCAGTCGATGATATTTCGGATCAGAGGGAGAGTGACTATGCTGTATGCCTTGCGCCAATAGTGATCATTTTCGCGGCGCTCGTCTGCATTCAAATAGAAAAGCAGGTTGTAAGTGTAAATGGCTTGACGAACGAGAACGTGTAGGTCCTCGGCCACAAAGGGCGGTGCCGATAAAAGTTTGGGCGCTTCGCGCTTCACCTTCTGCGCCAGCACTTCTGCAATTGTCTCTAGCGGTCGCTGAAACGTAGATGCATCAATGTGCACTAGCTTCTCATCGTCAAGCATGACGATATTCTATTTGGAAATGCTGGATTGTTGATCCAACGCGCTCTCGGTGGACCAACGGCAGCGCCGTTTTCTTTCATACTGCACTCACAGCCAACTGTGACGCCAGTCATAGGCATAATCAGAAATCGAACATAAGCTACGCTGTCGCCCGCCGTTTCCTCCCCCCGACGACGCCCTTGCGAGCGGTGCCAAGACGAACCGCCCGTTTCAAGGTAGGCCCAGCAAGAACTTCAGATCAGGAGTCCACGACATGAATTACACGCTCTCATGCAGCTCGTGGCTGCTGCGCAGATTCGCGACCATTTCCCTATTAGCGATTGCGAGTGTTCTATTCGTACAGGCTCAGCAAGACACAACCCCGCCGGTCCTCGCAGACTTTGATTTCTCTCCCAAGCAGGTGGACACCAGCTCGGGTCCAGCAGACATCACGCTTAGTCGCTCAGCCATTTTTCGGCCACATTTCGGTTGACTCAACCTCCCTGCGGGAGGATAATTCGCACCGGCTTGGAGACCCAGCACCGCTCTCAACATCTCGCGTTGTTCAGCGACCTTCCTTCGCTCTCCTAAGCTAATCGGCCCAATTCGAAGAGAACCCATCGGTCTCGCACGTCCCAGAAAAAGGTGTTTGTCCGATGGAACAAAGATGCACCGCGACGGCCAACTTGCCGGCAAGAGCTGCATTCCTTTTGTCTCTCGCTGTGGGATCTATCCTCAAGGTTTCTTGGAGTTTTTTTGTCCGCAGGACAGCTCAAAGGAGGTTTTCTTATGAGGCTCCACGCATGCGCCCAGCCAGACGCCTACCCAAATGGAAGTCCGAAAGGGGCAACTGCCATTTTAGAATTGCACCTTCTGGCGCTGAAACAAACCACTCTGTTGATTCTGGCGATCCTTTCTGTAATCGTCCTCTGCGACGCGCGGGTTGCGGCTCAGGAGCAGTTTAAGGTTGTGAGTGTAAACTTGCGCTCATCCACACCAGTGGGGACCAAGTTCGACTATACCTATAGCGTCCAAATCCGAAACGAGGGTTCTGAAGCAAGAGGCGTGACGGCAACTGTCACGAGTAGTTCACCGGATTCGGTCATAGTTGGGCACGGTGATCTCGCGTTCGGCGACATACCAGCGGGCGAGGTTATTTCTAGCAGCAACACCTTCACGCTTCGACGAAAGCGGTCGGTGCCCTTCGATCCAGCCGCGTTGTCGTTTGTATTCCAAGTCGGTGCGCCGAATATGGCTCCGGTCGCAGATGCCGGGTCCAATCAAGTCGCCCGGCCTGGGCAAACTGTTCAGTTGGATGGCAGCCGGTCACACGATCCGGACGGCACGATTGCGGCTTATTCTTGGAGCTACGTGGGATCCATCCCCGCAGGCCTTGCAGCATCTCTATCGGATCCAAGTGCCGTAAAGCCGAGTGTTTTTATCGCCGAGGCCGGCACCTATGTTTTCCAGCTTTTTGTCACCGACGATGCCGGAGCGACCAGTGCGCCCGCCCAGGTGCGGATTAGGACTGGCCCGGTTGCGAGTGCTGGTCCTGCTCGAACTGTCAAAGTGGGCCAGATCGTGCAATTGGACGGAAGCAAATCCTTTGATCCCGAAGGTCTTCCACTAACGTTTCACTGGACATTCTTGCCTCCCCCGGGGAGCAAAGCCCGATTATCGGATCCCACGGCTGCAAAGCCGACCGTCGTCGTTGACGTAGCGGGGACATATTACATTCAACTGACAGTTACCAACGGTGCTGTCTCAAGCGAACCCAACGGGGTAGAGATAACGGCGACGACTGGTCTCTTAATGTGCGGCGATCTCGTGTCCGGGTCGATTGGAGCTGGTCAGATCGTTCCGTACACGTTTAAAGCCACGGCGGTGAACGAGATTCTCACGGTGACCTTGGTGGACACCGGCGGATTCGCGTCCGGCGCGGCTGTGGTCTCGCTGTTTGCCCCGTCCGGCCAGTTGCTCACGAGCTTCGGCGCTAATAACCAGGCGCAAGTCACACTTCCCGCGGCTGGCACCTATGCAATTAAGGTAATGGGCAGCAGCTCCACCGCCACGGGCCAGTACAATCTGGGGCTGGATTGCCGCAATCCCACGGCACCAGTGAAGGCGGTGCTCGGCTGCGGCGCACTTGAACCGGGGAGCCTTACCGCAAAAGGCCAAGTGGATCAGTACACATTTCAAGGGACGGCGGCGAACGAGATTCTCACGGTGACCCTGGTGGACACCGGCGGATTCGCGTCCGGCGGTGTGGCTGTGGTCTCGCTGTTTGCCCCCTCCGGCCAGTTGCTGACCAGCTTCGGCGCTAATAGCCAGCGGCAAGTCCCACTTCCCGCGGCTGGCACCTATGTACTTCAGGTAGTCGGCAGCGGCTTCACCGCCCTCGGCCAGTACAATCTGGGGCTGGATTGCCGCAATCCGACGGCGCCAGTGAAGGCGGTGCTCGGCTGCGGCGCACTTGAACCGGGGAGCCTTACCGTACTAGGCCAAGTGGATCAGTACACGTTTCCAGCGCAAGCGAACCAGATTCTAACGCTGACCCTGGTGGACACCGGCGGATTCGCGTCCGGTGGTGTGGCTGTGGTCTCGCTGTTTGCCCCCTCCGGCCAGTTGCTGACGAGCTTCGGCGCTAATAACCATGTGCAAGTCCCACTTCCCGCGGCTGGCACCTATGTACTTCAGGTAGTCGGCAGCGGATTCACCGCCCTCGGCCAGTACAGCGTGAATTGGCAATTCAATCCGGGATGTCCCGTATGCACGCTATCGCCCACCCGACTTACCTTTGCCACTCAACTGGTAGGTACGGCCAGCACGGCGAAGACTGTGACAGCCACCAACACGGGTAAAGCCACGATGACCTTCACGGGCATCAGCCTTACAGGGACGAATCGCACGGGCTTTCAGCAGACCCACACCTGTGGTGCCACTCTCGCAGTGGGTGCCAAATGCACCATCAGCGTGAGCTTTAAGCCGACGGCGAGCGGGACACGAATTGCTGGCTTGTCCATCGCCGACAATGCGGCTCCCCCGAATCCCCAAACGGTGGTACTGTCGGGTACAGGCACCGTAGTGGAGCTTGTTCCTACCAGCCTGAGCTTCGGCGATCAATCAGTGGGAACAACGAGCGTAGCGGAGACAGTGACCATGACCAACGTCGGCACCACCATGCTGACCATCAGCGGCATCAGCGTAACGGGAATCAACGCCGGAGATTTCAGCCAGACCCACACCTGCGGAGGCACGCTAGGGGCAGGAGCCAGTTGCAGCATCAGCGTCAAATTCCATCCTTCCGCAACCGGCGCTAGGAGTGCGGCGATTTCTATCAGCGACAATGGCGGCAGCAGCCCGCAGAAAGTGCCGCTGTCAGGAACCGGCACCTAACTGCGTAATCAACGATTGCGCATGGCACGAGGACGCTGGCGCAGAGCCGGTATCAAAATTAGGCTGGGCCAGGACACGTGCCTTAGTTCAGCCTCTGCGGAGAACTGGAGTTCTTACTGGCACTATTGGCATGATCCCGGACTCGGCTCAAGCGATCACATCATTCGCAGTGGTCAGGCCGACGTGACGATCCTCGCACGTCTTGCGGCGCGCGTGCACGCACACTCGCGCAAGCGCCCAGGTTCTTAGTTGTCTGCTCCGCCAAAAACACATATTAATGATGCAACTACGCCGCGTTCAATCCGGCGTTGTAAGCATTGAGGTTCCGGGTCCGGCTTGCCCTACGTTTTTGGCGGACGGCAGAACAGCCCGCCTCACCGTCCCTTCCCCAATGCCTAGTTGACGTCCGATCGCTGCCCAGGACAGCCCGGTCGCACGCAGAGCTGCAATCTTCGCGACGTCCGCGAACACTCGCGGCCGCCCGAGTCGCTTGCCCTTTGCGCGAGCGTGTTGCAGGCCTGCTCGGACTCGCTCCTGGATCAATGCTCGTTCAAATTCGGCCATCGCTCCGATGATCTGAAACATTAGGCGTCCTGCTGGCGTGCCTAGATCGAGATTGTCCCTCAGACTCACAAAGGAGATGCCGAGAGCCTCAAACTCGGCGATCGCATTAACCAAATGCCGAAGGGAGCGACCGAAGCGATCTAGTTTCCAGACGGCGATGATGTCAAATTTTCTGCGGCGGCCGTCGCTCATGAGGCGGTCGAGTGAGGGCCGCCGCTCCTTAGCTCCAGAGATGCAGTCGGTGTACTCGGCCACGATTTGCCAGCCGCGCCGCGCTGCATACTCCCGCAACTCCACAAGCTGCATCTCGGGACTCTGCCCTAGCTGCGTCGAGACTCGCGCATAGAGTGCTATTCGTTGTCCTCTCACGTCAGCCTCCCTAGGCGATCACCGGACCGAAGAAACCGATTCTGGTTGCGAACAAGGACTGAGCCTCGATGAATTCCTGTTTCGTGAGTTGAGCCGCAGCAAGCAGGCGCAACCAGTTCTTGAGAACGTCTGCGTATCGGCCGAGAAAGTGCGGCGCACCAACGGCGCCCTCTTCCGCGCCCAGCACAAAGCCGTCGGACGTTACGGTCAGTTCGGCAAGTCTTGGTTCAATGAAAGTGACGTCCAGGACGAAGCCGACAATCGCGGCCATCATCCCTGACATTTGCGGAAACCGGATCGGGTCCAACTTTTGAATGAGGCGGTAGTGCGCATTCTCTTTCTTGGATTTGTGTGAGGTATTCATTGCCTTCGCTCCTTGAGACGGAGTTCGGGCATCAGGTGGGCCGAAAACGAAAACGCCGCCCAACTATCAGGCGGCTTCGTCATGAAGAATTGCAGATTCGATCTGCCGCATCGAGCCTTTAAGCTCAACCACCGTGCTCTTCAGTCGGTTGGCGGGTCGGTTTAATACCGACCACTCCTGATGCTCTACCTTTATTATCGCGCGGCGGACCTTGAAGCGTAAACCTAGTTGTACAGGTCGCGGGCTGCGCGGAAGTTCGGGTTGACTTTCGCCGACAGCCGACTTCTGGGCAGCCGGCCTCTCCGTAGTTCAACCTCTCGATGGCTCGTCATTTGTCCAGAAGCGCAAATTTCGTTCGTAAATACTAGGCGACAAGGCAGGACCTATGTCTCAGCAGCCCGTTCTGGACGCGTCCGGATTGCCGACCAACCAACGACTGGCTTGACTTGTTGCACAGCCCGTCTGATCTGGCGTTGCTCATCAGGCTACTTCGTTTCAGATCTCCAGTTCAAAACCACGGACATGGGATGGGCCGAGCCGGTGTTGTCGTTGGTGTTGATGAGAAAGCGCTGGCCGTCGCGGCTGACCGAGAAGATGATCACCTCGGTGGTCGCAACCCGCTCGCGTGGATCGGCCTGGAAAAGCACGGCCGGCGTGCCAGACTCAAATTCGGTTTTCGTGTCGATGGAGGCCGCCATCATCTTCGCGTCGGGTGACAAAAAGTAGATTTCCTTGGCATCCCCGCGCCAGCGGGGCTCTTCGCCACCATTTGTCGAGACCTGCCACTTCCCGCGGGCATCGGGAAACGATGTCACGTAAACTTCCCAACGTCCGCTCTCGTTTGAGGAATAGGCGACCCATTTGCCATCGGGAGAAAATTGGGCATTGTTCAGTGAAGCGATCGCTTTCAAAAACAAGTGAGACTTGCCATCAGCGAAGGAGTATACCCACAGGTCGGGTTCGGCGAGGTAAAGCAAATTGCGGCCATCCGGCGACCAGTCGAGCGGGAGCATATCGACTCCGCGCGGCAGCCCCAGCTCGCGCTCGGGTTGCGATCCATCGGCAGGTTTGATGTAGATATCGAAATTGCGGCTGCGGCCCGATGTGAATGCGATCTGGCTGCGATCCGGACTCCACACGGGCATCGAATCAATGGCGGGATCGAAGGTAAGGCGGCGGAAGGACGAACGGGCGAGATCGAAAATGAAAATGTCGGTGTTCTCGTTAGTGGTATCGGTTTTGTCGATGGCGACATATTTTGCGTCCGGCGAGATTGCGACGTTGCTGTAAGTGTCAGGAGGCGCTGAATCGGAGATGGTTTTGCCGCTGCGGTCGTACCAGGTTAGGCGGGAGAGCGACACCTCGCCGGCATTTTGCGCAACCACGACGTCGCCGGCTGCGGCGAACGCCGCATAAAAGATGCGCGACTGTTGCTTCACGTTGTCGAAGATACGCACCACATCGCCGGTAAGCTTGTAGGAACCGAGATCGAGTTTCTGGGCCTGGATGGCGCCATCGCGAACGAAGAAGACATAGCCGTTGGCGTAAGCGCCGTTGTATGGGGTCTTCGTGAGGACGCGTTTTTCTGTCGGGTTGTCGATGGAACCGACATACAGAGTGTTGAGCTCGGTGTCCCCCCGAATGTTTGCGGCGAGGAAAAGATAGTGCTTACCGTCGGGCAGGAAGACAGGCCAGCGGTAGCTGTTCTCAGTGCCGGTGTCGCCGGGGTAGTTGAACTTGGTCGGAACACCACCGCTGTCGGAAACCGACATGATGCCCACACCTAGCGTGCCGATAGGGGTGAACAGAATCACTCCCGTGTTGCTCCAGGCGCCACCGCGCCCGTTGGGAGCATCGCACAGCGTACGGACCGAAGCGCTGTCGAGGTCGAAGCGCTTGAGTTTGCCATCGGCGAAAAATCCGATGGCGCGTCCATCGGGCGACCAGAAGGGAAAGGCTGCACCGTCAGTGCCCGCAAGGGGCTTGGCATCGGTGGCTCCGAGCTCGTAAAGAAAGAGCCCATGTTTGTGAATTTCCTGCCGGTAGCCCGCCACCGCGACGGTGTGCCCGTTAGAAGCAACGGCCATCGATCGCGCGGAAAATGGCAGCGCGGCTGTGAATTGCATTGTGGCTGGCGTAGGCTGTGTGAAGCGCTCCCACAGCAAGATTGCGGCAAGGACGCCAATTGCAGCAAACGCAACGTATGCGACCCAAACTGCCAACCTCGGCTGTGCCGGCACAGCCTGCTGCTCCGCTGCCGATAGCCATTTCAATTCGAGCTTCACATCGGATGCGGACTGGAAGCGCTCATCCGGACTCTTGGCAAGGCAGGTGCGCACGAGCCGGTCCAGGCCGGGCGGTGATGTCTTTAGGACTGCAGCGACAGGCTGCGGTTCGTCTTCCAGAATCGCACTCGCTACTTTGATCTGTGACTTGCCATTGAAAGGCCGCTTGCCCGTTGCCATCTCGTAGAGCACCGCACCGAAAGCGAAGATGTCGCTGCGCGCGTCCGCCTCGCTTCCCTGAATTTGTTCCGGCGACATGTACTGCACCGTGCCTATCAAAGCGCCTTGTCGGGTCAGCGGCGAATACTGTGGGCTCGGCGACGTCATGGTCATGGCCGCGCTCAGCAGCGGCGCCGGCCCACTTCCCGCCGATGCGCCCATGACGGCCGGTTTCGCTAAACCAAAGTCGAGCAATTTCGCACTGCTCTTCGTCAGCATGATGTTGCCGGGTTTTAAATCGCGGTGAACGATGCCGGCGCGGTGAGCGCGATCGAGCGCATCCGCAATGGCACAACCAGTAGCGATAACTTCTTTCAGCGGCAGCGGCCCGCGCCTGAGTCGCTCTGCCAGCGACTCCCCTTCCAGGAACTCCATCACGAGGTAATCGGTGCTGTTCTCTTGACCGACGTCATACAAGGTGCAAATGTTCGGGTGATTGAGCTGCGAGATGGTCTTTGCCTCGCGCTCAAAGCGTTGTTTCAGGTCGGGATTGTCAGACAGATGCGACGGCAGAACCTTGATGGCGACGGTGCGGTCAAGACGTGTGTCCCGGGCGCGATACACCTCACCCATGCCTCCAGCACCTAGCGATGACTGAATTTCATACGGACCAAGTTTTGTGCCAGAGCTGAGTGGCATGGGTGGGTGCCATTATAACGTTCTCAGCCGGGCACAACGAGGATGAGGGAAGCCTGAAGTTAACGAAACGCATTCTCGGTCTCTTGCTGGCTGACCAGTCATCCCGAATAGACTGTACGCAACTCCAATCGGAGAAACCGCCTTAAACAGAGACGGGCCTGCAAATCCTTACGTTTGACAAACCGTCAACCAGCAGGATCGTCTGCAAGAGAACATTTGCACCATTCGCACAATCCCGCCAGCGGGTGAACTCCTTCGGCGAATGCCTGATACCATCCACACTGGGTACGAAGATCATCCCGATGGGACCGACCTTCGCCATCATCTGCGCATCGTGACCAACGCCGCTCGGCGAGCGCATGGTCTGCAGTCCCAACTGGGCAGCAGCCGCTTCGATCTTCTCCTGTATCTCCGGGGCAGCGACAGCCGGGGGATCGTGCTCTACTTTGTGGATGATGATCTCTGTTCCAGTCTCTTTAGCGATTTCCTGCGCCCGCTTCTTCTGCCGAAAAGATTGCGCGCCTGGGAGATGAAATCCAGAACGCCGATTTAGGGCTGCTGACAAGATTCGGGTGGGCCGGCAGAGTGCTGCAATTTCGTGCGTCTGACAAAGCGCTGCCATCAATGGATTGATTGGAGCGATTCATTCAAGCTCTGAGATGCAGGAATCGCGAAGAGAGCCCAGACCGGCAAGAAAGACAGATTCTCAACGCAAGATCGCAGAAGGCTTCAGGCCGGATTGACGCGCGGTTAGTGCGGCAGAATCGTTGGCCGTCGAAGATCTGTCGCTGCAGACCGGGCTGGGCAGCCCTCTCGGCTGCTATTCCGGAGTGGAGTACGCCGGGACAACGCGGCAATCAGCTCGAATAAGCTGCCCCAAACGCCACTGCCATTCCGACAGCAACTGCTCCGGATCGGCGGCGACGGTGGCTGTCGACCGGGTATCGAGCAAAAGCGTCTGCATCGCGAGCGAGTTGCCAGTGTCTAGCAGGCACAGCTCAAGAGAACTGGGTGGTTCGTGCCAGTGGATTGCCCCAGCCCATGGACCCAGCAACAAATGAGAGGAGATATGAATCAGCCCACTCTTTTGAACTGCGTAATAGTAAGCCCAGGATCGGGTGAAAACCAAAAGGTGATCGCCCTGCGGCGTGAAGGCTGCATGTTCTATGGAATCCACGAATTGAAGCCTGTACACCTTTTCAGTTACTAAGGTGGGCACGTCGCGGAGCCGCGTTTCTTGCTCGTCCTTTTTCAGGCGCCATATGAGAAGGGTTGTGCCGCCGCAGGAAAGAAAATGTTCCTGGTTGCCGGGCCGGAATGCGACAGCCGATACGGCAGCAGGAAGATCAAGCACAGAACCAAATTGGCTGCCGTCGGAAATCGACCAGAGTCGAGCGGAACGATCCGCTCCGCCCGTAAGGAGCTGGGTTCCGTCCCAACTGAACATGAGTCCACGAACCGAATCTCTGTGCTGAAGGCAAATGTCTAAGATACCCGTTGTTATGTCCCAGACTCGCGCGGTCTTGTCATCACTGCCACTGGCAAGGCGACGGCCATCGGGGGAGAACTGCAGGACACTGACAGCGTTATCATGCGAAAACTGCGTTCCTATCCGGCGAGCGGTCGCCGGATCCCATAAAGAGATGGTTCCGTCTTCACACCCGACGGCAAGGAGATTGTTCGCAGGTGCATACGCAACCGATGACACTGCGCTCGAGTGACTCAGGGGATCAGCCGCGGGTTCGCCACTCGGTGTCCAAAACCGTACGACACCATCTTCACAGCAGGTTGCGACTATGGCTCCATCGGGACGGTAGGCTGCACAGTTGATCCTGGCCGCATGGTAGATCAAGGGTCCTATCTGCCTGGGGCCTCCCTCCAACCTCCACAACCTAACAGTGCCCTTCTCATCGGTTGTGAGGACTTTCGTTGAATCCGGGGTAGCGGATACCGCTGTAACTCTTCCTTGGTGCCGAAATGGCAAGCGAAGGGGGCTCCCGTCTGCGGCGCTCCAAACGCGCATCGTCTTATCGGCACTCCCTGTCAGAATGGCCCTTCCGTCCGGCGTGAACGCCACGGCAACCACTCGGTCGTGGTGAAGCAACGTAGCGTATGGTGAACTCGGCGCAGCCCAACGGCATGCGATGGCTTTGCAGTCGGCCGTGGCGCACACAAATGATTGCCCATCGAGACTGATCGCAATGTCCTGAACAGACCCCGAAAGCACCACGGCCCATAGGATCGCTTTCGATCCGCAATCCCAAGCCGTGACTTTTCCGTCGTCGCTTCCGGTCACAAAGGCACTACCGGATGGGTGAAAGGCAACCACGTTTACGATTGCGTCGTGTGGCAATGGAGTGCTCTCTAGACCCGCCGACGAAAGCTGCCATAAGATGGCCATCTTATTCTGGCTGGCAGTCAAAAGAAGCGTTTCATCAGGGCTAAATGCCGCAATATGAACCGAGTCGTTGTGGAGGAGCGGTCCACACACAGGTTGCCCCGTTTCGACGTGCCAAACCCTCGCGGTGCCGTCGGCGCTGCAGCTGACGAGTTTGGTGCTTTTGGGGCTGAACGTTACAAAACGTACGCGAGCCTGATGCTGCAGAGGAGCGCTCTTTATTCCGTTTTTCGCATTCCAGATGTAAGCATTGTGGTCGTCACTACCGGTAGCAAACCACTCCCCATCTGGACTGAACGCAACTGAGTTTACCGGTCCGCGGTGGTGCAAGGGTTGGAGTAGCGTTTGGCCCGAAGATGTCGACCAAAGCCGCGCCAACCCATCGCGGCTCCCTATCAACACACTTGTTCCCTTAGGGCTCATTGCGGCATTCGTAATTGCGTCCTTGTGAACGAAGGACAGCAAGAGATCGGGGTAATCGAATTGGATAAGGTTCGCGGCATGGCATCTCGTGATTTGGGCGTCCTCTTCTTGCAAGGAGTGGAAATAGACGAGTAGTGCCTCATCGCGAAGACACTGCGACTCAAACTTGCGCGCCAGGACGCCGCATGCGAGCGGCCGAAATTCCGGGAGCTTGCGGAGTACGTCGTAGGTACTGTACGCTTCTGCGACGGCTGCCGGTGCGCCGAAGACCGTCGCAGACTCCGACGGCATTTCTGATGTGACCCATTCCTCAGAGAAAACCGTGCGATAGATCCTGTTGCGGACACGCAATTTGCCTGCGAGGTCAGTTTTAACAACCCCTGAGAGCCGAAGGGAAGCGTGCACTGGGGAGTTCGGCTCGTCTCGCACGGGTCGGCCGGCGACAATTTCGCGATACAGATTGAGGGCGAGAGAAAGATCCGCCTCGCCTTGCGTCAAGCGTTCGCGAACGAACCGAAGATTGGGCTCATCACCTTTCGCCCCCCGTGACAAGAATATGTCTTTGACTATCTCATCGACTTCCCACGTCTGGAATTGAGCTACCTGCCGGCAAAGAGATTGCGTGAGATACGGGTGTCCATCCGTCCAATAGAGAACGCGCTCAAGAAGTTCCTTAGCTCGTTCCGGATCAGAGTGCAGGCCGGAAGCCAACGGCGCGGCCTCCGCAGACGTGAAATCCGTAAGTTGGACACCTCGGCCGATATTGAAGGGGGTTCGAGTGGGGTCGCGAATCAGTTGCACCGGTGTAGCAACACCAATCAAAACCAAGTTGAGACGCTTGAAACGGGGCTTAGTCGCCCGAGCGTTGTAGCAAGCGCGGATAGCCGCGAAGAAATCGTCCGAGAAAGGAAGGCGAATCGTGGCATCGATTTCATCGACAAATATGACCACGTGTCGCGAACGCAGCGACAAGACGACACGGTCCAGAAAAGCGGTGAGTCTCCCAAGGGGCGGGAGTGCGTGGTTCTGCTGCCACCAGGCCCCTACATCGAAATCGAAGCCGAGCTTATCTGCGATATGGTCAACCAGCGCGTAGTACCAGTCTCCGGCAGGCCCATCCTTCTCGCTGAAGATGGTTAGATCCACAATTGCACATGTGAATCCTTCTGCAGTTAGCCGACGGGCAGTGCGAGCCATCAGGCTGGATTTTCCCATTTGACGGCTTGCCAAGACATAGCAAAGCTCGCCGGCCCGCAAGGCGTCGACTAATTCGGAATCGGCACGCCTTTCGATGTAGCTCGCCGAATCAGGATCCAGCGTGCCCCCGGTCACGTAAAACTGGCTACTGTCGAGAGCGGAGGCGGGACTCATATGTGTCTTTCGAAAAACGCGCGGTAGAGCTCACAGCGAGGCGCAACCGCATCGCGGGAATCGCCCTTTACAAGCCCAGATCCGAGCAGACCTTGGTAAGCTCGCTCGCTGTCGCAGCTTCCGGTTTGTAGGACCTGGCGCATGGCCCCGGACAATTTGGAATTCGCGACGAGGGGTCCGAGCAGAAGCTGGAGATGTTCGCGAAACGGACTTGCATAGGAGAAGACGTTCGCCATGAGGTCGGAAACGGTGCACGTTGTAGTGCGCATGGTGAACAACGCTTTCCGGATGAGGAAGGGATGGCCACCGAAATACTTCATCAGTTCTTCAGTATTGGCGGCAATTTCATAGCGGCGACAAAGATCTCTGACCTGCTCCTCTGTGAAGTCTGTCAAGAAATGGCGCTCGCCGACATTGAAGGGGGATTGATCGAGATCTCCGATCCAAAGAGATGGATCCGTGGAATGGGTGATGATGAGGTGCAGGCGGTTCCAAACAGGACTAGTGGCGCGCTCGTTGTGCCAGACCCTAAGCATGGCGAAGAAATCATCGCAGTACGCAGTCCCGAAGGCGGAATCGACCTCATCAAGACACAACACTAAGGGAGTCTCGAACGATTTCAGCACTGCATGTTCGAGGAATTTGGTCATGCTTGCTTTCGAGCCCCGGCGGTCATCCCAGAACTCGTCGGGTTCGCGGTCAATATTCAGGTCAGAGACAAGACTGAAGGCGAGATGCCGGAGGAGCGAGCGCAGGCTCTGCCGCTGCTCATTGTCCATCAATTGAAAATCAATCCGGCTGACCTGCCTTCCAGTGGTGCGAGCTTTTGCGGCTGCCCGCACAAGTAAAGAACTCTTGCCCACCTGCCGTGCCCCACGCAGAAGGACCGTCGTGCCGCGACCCTTAAGCCGCTGCTCAATCTGCTCGTCGACGCTGCGCCTGACATAGAAAGGCGAGTCAAGACTGACGGTTCCGGTTTCAGGCTGCAGGTGGACAGGATCGTAAGTCCTGAGACTTTCTTCTTCACTATTTATCAGTTCGAGGATTTCGTCGCAGATTGTGGAGATAGCTTCGCGATTAACGTTCCTGGTTTGCAACGTGCCAAGGATGGCCGCAATATCAAGCGGTATCTCAGTCCGGTCAACGCGCAAGGGTAAGATCATGAGACCCCGCTTATGGCCTCGAATAATCTCCTCGCGCACGTGGCTGCTGGACACGGACGCTTGCGAAAGAAGAACGATCAGAAACCTGGAACTGGCTAGCTCCCTCTCAATTGTCTTTACCCAGTCTTGGCCGATATTAATTCTGTCGTCCCGAAAAACAGATGCACCCCGACGGCTGAGATTCTTTTCGATATCAGCAGCCAGACTGAGGTCGGGCTCCACGTGGCGGTAGCTGATGAAGACCTTCCCCATAATTCGACAGAGTATATTCCCAAAGTGGACCGAACAAATCTCGATTTTCTAATAGTGCCGGCGCCTGCCAGGATGTGTCCGAGCGCGTAGCATTATCTGGAACATTCACCGGCTTCGGCTTTCCGGCTGGCGTGTGCTAAGAAATAGTGAGTTTCAGGCTCGCAACGTTACAGTTCGCAAACGAACAAACAGCCCTGTGAGCTCAGCTGCAATCCTGCCATGAGGCGTTATCGCTCTGTTCTGTGGCGTTGCGCCTAAGTTCAACAGGAAGATGGGCGTGCCGCGATTTGGCTGAGATGGCATCGAGCGAACATGCGTTAGCTTCAGTTGATTTGGACAAAGCGAGGTTAATGGGCTTGGTAATCGGCAAGACGACAGTGTTTCGATGACTAGTTCAACATAGCGACCTCATCTCGTTGTAGGATACTCAGATTGAGCCGGCCACGCGTGGTTTTCCCTCGCCTTTTAAATTGAAAGGTAAGCATGAGCGCGACACATGAGCGTTCCAGATGACTCGAGCCCTCGAGACTTCCTCCGCGGTTGTGAATTCTCGGCGGATCGCGCAAACCGCAGCTTCCCGCATGCGCGGGACATAATGCTCGGGGGTCTTTTTATCAGTCATTCCGGAGAAGATTCTATTCGAATCCAGGAGCAGATCATCTTACCTGTCGTCCTCGAAAAGTTCCCGGGCGACGGATATTTCATGCATAGCAGACGCTCGGGTGGCGCTGACTCTTATAGACTACTCGTGCAAGCCGCCCTCCACTGGTGTGACAAATTTATGGTCGTCATTTCCGAACGAAGCGTACGCAATCCTTGGGTGGTAGCCGAAGTCGAGTGGGCAGTTGACAATTCCAGACCCATTCTGGTCTCCAGCTTCGATGGCCGCGGATGGAAGGATCTCCTGGGTTCAATTGGGAACTGTGAATCTGTCGTGCCCGAACAGGTCTTTGATTTTGGATGCGATGAGCAACGCGCACAGCAAGAGCTAGGACGTGCATTGGATAGGCTTCTGGTCAGGCTGCCGCGATGTGGATGGTTTTGAGGTGTGATCACGCATTTGAAACGGAGCAGATGCGGATGTACGGCTCAACCTTTCAAATAACCGAATTGTGCAAAACCTCCCGGCGAGTCGTTGGCCACATATGCCGCTACTAACAACACCAGTTCTGAGAGGTTGTTGGCTATTCAGAAGTTGGTCCGCACTGTTCCGGACTGTTCCGGAATAATCCTCCCCAGACGGTCCAGAAGTCGGCTTTGTGGGAGTATGAGGTCCAGGCTCGCAGTGCCCGACCGGATTTCATCGAGCCCTTGATCAAGCTACTCCGCTTTTTGGTGTCTCCCACTTGCCCGAATCCCCAGAACGGAAAATGGCGTCGATAATGGCCATGTTCTTGAGCGCATCCTCAAGCGAGACCGGCACGTCAGCATCCCCGCGAACTGCTCTGGAGAAGACGTCGCCTTGAATCCTGTACTGGTCGCAAATAGGGAAGTCTTGGGCAGCAATGCCGCTACCGAACACGTCGCGCCCGTCGTCAATAAGGATGCGGCACGGCCGGTCATTGGGGGCGTTAAATGGGATTACGATTTCGATACGGCCCCGTGTTCCTAGGAAGTGGCTACGCTGATAGGGCACGAGCTGCGTGCTGCAAGTGAAAGTCGATTGACCCGAAGGAAAATCAAGGATAGCTGAGGTCAAACGGTCGACCTTCATGTGCGGGTCTCTCTCCACTAGTCCCAACACACGTGAAGGCTCTTCACCGAACATGAACCGCGACGTGGTAATGGGATAACATCCGATGTCCATAAGCGCGCCCCCACCGTATGCGGTTATGTTGCGGATGTTCGATGGGTCATCGTTGAAATAGCTGAAGAAACCCAAGGCGGAACGCAGTTGGCCAATCCGGCCTGCAGCGACCAACTCGCGTGCGCGCAGCCACTGCGGGTGGGTGCGCACCATGAAGGCCTCTCCTATCTTCACTCGCATACGGTCCCGTACTGCCAGAAGCTTTCTGGCTTCGGCAACCGTCAGACTCAGCGGCTTCTCGCACAAGACGTGCTTGCCGGCTTCTGCAGCTTTGATTGACCACGGGACGTGAAGCTGGTTCGGCAGGGGATTGTAAATCGCCTCAATCTGCGGGTCAGCCAGAAGCTCTTCGTAGGATCCATAGGATCTGGCAATACCAAGTGTGCGGGCCGCATCTTCGGCCTTGGCTGGGTCGCGCGAGGCAATTGCGGTCACCTCACTCCACACGCCCTTCTGCATTCCCGGTATGACTTTCGTTACGGCGATTTTTGCCGTGCTCAGAATTCCCCAACGGACTTTGGACATAGTCAGACATCATAGCCGCAAAGACCTTGGCGGAAAAACGTGCGCGGGCCAGAAGTCGGCTTCGAGGACACAAGAAATTCCTCTGTGGCCCTGGTTTCGGCCAATTTGGCCGCATCCCATTCGCAGACTGGAACCGCAGTCATCAATCCTTAAGCTGTTTGGATTGAAACTCTCTGGTAGCTTTCGAAAGCAGGTCTGAATCGCACGGACGAAGGCACGGAAGGGTTTTTCGGGTTAGTTTCGAATTCCCGGCTGCTGAGAAATCACCCTACCCTTGTCGCCTAGTGTTTATCAATGAAGCTGCAGTCGCAATCCGGTGTTCTGGACGAGCGACGCGCAATGCAGAAGTTGAGCCAATGAAGGAATGAAGGGTTATAACCAGGCAAAAGTCGGCTTGTACCTGCGAGCATTCTGTCGAGCGATTTTGGGTCCCACTTGGGTCCAATGAACCGGGTCGAAGAGTTTCTTAGAGGATCAAGAACGGGCTGTCAATACCGTTGAAATCCAATAAGTTATACATCGTTTCTGCCCTGTCACGGCATTTTCAGGAAGTGTGAGGTACGGACAGGCAGCGGGAGGCATGGACGGTAATGGCCGAGAATTGATTTCAATGCGGGGGCGTAGTTCAGCTGGTTAGAACGCCTTATAGTCACCCAGAACAACAAGATCATGAAAGAGATTTCCACAGCAGT
>Ga0126373_10000963_pt1 | contig 19786 bp, 20 predicted proteins | sample PanSoiMetPlot_11_FD_92545 | JGI IMG/M metagenome (GOLD analysis project Ga0126373, IMG submission 92545) | Tropical forest soil microbial communities from Panama - MetaG Plot_11 | ecosystem: Environmental > Terrestrial > Soil > Tropical forest > Bulk soil | place: Panama | collected 2016-02-17 | reverse complement strand
GCAGTACGCGCTGGTGGACTTCATCCGCAAGCTGAGCAAGGCCAACGGCGTAATCGGCGATCTGCAAATGGCGCAATTCCTGGCTGACCACGACAGAGACTTGGAAGAAGCTCTGCGCCTGGCCGAAGCCGAGTACAAGACGCGCCCCACCGTTTACGGAGCCGATACCCTAGCCTGGTGCTATTACAAGAGCGGAAAGAATCGCCGAAGCCCGAAAATACAGCGCGGAGGCATCCAGCCAGCAGACTCCGGAAGCCATGTTCCTCTATCATCGCGGCATGATCCTGGCTAAGGCGGGCGACAACGGCGGAGCACGCAAAGCGCTGTATCAAGCCTTGAGCCAAAATCCGTATTTCGATCCCCTGGGTGCTCAAGCTGCGATGAAAAAAGTCCAGGAACTAGGCGCGGCGACGGCGAGCGAGAATGAACTAGACCATCGCCGGCTGGTAGACGCAACGCGGGTCCGACTCGAGGTAATCACCCGCGAAGGCGTATGCCCGTGCGCGCGATCCACCGCAGATCTTGTGAAATTCGCAGTAACCGCACTTCCCTCGTCTCGCGGTCTCATCGCGCAGGTTTCGAAAGAGCGCGCCGTTCTGATACACGTCGACCAGCGAATCGAAACGCACGTTGCCGCCTGAGATGGGAAGAAAGCCGCTCGGATAGATTTCGCCTGTATGCGAGATGAATAGAAAACCGCTGCCGTCGCTGACTGCCCTGGTGCGCCACAGCATCCTGCCGTTGGCTCCGCCGCGCCCTCCATGCTCGGCGATCAAACGCTGTGCGATATACCGACGATAATGCAGTGCCTGGGTGGTCTTGATCTCGAACGGCGCGACTTTCGATATCTCGAACAAGAACTCGAACACTTTTTCGTATTCTTGCGCGGTAAGATCTTCTTCCATCGCACAGCCTGCGCGCACCGGAAAGAGCAAACTCCACATTCTGGCCTGGACATCCGCCACCTGCTCGGCGATATGCCCGAGAGTCGCAAGATTGCCGCGTGTGACCGTGGTGTGAACTTGTGTCTCTAGCCCAATAGCTCGCGCGTGTTGGAGGGCGGAAAGAGCCCGCTCGTACGTGCCTTCGCTACCTCGAATCCGATCCTGGGTTGGGGAATCTGGCGCATCCAGGCTCATGGCCATGCGTGAGATCCCGCATTGCTGAAACCGGGCAATTGCTTCACCGGTAAGTAACGGCGTTGGGCTAGGTGTGATGTTAGTTCGCAATTCGATGGCTACGCTACGGGCGGCTAGATCGAAAATATCGGGCCGCTTCAGGGGATCGCCGCCGCTAAGCACCAGCAAAGGATTGCCGAACTCCTTGACCTGATTCAGTAAGTCATACCCTTCCTGGGTACTTAGCTCGTTGGGATCGGCATCTGGGCGTACCGAATCGCGGCAAAAACTGCAAGTCAGATCGCACGCTTTCGTTACTTCCCAAATCACCAGAAGCGGGGATTGGTTAAAGTCCATATGAATTCCGCGGTTGGATCGTATGCACGTTCCCGTCCAGGTCCTATCAGGACACGCGGCGGGCCAGCCAGAGCATAACCAGGCCGAACCCGAGCAGTGCGGCGCCGGAGTACAGATTCACGTTGGTACGATCGAGCGGCGCGTGCGGAGCGCTCACGAGGCCTGTCGCCATAACGATTGCGCCCACCAGCGTGAAGAATCCCCCGATCGAAACACGCAGATCGTTCATATCACCAGAACAGCAGATTCAATCCGATCAGCGCCACAATGACCACGCCAGCCAGTGGGAGCGGGCGTTTGTACCAGGCTAAATCGGGATCGTGCGGGATTTTCGTTAGACCGTAAACGAGATTGCGAAGCTCGACGTCCGGCTTCGCACGGGAAACCAGGCTCACCGCGATTGTGACCAGCAAGCACGTTGACCATGCGAATATCGCGATCCAGAAATTTTGCGCCATGGTGGAAGGAAAAACGTGCATCACGGCACCGAGCCATCCGCCTTTGTTTTCGGCCAGCGTCAGACCGTGCGTAGCGGCGGCAGCGGAAGTTCCGGCCAGCAGCCCTAAGAATGCTCCGTGGCCCGTAGCTCGCTTCCAGAACATCCCGAGCAAGAATGTTGCAAACAACGGGGCATTGACGAAGCCAAACACCAACTGCAAGAAATCCATGATGTTGTTGAAGCGGGTCGCCAGGTACGCAGTCGCGATCGAGAGCCCCACACCGACCACAGTTGTCGCGCGCGCAACGTTCAGATAGTGTGAGTCGGGCGCCGTCTTGCGAATGTGGCCTTGATAGAGATCGTAAGTCCAAACGGTGTTGAAAGCGGTGACATTCCCCGCCATGCCTGACATGAAGGACGCCATGAGAGCCGTGATCCCGACACCCAGCATCCCGGAAGGATAGAACTGGGCCATTAGCGTCGTAAGAACAAGATCGTAGTTCGGCCCGCCGTCCGGCTTCGCCGGAATCGAATATCCCAGAGCCAACTTCGACAACGCTAGCGCAGCGATCCCCGGCACGATCACGATAAACGGCATCACCATCTTCGGGAACGCGGCAATTAACGGTGTACGGCGAGCCGCAGACATCGACTCAGCAGCTATGGCGCGCTGGACCACAAGAAAATCCGTGCACCAGTAACCAAACGACAGCACGAAACCGAGTCCGGCGACCAAGCCGAACAGTTCCACTCCCATCGGATTCTCGGAAGCATGGCCAACGTACCTCCAGGTATGCGTCATCACGGCGGGAAGCCGTGCCGCCATGCCGCTCCAACCGCCGGATCGGTTCACTGCCAGAATCGCGAGCGGCGAGAACCCGAGCACGATCAAGAAGAATTGCAGCACCTCGTTGTAAATGGCGCTGGTCAACCCGCCGAGAAACGTATAAACCAGAACGATGGCCGCCGACAGGAGTACCGACGCAGTGAAACTCCATCCCAGCACGAGTTCGAAAAGGAGTCCGAGCGCGTACATCGAAATACCGGATGAGAAGATTGTCATCACGGCGAAGGTCACCGCATTCAATGCGCGGGTCTTCTCATCGAAGCGTAAACGCAAGTATTCTGGAACGCTGCGCGCTCTGCTGCCGTAGTAGAACGGCATCATGAAGACGCCCACGAAAAGCATCGCAGGCACTGCGCCAATCCAATAAAAGTGCGCGGTCATAATCCCATACTTAGCGCCGGAGGCGCACATGCCGATGACTTCCTGCGCGCCGAGGTTGGCTGCGATGAACGCCAAGCTAGTGATCCAGACCGGGACAGAGCGGCCGGACGTCAGGAAATCTTCGGAGGTCGAGACGCGCCGCCGGATAAACCAGCCGATCCCGAGTACGAAAGCGAAGTAGAGCGCCAGGATGACGTAGTCGACCGTGGCCAGCGTCATGGCCGCCTACTGCGCCGCCGCCACTGCGATTTGCTTGCGCAGCCCGAAAAACATCACCGCCGCCGCGGCCTGCGCGACGAGGCCGAAGACGACCAGAGCGGGGATCGAATGATCGTACAGCATGCCCATCGCGGCGCTGCCCAGGAACCACGCGACGCCATACACGCCGTTGAACGCACCGAAGGCCGTTCCGCGCTTGGTCATCGACACCACTTGTGCGATCCCGGACCGCAGCGTGGCATCCTGGACGCCCAGCCCGGTCGCCCAGCAGGCCACGCCGGCCACGGCTCCCGGGAATCCGCCGAGGAATCCGAGCGGCAAAGAGAGCATCGAGATGAGAATGCCGACCGAGAGCACGGCCATGCCGAATTGGTCGAAAAGCTTTCCGAAGATCATCGCTGTGATGCCGTTTACCGCCATTGCGCCCGCGTAAAGCAGCGGAATCGTGGCCGGCTGCGTCAAGGCCGTTTTCTCGAAATGATACGACAGCAGCGGAAAGTCCACGAATCCCAACGCGAGCAGTCCGGCCGCGGCCACGTACATCCAGAAGACGCGCGGCAGCGTCTGCTGTTTCGCTGGGCGAGGCGCAGCAAGTCCAGCCTGCGGGAAAAAGAACCGCGCCGTCAATAACGCGAGCAGCGCCCCGGCCGCTGGGATCACCAGACGGAGAAACGCCGGGCCGAAATGCTGTGTCCGCGCGACCGCCGCGAACATCAGCAGCGGGCCGAGCACCGCGCCAGTCTGATCCATGGCCGCATGCAAGCCGAACCCCCAGCCATGGCCAACTTTTCCAGTAGCCTCCGAGAGCAGAACGTCGCGCGCCGGCCCACGCAGGCTCTTGCCGGTCCGCTCAGCGATCACAAGTAGAGCCGCCATCTGCCAGTTGCCTGCAAACGCCATGGCCGGCACGACCACCATGTTGATGAAGTAGCCGAAAATCGCAATGGTCCAATACGCGCGCGTGCGATCCGCCAGCTTGCCGGAGAAAAAGCGCAGGCTCGCGGCCATCATCTCGCCGATGCCCGCGATGAGTCCGACCTGGGTGGCGTTGGCGCCTAGATCCTTGAGAAACGGGCCTACGATGCTATGCGCGCCCTCGTAGGTCATGTCGGCGAACAGGCTGACGATGCCCAGGCACACGATGAAGCGGAGCGCTTGCTTGCGCTCCTCGTCGCTCACTACGCCCAGCTGCTCAACCTTCGCCAGTCAACGTCTCCACTACCGAAAGCAAGCCCAGCACCAGGAGCAGGCTGACGGCTGCATATCGTATCGTCTTGGGCGACAGGTGTTGCTGGATCCATCCGCGCACGCCCGCGCCCACAGATGCTGCCAGCACGCCTTTGGTAGCCATCGCGCTGACGGCGCCGAACCATACCATGAGAGGGGCTCCGAATCGCGCGGCCATCGTGGCTGCGGTGATCTGCCCGACGTCGCCCCATTCGGAAAAGAAAATCGCGGCGAACGAAACCAGCGCGGCCCGCGAAGCCGGATATTCTTCTTTCTTGACCTCTCGCTTGTCGGGCTTGCGCCACAACGCGAAGGCGATGGCGAAGAAGTTGATCGTAGTGACCGCGGCCACCAAGATCGGAGGCAGTTTCGAGATGGCCTTCCCTACCTGCACAGCTACTCCCATTTTGGCCATGAACGCGAGGATCATGCCGCACAGGATCGGGACGGTGCGATAGCGCGTCGCTAGCACGCCGGTCGTGTAGAGCAGCTTGTCGCCCACGATCTCGGCGACGAAAACCGCACCGTAGGTGGCCAAGAAAATCGCGAGCATAGGCTCAGTTCCCCCAGACCCTCAAGTTTGTCACAGCGATGTGCGGGGCGCAGGGAGGAAGGGTTACTTGATCTTTTCCCAGGCGCAGGAATTGCCGAACGGGCCTGGATGAAACTCTTTTCGATAGCCATCCACGATGGTGCCGTTAGGCGAATCATCGCCCGCGACGCAACCGCGGAACCCGCCGCCCTCGTCCGTGCCGATGCGCGGCTTGTCTTTGAGGTTCGAAGATGCGTTCGCTCGGCTCGCAGGGGTTTCCACCGGCGACCATACGCAGGTCTTGCCCATGAAGGTGTAGCCGATCACCTTTTGATATCCGTCCACGATCGTTCTATCGGGTGACGATTCGCCAGGCGCGCAGGCCCGGTATCCGCCACCGACGTCGGCACCGAGCACAGGCTTCTTGCCATTCGGATCGAGCACGGGCGCCGGCGCCGCAGCTTGTGGTTCAGGATTCGCCTGCGCCTCGATGACTAGATACGTGACCTGCTTGCCCGGCGCGACTAGAATCTGTCGCGGTAGCGCAGCGGGGATGTGCACCACGTCGCCTTCAGACAATTCGGTTTTGCTGCCGTCCTGGATCGAGGCACCCTGAATCTTTCCTCCTGTTAGGAGCGTCGCTTCCCCGCTTTCAACAATGAGTAACTGAGCTCCGACCTCACCCATGACAGGCTCAGCGTCGCGATCCTGATGCACGACGACAGCACGGTATTCCGGGGCTTTTTGGAGTTCCTCGGTGGTGGCGTGCTGCTTGATATCAGAACTCTTCCAGACGACCAGGCCCGCTGGATCGTCGGCCATCAACGGCGCGAGCACGACAAAAACGGCAAGTAACCTCACAAACGCACCTTTGTAACAGTGATCGTATCACGACTTGTGAAGCCAGGTTAGTTGGACGATGCGTGCGGCTCGTACGTACAGAAGGGATCTTCTCCGAGCGGATTCCCCGTCGCGCCAAACGCTCTCGCGCGCGAACCGCCGCAGATTGCGTGATACTCGCACAGCCCGCAGCGGCCCTCGAAGCGGGTTGGATCGTGCAAGGCCTCAAAGACGGGGGCACTGCGGTAAATATCGGCCACGCGATCCCGTCGTACGTTGCCTGCAACGAGCGGGAGGAAACCCGCCGGACAAATGTCGCCGGTGCGCGAAACAAACATGATTCCGTGGCCGTCGCGAATGCCAAATCCGCGGTAAGCGCCGGTGCGTTTAATCTGATCGCCCGTGAGCCCGGCCGCCCGCATCCGCTCCAAAGCCACGCGACGATAGGAAGGAGCTTCCGTGGTAGCCACTATGAACGGCGCGACCCGCGACGTCTCGTGGATCCAGCTCATCAGACCTTCGCCCTCTTCGGGGGAAAGCGGCTGCAGGACCTTGCCACGGCCAACCGAGATCAAGAAGAACAGGCTCCAGCGTGAAACCGCAAACGGCTTCAGCAATTCGTAAATCGCGGGAACATCCGATGCCGTCTCCGCCGCGACCAGCGTGTTCACCTGCAAAGGCATCTGGAGTTCCTGTGCCCAGCGAATCGCCTGCGTGGTGCGGTCGAACGTGCCTGCAACGCCGCGAATCGAGTCGTGCCGCGCGGGCGTCGAGCCGTCAAGACTAAGTCCCAGACCTTCGACGCCATGCTCCTGCAGTCGGACCAGGACCGCGCGGGTCAAAGAAGGACTCGCGGCCGGCGTGATCGAAACGCCAATGCCCAGCCGCCGCGCCTCTTCGATCAACTCGTACAAATCCACGCGCTTCAACGGATCGCCGCCGGTAAGGATCAATTGTGGCAACGGGTCGCCGAACTCGCGAATCTGCCGGAGGAATGCGACGCCCTCTCCAAAACTCAACTCGTCGGGCGCGGCGTCGAGCATGGCTGACGCGCGGCAGTGGCGGCAAGCCAGCGGACAGGCCTGAGTCATCTCCCAATAAATGTTCAACGGGGTTTGCGCATAGTCGCGAGGCTTGTGATGCGGGGAACCGATGTGATGCAACGTTGCGGCCGACATATGGGGCGCGTACGCACGTATGCGGCCAATCATTGATTCCCAAGATCGAAGCCGCACTAATCGCGCGGTTTCGTGAGAGTTGGGTGAAAAACTACACCCAACCGTTTAGCTGGCCATTGGGTTGGTGAAACCAACCACGGAACTAAGTTTCCCATCTGTCTGAAATACAAACAAGCTGGTACCGTTCATGCGCTCGCCCCCGTCACTCGCGCAAGCGGTCCAATCGGCTAGCACCGAACCCTGACATTGCCGGACTAGCCCTTTTCGCCTCAACGTCATTCCCGGCATGAAGCGCTGTGCGGCGCCCGCGTGCGCGCTCAAATCGTCCAGGCCATCGAGCACGCTGTAGCGATCGCGGAAGGACACGCCAGGCGCCGCTATGGACGCAAACGCCTCAGCGCGAGCCCGATTGTCTGGAATCGCCCAAGCCGAGAACCAAGCATCGATTGCCGCGCCCGCATCCGCGTACAGCTCGTTTGCGACTACATTGCTGAACAGCGAGAGTTGGAAGCGCCAGCCCTGGACATGCTCGTCGCGGGTAGTCTGATCGGCGAGCTCGTGCGTGAGGTGCAGCCGAGTGCCCTGCTCCGCGGCCTCAAGCCTTATCGTCACGCGCGAGCTTCCCGCCGGAATCGGCTTGCCGCTGACAAAACCATACGTGAACACGATACGGTCGGGTGCGCTTACTTCCACTACTTCGCCCGCCGATTCGATTCCATTCGCGTGCCGGATGTAAACCTTTCCGCCCGGCTTCGCATCGATGGTCGAGCCGACTCCCCACCAGGCCGACCAGCGCGCGCTGTCGGTGAAGAAGCGAAACACCGTCTCCGGCAGCGCACGGATCACGACGGTGCGGTCCAACGTGTAAGGCAGTTCTTGCATAGGTCCTCCTCCCTAGCGTCGTTTCTTGGCACGCTTCGGCTTCGGCCCGCGGCGCGATTCTTCGAGTTCTGCCGCGAGCTTGAGCTTCCACAGCGCGTCGTCCCATATGCTTTCGAGCATTTGAGCCGCGGGTCCAAAAGCTTCGCGGCGGGCGCGGTAATAGCGACTGCGCTGCTCGGTGCGCACTTCCACCAGCCCCGCGTCCATTAGAGTTCGAAGTTGAAGCGAAACCGCGCCGAACGTGACGTCCGGCATCGCGCGATGGATCGCGCCCGCCGACTGCTCTTCGCGCCACACCAGCCGCAGAATCTCGCGGCGGCGCGGCGACGAAATCGCGTCCAGAACGGCCGGCTCCATTTCCTGAAATAGTTTAGTTTAAACTAAACTATTTGTCAACAGGACGGTTGAACGAAATTTGCTAAAGGGACTGGACCGGCCGCGAGGCCGTTATTTCACGCCAAGCTGATCGAACAAAAAGCTCAGAACGTCGGTCTCCTGCGCCAGGTACTCGCTGAGCGCCGTTCCGATGCCGTGGCCGCTGTTGCTGCTGGTACGAAGCAGAACGAGATTCTTTGTTCCACTCGCCTGCAACCGCGCTGTCATCTTGCGCGAGTTGAGCGGGTCGACGCGCGGATCGTTGGCGCCGGTGAGAAACATCACCGGCGGATAATTCGTGCCATCGGCGACGTGATGGTACGGCGAGTAGGCGTACAGCGCTTGGAACTGGTCCTTCTCTTTGGTACTACCGTACTCGGTGACGTTGAACGCGCCGTTGGGCTGCAACTCGACGCGCAGCATGTCGTAGATGCCGACATGCGACACAACCGCGCCAAACAGATCGGGATGCTGGACCAGTTCCGCGCCCATGAGCAACCCGCCATTGCTGCCGCCTTCGATACCGAGCTTCACCGCCGTCGTGTATTTGCGATCGATTAGATAGTGGGCGCATGCGGCAAAATCGTCGAACACGTTCTGCTTCTTGGTGAACATCCCGGCGCGATGCCAGTCCTCACCGAACTCACCGCCGCCGCGCAGGTTCGCGACCGCGAGAACAAATCCGCGGTCGAGCAGAATGCGCCGCCAAGGCGCGTAGTTCGGCGTGATGCTTACGTCGTAGCCGCCGTAACCGGTAAGCAGCGCCGGATTCTTGCCGTCGAGCTTCGTGCCCTTACGCATGATGATGCTCATCGGCACGCGCGTGCCGTCTTTCGAGACGGCAGAAACGCGAACAACTTCCGTATCCGAGAAATCAGCCGCGCCGGTTTCGACAAGCGCGGTGCGAGCAGCTGTCTTGGCCTCGGGATCGTAACGGAACCACGCAGGCGCGGTCAAGAAGCTGGTGCTGTCAAAAAGCAGCGCGCCGTCGTTCGAAATCGCCATATCGTCGACTGCGGAGACTGCGAGCAGCGGTACAGTTCCCAGAGCGGCGCCGCCGGAATCGAAAACGCGAATCTGCGATGGCCCGCCCACCTGATCAAGCACGAAGAGATTTTTGGTTGCCGGGAGAAAATCCTGGATGGCCACGCGGCTTTCGGGAACAATCGTCTTGGCTTCGCCCACGCTCGGATGATCGATGACGGCTTTCAGAATTTTCCCGCGCGGGGCGCCTGCATGCGACAGCATGTAGAGCGAGCCGCCGGGTCCGAATTGGACGCTCGCCACCTGATCGGCAATCAATGCGATCTGGTGCCACACGCCGTCCGGCCCGGCGAGATAGTGCGCGACATCGCCGCCGTCACCGTTGGCCATAGCGGCCAGCGTGTACCGTCCGTCGTCGGAGGAGCGCAACTGTATCTCGGCGATGCGCGGGAAACCTTTACCGAGCGAATAAGCGTCGCTCTTCGTGTCAGCGCCCATCCGGTGAAAATAAACTTGCTGGAAGAAACTCAAATCCGCCGCCGGACGCTCCCCTTCGCGTGGATAGCGCGTGTAGTAAAAGCCGCCGGAAGCATCCGCATTCCACGCCAGACTCCCACCCGCCGTGCCTCCATTCACCCGCGGGATCGGTGCGCCCTGTTCTTTGCCCGTCGCGACATCGTACACATGCACATCCCCGCTTTCGCTGCCGCCTTTCGACAGCGAAACGGCAACCAGCTTGCCGTCATGCGAGGGAACGAAGAAGTCGATTTCCGTGCCGCCCGACGGATCGATCTGATTCGGATCGAGCACCACGCGCTCGGACTGAACATCGTCCACCGATTTCAGCGCCACCAACATGGGCTGCTCTTTCGGTGGCTGGCGTTTCAGCCCGAAAATCCACCCCCCGGCCGCGTGAAGCTGAAAATATCTCGGCGACGGCTGCGAGTAAAGCCGCTTCAACTGATCGCCAATCGCGGCCCGTGTGGGGAGCGCGTCTAGATACTTGCGCGCATAGCCATTTTCGGCATCGCTCCATGCGCGGACCGCGGCATCCGACCCGTCCTCGAGCCAGCGGTAGTCATCCGTGACCGCGGTGCCGAAGTAGGCATCAGTGACCGGCTTCTTGGGCGTAGCCGGCGGCTGCGCGAATGCGCTTAGAGTCAGCGTCAGGAGGGAGGCATAAATCCAGGCTCTGTCCACGCCGTTATTTTACAGGCTATGCCCGTTTCACCACCCCGGGCCACACCGCCGGACCAGGAAGAATCCAGTTATATTGAATGTGGTTGCGGAAAATTGGCCGATTTGTGTTAATTCCGCTGCTCGCGGCCTCGGCGGCCGCTCAGCATAACGTGATCACCGTGCCAATCGGCGGCGTGATCCACCCGATCACGGTCGATATCGTCAGAGATGCCATCGCGCAGGCGCGAAGTGAGCATGCCGAGTTGCTGCTGCTCGAACTGAACACGCCGGGCGGCCTGCTCGACGCGACGCGAGAAGTCATCCAGGAACTCGATGCGTCGCCCGTACCCGTGGTGACTTACGTCACGCCAAGCGGCGCGCGAGCGGCGTCGGCAGGATTCTTCATTCTTCAAGCCGGCGACATCGCCGCCATGGCCCCCGGCACTAACACCGGCGCAGCGTCCCCCGTTCTACTCAACGGACAGATGGAAGAGACAATGCGCAAAAAGGTCGAAAACGACGCGGCCGCCCTGCTTCGCAGTATGACCTCGCGCCGGGGCCGCAACAGCGCACTCGCCGAGCAAACCATTCACGACGCCAAAGCGTTCACGGAAAAGGAAGCGCTCGATCAGCACCTGATTGAAATCGTCGCCAGCAGCCGCCAGGATCTTTTCCAACAACTCAACGGACGCGAAATCACGCGCTGGGACGGATCTAAGCAGACTCTCCATCTTGCGCAAGCCGTGGCCGCCGAGGCACGCGAGACCCTGCGCGAACGAATCATCGCCGCCATCGCCGACCCCAACATCGGTTTCATCCTGCTAGTAGTCGGCGCGCTCGGCATCTATGTCGAGTTTTCCTCGCCTGGCCTGATCTTCCCCGGCGTGCTGGGCGGCATCCTTCTGCTGCTTGGCCTTTCCTCGCTATCGATCCTGCCGATCAACTGGGCGGGCGTGGCGCTGCTGCTGCTCGCGGTCGCCCTGTTTGTTCTGGAGGCCAAGTTCACCTCCCACGGGATTTTGGGCATCGGCGGAACGGTCGCAATGATCTTGGGTGCTCTGCTGCTCATCACGGGGCCGCCCGTAGTGCACATCCACCTGCTTACAGCGCTGGCGGTCTCCATTCCCTTCGCCCTGATCACAGTCTTTCTGGTAACGATCGTCGTCCGGGCGCGTCGGAATAAGGTGCTGACCGGCGCGACCGGAATGATCGGCGAGATTGGCGTCAGCCGCACGCCGCTCGAACCTGAGGGCCAAATACTGGTTCGTGGCGAATACTGGGACGCGGTGGCATCCACGAACCTCCCGGCGGGAGCGAGGGTTCGGATCAAGGCAATCTCCGGCTTGAAGTTATTGGTCGAGGCGGCCTAGCCTCTCCCAGCGCTGGTTCAGTGCCCGCGGCCGCAAATCTGCGACACTGACTGGGCGGGAATAAAATCTGCTCGGGACCAGTCCCTGTAATGGATGCTTTGTCTTAGTGATGGTCCTAACCGAGCGAGAACGGTTTTTTTTGGTAGATCAGAACAAGCTGGCGCGCTTCGAGTTCTTGGTGATGCCGCACCGCAAAGCCGCCTACAACCTGGCGCGGTGGCTGACGCGAAACGACCATGATGCCGAAGACGTGGTGCAGGAAGCATTCATGCGAGCTTTTCGGTTCTTTGACGGCTTTCACGGCGGCGACAGCAAAGCCTGGCTGCTCACCATCGTGCGGAACTCCTGCCACACCTGGATGCAGCAAAATCGCAAGCTGGCGCTTGAGGAAAACATCGGCGACTACGAATCCACCGCGCCCAGCCCGGAGGCCGTTGTGATCGAAAATGTCGACCGCGAGGCGCTGCGCCGGGCGATCGAAGAATTGCCGGCGGAGTTTCGCGAGGCGATCGTGCTGCGCGAACTGGAGGGGCTGTCGTATAAAGAAATCGGCGCGGTTACCGGCGTGCCAGTGGGAACTGTGATGTCGCGGTTGGCGCGGGCGCGTGGACGGCTGGCGCGCGCGCTCGGTGAACGGAAGGCAGGAGGCTTGGCATGACTTGCGAAGACGCCCGCGGCCTGCTGACCGCCTATGTCGACGCCGAGTTGGACGTCGCCCACAGCCTGGAAGTAGAGAAGCATCTAGAGACCTGCGAGGCCTGTGCCCGCATCGTCGAGAGCCAGGAAAAAGTCCGCTCGGCGATTCAGGCGAGCGGTCTTTCCTACGAACCCCCGGCTAGCCTGGACGCGCGGATCGAATCGACAATTCCCAGATCTGCGAAGCCAGCCGGTCGGCCACCGATGAGCTGGCCTTGGCTGGCGGCAGCGGCGGCAATTTTGCTGGCGCTGGTGCTCCTGGGGCGTTTGCCGATGAGTCGCGTTCCAGCATCCGATACTCTGATCGCCCAAGAGGTTCTCGACAGCCATCTGCGCTCTATGATGCCGGGACACCTCACCGACGTCGAATCGTCCGATCAGCACACGGTGAAGCCGTGGTTTGACGGCAAGATCGATTTCGCGCCGTCCGTAGTCGATTTCGCCGCTGATGGCTTCCCCCTCGCCGGCGGCCGCGTGGACTCGATCTCGGGCCGTACGGTCGCCGCGCTGGTCTACCGGCGCAACAAGCATTTGATCAATGTCTACATCTGGGCGTCATCAGCGCCAAATTCTGCGCCCACTTCGGCAGCGCTCCAAGGCTACAACCTGCTCCACTGGACGCAAGGCGGCTTCGCTTGGTGGATGAGTTCCGACCTGAACGCCGAAGAGCTGGCGCAATTGGGCACGCACCTGCGCGAGTCCGCTTCTAAGTAACATCCTGCAAAACGGAGTACGCCGGCGGCCGCGTTAGTTGGCAATTGAGAATACCGGCCGCAGCCTTAGCGGGCTCGCTAGCGCTTCAATTCCGTCACCGGCAGATTGAGCCGGTATTTCGGCGTTCCTTCGGGCGTCAACAAGTCAAAAGAACCACCGATGCTCGGCGGACCGTCCTGACCACCGAGAAAAGTGACCGAGCGCTCGGCGACCTCGCCGTTATCCATGTGCGTGCTCTCCGGGTGAGTCCAATACCAGTTTCCCGATTCGAGCTTGGTGGGCGATCCGACGGCAAAGCGCATGCTGACGCTTAACACCGACGAGCTATCGCTGATTCCTACCTGTACGGACAAGTGATCGCCGTCGCGCAGGCCTTGCACCGACTGGAGTTTGAAGATGGACAAGTCGTGGTCGCCTGAAACGTCCTCAACCACATTGCGGTGAAAACCACAGCAGGCTGTGAACACAATGAGGACAAAGTAGAACCGGCGAAGCATGCTTCCCTTATACAACGGAAGCCGGGCATCGCGGATGATCGGGCCATCGCGGATGATCGGGGCGTCGCGGATGACCCGCGCGGCGGAAAGATCGTCTAGGGGCTCGCCGCCACGGCCGCGACGCTCGTGACCAACAAGAGTCAGCAGCGGGCCATTGGTTTGGTTCGAGCTAGAGTTGGAATCTTCCGAGCCGATGGTGGTCACGATGCCGGCCGTCGAATCGACGTTGATCATAAAGTTTTTGGTACGGACCGGTCGGCGCGTCGCTATGCTGGAATAGCAGTGTGAGCTACATAGACTGTCGGGTTGCGCCGGGGCAAGTCATGGAACCGTCCTGCTGCCGCATCTGGTTTCCTTCGCCGAACCGCTGAAAATAGCAAGAGTCTTTCCATGTTGCGTGATCGTAACTCGCTGGTTTGTGCACCCTTTTGCGACACAACTGAGCTGGTAGTTAGAGTCGGCCGCAATCCTGAAATTGAGAGAGTGGAATGGGACATGAATATCCTCCGGATGTTAAGGGTTTGTTTTCGTGGATCCCTGACGAAAACCGACGGGCGTGGGGGCTCCACGCAGGTGAGATGGTTCAGCATAGGCTGACTTACTCAGGATTGCAATAGTCTTTCGCGATTTGTAGCTAAGTCACTTATCGACTTTGGCCGGTGCGAAAAACTCGATCGGCTGCAAGGAAACGATCTTCCAGTCTTTCTTGTCCTTGCGCAACTGGCAATGCACGATCTGGCGGCGCTCGACAATCGGGCCGTTGTCTAGAAGGCTGCGCACTTGCAGGAACCAGTCGAGATCGATGCGATAGGTCGTTTCGTCGCCTTGCTCCTCGACCGGCTCGATGGAAGATGTCACATCCGCCTGATTCACCAGCGCCGTCACTTGAGTTCTCAGATTGTCGTAGCCCGGCATGCCCTTATCGAAGCCGTCCATAAATGCGGGAACATTCCAATCAGTCAGCGCGGCGGCGAGCGAGCCCAACAGACTGATCACGTCCGCGTGCGCGTCCCCTCGCGCGGACACAATCGCCAAGGAAACAAGCAGCAGCGTGTTACGTACGATAGCTGGCGTTGATCTCAATGTATTTTTCCGTCAGGTCGCAAGTCCAGAAGCGCGCGCTGCCCGTACCTCTCCCATGCAGGACGAGGCGGATCAGGCATTCGGTTTCATCCAGTTTCTTCTTCAGCTCGGCCTCAGAAAAATCCGCGGCGAGGCCACCCCGGCACACAGGAACGTTTTGCAGATCGATATCTACCTTCGACGGATCGAGCGCGACACCCGCGTTTCCAGCCGCCGACAGTATCCGGCCCCAATTCGGATCGGACCCGGCGATGGCGGTCTTCACCAGCAGCGAATTGGCGATGCTGCGCGCGAGCTTCCCTGCTGCGTCATCATTGGACGCACCGCTGATCTCGATGGTAACCAGCTTACGCGCGCCTTCGCCGTCTCGCACAATCTGGCATGCCAGGTCTTCCATTACTTCGGCGAGCGCTTCGCTTACTTTCGCCAGGTCTTTGTCGCCCGGCGTCACTTCAGCGGCGCCGTTTGCAAGGACTAGCATGGTATCGTTCGTCGATGTGTCGCCGTCGACGCTGATGCGGTTGTAGCTCCGGCCGATTGCCGCGGAAAGCACCGGAGCAAGCGCAGCCGCCGGAATCGTGGCGTCCAGCATCACGAATCCGAGCGTGGTCGCCATGTTGGGCTGGATCATGCCCGAGCCTTTTGTCATTCCTGCAATGCGAATCGTGCCGCGCTTGGCACGCACTTCGGCCTGCGCGGTTTTCGGACGCGTGTCGGTGGTCATGATGGCCTGCGCGACCTCCTCGAAGGACTTGGGCTTGAGGCCTTTGACCAGCGCCGGAAGCGCGTTTGTGATCAGCGCGGCATCCAGCTCAACTCCGATCACGCCGGTGGAGGCGGGAAAAACTTCCTCGGGCGCAACGTGAAGTTGCTTTGCAACAGCGTCGCAGCAGGCGATGGCGACGCGATCTCCGGTCCGCGTGGCGCAATTCGCGTTGCCCGCGTTGACGAGCACCGCGCTCACTCGCCCGCGCGATTTCTCCAAGTTGAAGCGCGCGATTCGTACCGGCGCGGCCTGAACGCGGTTACGTGTGAAGACAGCCGCCGCCGCGGCGGGCGTGTCGGAAACGATCAAACCCAGATCGTCCTTCTTGACCTTTCGAATTCCGGCGTAGGTCGAGGAATAGCGGTAACCCGCGGGCAGCTTCACTTAAGTCTTTTCTCCCAAGCATTCATTCTCGTTCAGACGCTGGCCGTTGAGAAATGCCTCGGCCGACATTCGTTTGCGTCCTTCGATCTGCACTTCGAGCGCCTCGAGCGTGGTGCCGTCGCCGCAGCACACAAACAGCCGCCTCTTCGCGGCCAGTAGCCGTCCCGGTTGGCCTGCAAAAGCCTCGGCGGACACGCTCGATCGCCAGACATGGAACATCTGCCCGCGGAAGTGGCTATAGGCGCCTGGCCATGGTAGGAATCCGCGCGAGCGGTTGAAAATCTTCTCGGCCGGCCAGCGCCAGTCGATTAGCGCGTCTTCTTTCTTTAGGATCGGAGCGAGCGTGGCTTGCGAATCGTCCTGCTTTTCCGGCACGATCTCGCGCGCTTCGATTCCCGCGAGAGTTTCGATTAGGAGCTCAGCGCCCGCCGTTGCGAGCCGGGGGCCCAGCTCCAGTGCGTTCTCCTCCGCACCGATCCCGGTCTCCCATTTGAGAAGCATGTCGCCCGTGTCGAGTCCTGCGTCGATGCGCATCGTCGTGACGCCCGTGCGAGTCTCGCCGTTCGCGATGGCCCATTGGATCGGCGCCGCGCCGCGATACTTGGGCAACAGCGAGGCGTGCACGTTGATAATGCCGCGCGGGGGAATGTCGATGATGGATTGCGGAATGATCTGGCCGTAGCCGACGATCACCATCGCCTCCGGCTGGAAGGCGTGGAGTTGCTCGACCGATTCCGGTCGGCGGATGCGCTCGGGCTGATAGATTGGCAGGCCTAGGCGGAGTGCGGCCTCCTTGACTGCTGATATCGCGAGTTGTCCGCCGCGGCCTTTGGGACGGTCGGGCTGCGTATAAACCGCCAGGACGTTGTGGCCCACCGACGCCAATGCTTCGAGAGTCGGAACTGCGAATGTTGGGGTGCCGAGGAAGATCAGATTCACGATGAGCCACGGAGTCGACACGATTGTCGACGCGGCACGCACGAGTGCTTGCGCTACGTCCCCCATTCGCCGGCTTTTACTAGCTTGCGGACCTTGCGGCGGATCAAGTCGCGTTTTAGCGCACTGACGTGCGAAATATACAGGCGGCCGTTGAGGTGATCGATCTCGTGGCAGAACGCGCGCGCCAGCAGTTCTTCTCCGATCTTTTCGAACTTTTCCCCCTTGGCGTCCTGCGCGCGAATCGTCACGCGCATCGGGCGCGTCACCTGCTCGCGGAATCCAGGAATGCTGAGGCAACCCTCCTCGCCGGTCTGAAATTCTTCCTTCTTGATGATTTCCGGATTGATGAGAACAATCTTCTGCGCCGGGTCTTCGGCCACCGACAAATCGATCACCGCAATTCGCTTCGATATCCCGATCTGCGGCGCTGCCAACCCTACTCCTTTGGCCGCATACATGGATTCGAACATGTCGTCGAGGAGCTTGTGCAACTCTGGAGAATCGAATGCAGTGATTGTCTCAGCCTGCTTTTCGAGCACGGGCTCGCCGTACAAAACGATCGGATACGTCATTAAAAATTTCTGACCTGCTCCTGGTAGCCTTCAAAGTTACGGCGAACTTCGTCGAGCGAGTCGCCTCCGAATTTTTCCAAAAATGCCTGCGCGAGCACGATAGCGACCATTGCTTCTCCGATAACGGCCGCCGCCGGAACGACGCAAACATCGCTGCGTTCGTAGGCGGCCAACGCGGGCTCGCGCGTGACCAGATCCACCGATTCGAGCGGACGGCGCAGCGTCGAAATCGGCTTCAGGAATCCACGGACCAGCACGTCCTGGCCGTTGGTCATGCCGCCTTCGAGCCCCCCGGCGCGGTTCGAGCCGCGGGTGAATCGCCGCTCCTCCCGATTGTAGTGGATCGTATCTTGCACACGCGATCCGAAAGAAGCCGCGCCCTCAGCCGCGAATCCGATCTCGACGCCCTTCACCGCCTGCATCGAGACGATGGCCTGCGCGAGACGCCCGTCGAGCCTCGTGTCCCAGGCAATGTGCGACCCGAGTCCCACCGGCAGATTGTGCGCCACAACTTCGAAAACCCCGCCGATCGTGTCGCCCGTCCGGTAGGCGCAATCGACCACTTCTTTCATCTTCTGCTCCGCCTCGGGATCTACACAGGCCAGGAACACGTCATCGCGATCGCTCAGCGCCACTAGCTCTTCCCAAGCCGGCCGCCGTTCCGACCGCGCCTCGCCGATCGCGATCACGTGGCTGAGTACACCGATGCCGAATTCTTTGAGCAGTGTTTTCGCGAGCGCGCCGACGGCCACGCGCGCCGTCGTTTCGCGCGCGCTGGCGCGCTCCAGGATATAACGTGCTTCCGGCAAATTGTATTTGATGATCCCGGCTAGGTCGGCATGTCCGGGCCGCGGCCGCGTGACGGGTTTCCGTTTGTCCTCCGCGCCGTCGATGTCCTCAACCGGGAGAACGTCGGTCCAATTCTTCCAGTCCTTGTTTTGGATGATGATCGCGATCGGCGAGCCAATCGTTTTCGAATGCCGGACGCCCGAAACGATTTCGGCTTGATCGGTTTCGATCTTCATCCGGCCGCCACGACCAAATCCCTGCTGCCGCCGCCAGAGTTGGCGATTGATGAATTCTAACGAGACAGGCAACCCGGCAGGCAACCCGGTGAGGGTCGCCACCAGACACTGTCCATGGGATTCTCCGGCGGTCTCGAAACGGAACATGGAAGGGCGAAATTTTTATCGTAGCGGAAAAGCGCCGCCGTTTTGGGTTTCGCGCCGATTTTCTCAGGAGGAGGGCTTCACAGCCCGACGTGCATTCCGCGGAGAAACTGAACGTCTGCTTCGGAGAAGTCGCACTCGCCCGAAACCTTGGCAACAGGTGCAGCCACGGGCATCGCTTCTTCTTGTTTCCCCGCCGTCATCCCGATCGTGACCTCGAGAGCGAGCAAGACATCGTATCCCGAACTCTTTATATCGGCCAGAATTTCGGCGATGCGTTCCGATTCGCACACTGATTCGTTTAAGGCCATCTGCAGTTCCAGCATCATGTCTTTCAATTCGGGATTCATGTTGTCGTTGCCTTTCCGATCCGTCATGCCCTATGTAGATGCATTTTCCGTACCGTGTGCGGCACTGAAGAAATACCCGATTTTTGAATGACTTAGTCGGGTATCCGGCCACGGTGCAGCGCGTCAAAATGGCAGGACTCGTGTGAGCGCGGGCAAATTTGTCTCATTGGGATCGTGGGCGATTCGTTTGGCACGTGAACTGCTCTGTAGGCCCTCGATTGTTCCGATAAGGAACACCAGGGGTTGAGGCGCCCGACGACGCACGCCAACCACCGGGACCTCTGATCCTCAACGCTGCCTGAAGTTTTGTCGCCCTCGCGGTGAATCACGCCTCCAGATGCACTCTGGGGGACCTATTCTTCAAAATGGTCCGCCTAGAAGTGCGGCGGCAAAGGAGGCGTGATGTTTCCTAGATTGAGCCTAAGGCGGAACACGGGCTTACTCCTTTGCATGGCTACGCCATTGTTTGCGGCGCCAAATTGGGAGCTCGCGTTCGGTCAGGGTGTTGCCGGCATCGATGACGGCCGGTATCAGGAAGCACTGCCACAATTGAACGCCGCCCTCGAGCTCGGACGTGAGTTCCAACCCGAGCGATCTTCGCCACATGAAGAGCAATGTATACGCTCGCATTGGCCACCAGATACAGGGCGAACTGGAGTTAGCCGAAGCAACTCTATATTGAGGCGAG
>Ga0126373_10000962_pt1 | contig 19792 bp, 9 predicted proteins | sample PanSoiMetPlot_11_FD_92545 | JGI IMG/M metagenome (GOLD analysis project Ga0126373, IMG submission 92545) | Tropical forest soil microbial communities from Panama - MetaG Plot_11 | ecosystem: Environmental > Terrestrial > Soil > Tropical forest > Bulk soil | place: Panama | collected 2016-02-17 | reverse complement strand
TCATTTTGCGTAGATGGGTCACGGGAACACCTCCTGTGACCCACACTTACATCCAAGCCATCAAGCAACCAACGCTCCACTACCTCACGCGAAGCGTCCGCCGCCGGGCGGCTACGTCCTAACCGGGTAATCGGTAATGTGACTTGATGGAGCCGCGTACAGACTCTTTCTGAATCTTCGTTACCGGTAAGTCGCGACTTATCGGGAGTTAGCTCAAGAACCAATCAGCGGTTGCGGATAACTCCGATAAGATTCGCGAATTTGGCCTTGGCCTGTTTGGGGGCTCCGACACCTGCCCCCAGGTCCAAAGACTAGGAGTGCCGGAGCTTGTATGGCGAATATCTGGGAAGCGGCGCAAGATCCTGTTTTCTTCGCGCGTTTTCAATTGATGGTTAGGCTTGCCGTAAACTTGCGATTCAGGCCTCCGGAGGTTCCCGTAAATGTCAGCGTGTGGGTTCCTTTGGAAGCGTTTTGAGCAGCGGTGATCGTGACGGTTGCTTGCGCCGAACCCGAACCGCTCAGCGTTACCTGCGTCGGCGAAATCGCGCAGGTCGTCCCTCCAGGTACCCCGCCGCAGGAAAACAACACAGTTCCACTAAATTGCCCCACTGGCGTCACCGTCAATACATACGTTCCCGAAGTGCTGCGAGAAACGGTCAAAGCGCTTGGAGACACGGAGACAGTGAAGTCTGAGATGTATTGGGTGAATGCAGGAGAAGTGCTTCCGACAAAGCCGGGATTGCTCGAAGTGAACACCGCCACAACGGTGTGGCTCCCTGCGCTCAACGAATTTGTCGCATATGTCGCCGTCCCATTTGATAGGTTCACGGTCGCGGCAGCCGTACTGCTTCCATCCAAATAAAAGTTCACGGCTCCGCTTTGGGTCCCCCCGCTCGAGGAAGATACCGTCGCCATGAAGGTCACATTGGTATTTATGACCGCAGGATTAGCGTTCGAAGTAACCACCGCCGAAGTCGCCGCAGGATTCACCACCTCCGAAAGCGCTGCCGACGTGCTCCCCCCGAAGTTCCGATCCCCGGCGTACGAAGCCGTGATCGAATGCGAGCCGAGGGCCAGGCTTGCCACTGAAATTTGCGCCACATTGTTTGAAAGATTGGCGCTGCCAAGCGAACCGGGGCCATCGAAGAACGTTACGGTTCCACTTGCCTGGTCGCTGCTGATGGAAGGCACGACCGTTGCCGTCAAAATGACCGCCTGTCCAAACGACGCCGGATTGGGGCTTGCTCCGACGGTTACCGAAGAGCTGGCGGGAGTTATCGTCTCTGTCAATGCGCCGGAAGTGCTCGCTGTGTAATTCGCGTCGCCGCTATACGCCGCTGTAATCGTGTGCGTTCCGCCCAGGAAACCTGAGAACGTCAGCTGCGCGAGGTTGTGCTGAGAATTGTTGATTTGAAGGCCCGTTATTCCTAGCACCGTTGTGCCATCGTAGAACGTTACTGTACCCGTTGCTGCTCCTCCGCTCGCGGTTTGCACCGTCGCCACGAAAGGAACCGCTTGCCCGAAGACCGCGGGATTCAAATTAGAGATCAACGTTGTTGTTGTGCTTGACTGATTCACTGTCTCGGCCAGCGCAGCAGACGTGCTTGCAGCAAAATCTGTGCTTCCACCGTATGCTGCCGTTATCGAATGAGAGCCTGGCGCAAGCGTTGCAATAGTCAGCTGTGCCGAATTGTTGATCACCGCTGTGCTTCCAAGCGTCGTCGAGCCATCCAGGAAAGTAACCGCGCCGACAACCGAATTGCCCGCCCCTGCCTGAACTGTCGCCGTGAACGTCACGTTCTGTCCGGCCAGGGCAGGGTTCACGTTGGATGCCAGCGTGGTTGTAGTCGTCAGCTGGTTTACAGTTTCCGTCAAAGCGGCCGATGTGCTTCCCGCGAAATTCCCATTGCTGTTGTAGACGGCTGTGAGTGTGTGTGTGCCCGGCGCGAGCGTCGAAGTCGTCAACTGGGCCGAGTTGTTTGCCAGAGTCACCGTCCCTAGCCCGAGCGTGCCGTCCAGGAACGTTACGGTACCCGCCACCGAAATACCCGAGCCTGCTTGCACCGTGGCCGTCAGCGTGACCGCCTGCCCAAACGTGGCTGGATTCAAGTTCGAAGCCAACGTTGTGGTCGTGCTCACCTGGTTGATGGTTTCCATCAGCGCTGCTGAAGTGCTGCCGGCAAAATTCGCGTCGCCCACGTATTGCGCCGTGATGGAATGCGAACCTGCTGCTAAATTCGAAAGCGAAAGTTGCGCGGAATTATTCGATAGATTTGCCGTGCCCAGCGAAGTCGCTCCATCAAAGAACGTCACGGCACCGGTTGCCTGATCGCTGCTGACCGAAGGAGTGACCGAAGCCGTCAGAATAATGGCCTGTCCAAAGGCACCCGGATTCGGGCTCAAGGCTATCGAGACCGTCGAACTCGCCGGGTTCACCGTCTCCGTAAGAACGCTCGAGGTGCTCCCTGCATAGCTTGCGTCGCCGCTGTAACTCGCGGAAATCGTGTGCGCTCCGGGAGCCAGACTGCTAATCGCGAATTGCGCCACGCCGTTGGCTGGCAGCGTCGTGCTCCCCAACGAACTGGAGCCGTCCATTAAAGTGACCGTGCCTGTCGGAGTACCACTGGAAGAGGACTGAATCCTCACGCTGAAGGTGACCGGCTGTCCAAATACCGCTGGATTAGACCCGGACGTAACGGTGGTTGTCGTGGTAGCCTGGCTGACCGTCTGCGTCAGTGTTGCGGACGTGCTGCCTGCGACATTGGTGTCACCGCTATATTTTGCCGTGATCGAATGCGAGCCGACGGCCAAGGAGGAAAGCGAAAGCTGCGCCGCATTTCCTGATACCGGGCTCGAACCTAGAGTAACCGCGCCATCCAGGAACGTCACCGTGCCCGTCGCGCCACCTCCAAATGTCGGCTGTATCGTCGCCGAGAAAACAACCGATTGCCCGAATGCGACGGGATTTGCGCTCGACGAGACCGTCGTGGCACTCGAAGCGGAGTTCACGCTTTGCGCGAGACCCGTGGATGTGCTGCCCGTTAGATAGGTGTTGCCCGCATAGACCGCAGTGATGCTATGGCTCCCGGCTGCCAGTCCGGACAAAGTGAGCTGCGCCGAGCCATTGGAGAGGCTTGACGACCCTAGCGTTGCCGACCCATCCATAAAGGTCATTGTGCCGACCGGAGTAATTCCCTGCGGTGCCTGCACGGTGGCTGTCAACATGACTGCTTGATCGTAGACGGAGGGGTTCAGATTCGAGGCGACTGAGGTTGTTGAGGACGCCTGATTGACGGTTTGACTTACCGCTGCGGAGGTGCTGCCGGTGAAGTTCGCGTCTCCGGCATAAACGGCGGTAATCGAATGAGCGCCCGGCGCCAAGCCGCCGTACGTGACTTGCGCGGTTCCGGTTCCTGAGAGGCTGGCGCTCACCAAAGTGTTGGTGCCATCCAGCAACGTGACCGTGCCCGTTGGAGAGCCGCCATTCGCAGGAGCAACTGCGATCACAAAGGTAACGTACTGGTTGAAGATGCTGGGATTCGGATTCGCTGTAGCTGTGGTTGTGGTCGAGGCCTGGCTTACCGTTTGCGTCAAAACCACCGAAGTGCTGGCGTTCAAGTTGGAATTGCCGTTGTACACCGCGGTGATCGAGTGCGATCCGGTGGTCAGCGAGGAAACTGCAAGCTGCGCGGAGTTGCTGGAGAGCGTCGCGGTTCCCAGCGAGTTGGAGCCATCGAAAAATGTCACCGTACCGGTCGCGGTCGAACCCGAAGGCGGCTGAACCGTCGCGGTCAACGACACGGACTGTCCGTAAACTGAAGGGTTCAGGCTCGCAATCACGGCTGTCGTGGTCGCAGCCGCGTTGATCGTTTCGGTAATCGCACTCGAGGTACTGGCGGTGAAGTTCGCATCTCCGTTATATTTCGCAGTAACGGAATGCGAGCCACCCGTGAGGCTGGAAATCGTGAACTGCCCGCTATTGTTGGAAACCGTGGCCGAGCCCAAAGAATTTGTACCGTCCAGGAAAGTAATTGTGCCGGTCGCGCTACCGCCGGACACTGGGACAAGGCTCGCCGTAAAGGTCACCGGCTGGCCGAAAGCTGCGGGATTGGCGTTTGAGGAAACGGTTGCAGTCGTTGAAGCCTGGTTCACCGTCTCGGTGAACGGCGAAGACGTGCTTCCTGTGTAGTTGGAGTCGCCGTTGTATTTCGCCGTCAGCGTATGCGAACCAACAGCCAAGGAAGAAACGTTAATTTGCGCGGAATTATTCGCGACCGTCCCATTGCCAAGCGAAGTGGAGCCATCAAAGAACGTTACTGTGCCGCTGGGCAAAGGGCTGCCTTGAGGCTGAGTGCCGGGCACGAGTGAGGCAGTCAACGTAATCGACTGCCCGAATGCCACGTGGTTGGTGGCCGTCAAAAGCGATGTGGTCGTGCCTGCCAGATTCATAACCTGCGTGAGGGCGCTCGAGGTGCTCGCCCCGAAGGAAGCCGATCCGCTGTACTTCGCCGTGATCGAGTGAGAGCCCGCCGTGAGCCCGCTGACGACGAGCTCCACGGTGTTCCCGTTGGGGTTGCTAGTCAGTGTCCCCGAACCAATCACGGTGGAACCATCGTAAAGCGTGGCCGTGCCCGATGGCGTTCCGCCATACGTAGCCGTGGCCGTCACGAGAAATCTCACGTTGTACGGCGTGGTCATCGGATTGTCCAGAGAGGTCACCGAGGTAACGGTCGGCCCCATGTTGACGACCTGGCTGAGCGCGGCGGAAGTGCTACCGGCAAAGTTGAAGTCCCCGCTGTAAGTAGCCGTGAACGAGTGGGTACCTACCTGGAGGGAAGAAATGCTGAGCTGTGCGCTGCCGGAGGCCAGAGTGCTGCTTCCAATCATTGCGAGATTGTCGAAGAAGGTCATCGTTCCCGCCGGGGTTCCGCTGACGCTCGATTGAGGAGTCGCGACGAGAACCACAGGTTGATTGAAATAGGAGGGATTCATGCTGGAAGTGAGCACTGTGGTGGTGGGCGGCGGGGCCACGGTGATGGACACAGAATTGATGCTGGAGGCGTCATTGGCGTCACCACCGTACTGGGCATCTATCGTGTGGCCGCCCGGGGACAGCGTCGAAGTGGAGAAAACAGCAGCACTATTGGTGACACTCGCAGTTGCCAGTGTCGTGCCATTCATACTGAAGGTAACCGTCCCCGTCGGCGTGTTGCCGTAGGTTGGACTCAGCGTCGCGGTGAAGGTGACGTTCTGCCCGTACGTGGGGGCACCGGGGTTGGCCCTGATACTTATGTTGGTGGGCGCGGGGTTCACCGTTTGTGTCATGCTCCCCATGCTGGCCTGGAGATTGGCGTCGCCGCTGTATTTCGCAGTGATATTCTGCGAGCCGACTGGAAGGATCGCAGTATTCGACGTAACGAACGCTATCTGGTATCCACTACCCTGCGTACTGATGTTATTTGCCTGAACAAGTACCGAGCTCAACTGCGTGCCGTTGTTGTAAAACGTTATCGTCCCGCCGGTCGAAATCAAACCATACGTCGATTGCAGAGTTCCCTGTAGTGCTACCGATTGGCCGACAGACGAAGGGTTTGGGCTCGCTGATACGCTGAGCGTCGTAGCGCTCGGATTGATAGTTTGCGTGAGCGCGGCGGATGTGCTAGCCGCGTAATTGGAAGTACCGGCATACTGCGCGGTGATGGAATGTGTGCCGGCTGTCGGCGATGAGACGGTGAACTGCGCCGAACCTTTGGAAAGATATGCGCTCGAGAGGACGGTGTTGCCGTCGTAGAGAGTAACCAAACCTGCTGGGGTGCCGAGACTCGACAAAACGAAACTCGTGCTAACTGAATACACGACCGCTTGCCCATACGACGAGGGGTTTGTGCCGGAAGTCACCATGGTAGTTGTAGCATCGGTGTTGACCACTTCATTGATAGTGCCGGAGCTCCCTTGGAAATTGCTGTCGCCGTTGTACTGTGCGGTGATCACGTGGCTGCCAACGGCAAGCGTGCTGGTGGAAAGCGACCCGGCGTTGTTTGAGAGGTTGACCGTGCCCAGCAAAGTGGAACCATCCAGGAAGGTAATCGTGCCCGATGGCGTGCCACTGCCGTTGAATTGCAATGCTGCCGAAAAAGTGACGCTCTGGCCAAACTGCCCTTGATTGGGACTTGCCGAAACGGTGGTAGTCGTCGAAGCCTGGGTGATGGTCACCAAAATCACCGAGGAACTGCTACCGGTACAGTTGCTGTCGCCTTGGTAGGTGGCCAGGATGCTGTGCGGGCCGGCGGCTAGATTTGTCAACGTGAGTTGGGCGGAGTTGTTGGAAACGGTCGCGCTCCCGAGCGTTGTGGAATTCGTGGTGTCGGTGAAAGTGACGGTCCCGGTTGCGGGCGCAGGAGTTTGTGGTTGGATGCTGGCGGTCAGCGTGACCGACGTGCCATAAGGCCCATTGGCGAGATCCGAACTCAGTGTGGTGGTGGTCCCGGACGTTGTCACGGCTTCCGTCACTGCATTCGAGGTTACCGCCAAAAAATTTGTGTCGCCGCTGTAGACCGCAGTGAGCTGGTGCGTGCCCGCCCCAAAGAAATAGCCCGGCGGCAGCACGAACTGAATTTGATATTGAGAACCGCTCAAGGCCGTGCTTGTGACTTGGGTTGCTCCGTCAAAAAGAGTCACCGTTCCGGTTGGACCAGCTGGCGCTCCAGGCGGCGTCGTCAACTGCACTGTTAGCGTCGGAACATATCCGTAGACAAAAGTCGAACTGCTGTTCGTCAGTTGAAGTTGCATCACCGCAGCTTGACGCAGCACTGAATAACTGCCGGATTGATTCGCGGTCACCGCGTCTAGCCGCCCGTCTTGATTGAAATCTATTAAGGCCAGCCCCTGCGGAGAACTGCCGGTGGGAAAGCTTTTGGACGGCAGCGATCCAGTAGCGGCGAATCCACCGGTTCCATCGCCAAGCAGCACGCTGACGGTGCCCGCGGTGGAATTGACAACCACCAGGTCGATGAGCCCGTCGGCGTTCATGTCCGCTGCGGCAATCGCGCTGGGACTTGTTCCTGCGCCTAGCGAAATTCCGAACGCCGTGGGTGTGAGCGTGCATTGTGCCGCCGGTAGGCCCGTGCAACTCTTATTCAGCAGAATGGTGACTCCATCGTCTCCGGAGCTGCTAACCGCAACGTCCAGCGCGCCGTCGCCATTGAAATCGCCCACGGCGATTCCCAAGGGAGGCCCCGTGAATCCTGTGGTGGGTGTGTTTGCGGCAGCCGAAAACGTCCCATCGCCGTTCCCCATCAGCAGCGTCAAGTTATTGCTGGAATTCGCAACGATCAGGTCGATGAATCCGTCGGCGTTCAAATCCGCTGCGGCAATCGCAGCGGGCGCCATGCCAGTGGTGGGCAGAGTCGGCGCGACGTTAAACGTCCCATCTCCATTGCCCAGCAAAATTGCCACATTCCCTGGGCCCATCGGCAAAGCAGTAGGGTAGCAGCCATATTGTCCAGTGCCGCACCCGTTTAGCACTGCTAGGTCCATCTTGCCGTCGCCGTTGAAATCTGCCGCGACTATTTGCGTTGGATAAACTCCCGGATCGCTGACCGTCGTTCCCAGGCGGAAGGTCCCGTCCCCATTTCCCAAATAGATCGTCACCGTATTGTCCATTGCATTGGTAACCGCCAGGTCCGTTACGCGGTCGCCGTTGAAATCCGCCGCCACAATTCCGGAGGGAGCATTCCCCGTTGTATACGAAGCTCCGGCCGTAAATGTGCCACCATAGCCGCCGGTCAAGATGGAGACTACATTCGAGCCGCTCGGGCCCTGGGAGATGACGGCCAGGTCAGGCAGTCCATCGCCATTGAAATCTGCCGTGGCCATTGCTTTCGGGGCGCCCGGCAGGAACGATGTCAGGGGTGCGTCGAGCAGTGCCGTTGGTGCCGAGGGCGTCACGGGCAAGTAGTACGGATTCGATGACTCCAGCACTGCGCCGGTGTAGAGCCTCTTCGTCACCGTGACCGTCAGGGTTCCCGGAACGGGGAGAGATACATTCGCAAAATTCGCCACCATCTGCGTACCCGTCGCGTTCACGGTTGGGTTGGGGGCTATAGCGGTTGCGCCCCCCGGCCCGAACAGCGTCACGGATTCGCCCGGCGCAAAATTCGCGCCCAGAATCGTCAACGTAAAGCTGTTGCTTCCCGGCGTGAGACTAGCTGGCGACAGGCTAGGCGGCGTAACCTGGCTGATCAGCGGAACGGGACTCGGAGGCGGAGCCTGGCCGAAATCGGCTGCCGCCAGGAAAAAGAGACTCAAGATAGAGAGTCCACGCAGTAGTTTGCCAGTCCGCATGAATAGCCTCCGGAGGGGATCTCGGGTGACGCTTAGTTCAAGCACGTGGCTCAGGGTGGACTAAACTGCAGATACAGCGTCTCGACCGCGACAAGGATGATTCGCTGGGCCACGCGCAATCTCGACTTATGGTGGGGGGGACACTGGAAACAAACAACGGTACATAGGCAATGAAACTTCTTATCAATTAACTGTACATAAGTTCAGGCACTTGCCCGTGGGACGCCTCTCCCCTGATTGGACCTGATCCTCCGGGGCTGTTTAGACAAGCCCCTTACTTGTCAGGATCTGTTTTGATTGCTTCGGGGTTTGTTGGCAGCTTTTGGTCTAGCGGATTTCACCTTTCTGATTCAAAACGCAGTACGAACTAGAACGATTTCCCAGATCCAACCTAATCGTGAGCCGCACTTTGAAAGTATTCTTTTTCATCCGTCCGCACAGTGCCAATGTTCTGCATTGCTGAGCTCTTTTTCTTTGTGCTTCGAAAAGGCCACCCCATTGGGTAGGTGCTGATATAAACGCATTACCGGAGAAGTAGGCTCCAGTGCGAGCTCTTCGTCTGAGATGTTTGTATATCTACCGCAGTCCACGCAGAGCGGAGGATCAAGAGGAATTTCTCTCTTCGGTTCCGACGAACACGCTGGCACCCCTCAAAGTCGAACTCCTGCATGTGTCCGCCCACCCTCAATACGAGAGCGAACTCAGAGATTTCTTCGCTGTAAGGGCCCTTGCACCTGGCTCTAAGCAACTTGCGTAGCTCAAGAACGTGCTTTGCAGTGCGGTAGTCATCACCACTCGTTTGCATGCCCAAAGTAATTGTTGCCGTCGGCTCTGCCATAGGTCCTTCGTCTCGCCCGAACCATTATGAGGCCTGCAAATTTGTTCAGCAATTTTGACAACTCCTGGTACCGCATAACCTCGAAAGTTGATTTGGGCAGAGTTGACTTTACTGGTTGCGCGACTAATCAGGCCCTGCTGGCGAGAGGAATCACTCGCACCTCAGCGCCGTGATCGGATCAACGCACGTAGCACGACGCGCGGGGATGTAGCACGCGGCCACCGCGACGAGCATCAGCGCCGCAGCGACGCCGAGAAACGTGAGCGGGTCGTGCGCGGTCACGCCGAAAAGTTCGCTCGCCATCAGTTGCGTCATGCCAAGCGCGGTGGCGATCCCGATAGCTACTCCGATAAGCACCATGCGCACGCCCTGGCCAAGGATAAGGCGTAGTATGTCCGAGCGCTGGGCGCCGAGTGCAATACGCACACCGATTTCGTGACCGCGCTGCGTGACGGAGTAAGCGACAACGGCATACAAGCCGAGCATCGCCAGCAACGCAGCACACATCGCGAACAACACAACGAGCGATGTTTCGTACCGCCGGGGAGCTTCATTGCTCGCGAGGATGGTCCTCAGAGTTTTCTCCTGCGGGATGGCGAGGTCCGGGTCGGCGCTCCAGATGGCTTCGCGAATCTCGCGCGTCGCAGACCTGGGATTCATTCTCGTGCGAACCACGAGGCTCTCTGTAAGTTCCGAGTTAATCCAGAGAGGAAAATAGGCGACGAGGAGCGGGTTTTTGTCGGCTTCGGCGCGGACATCGGCAACCACGCCAACAACGCGGCACCACTTTTGTTTTGGACCCTCGAAGTGGCTGCAGTCCACGTGCGTTCCTAACGGATTGCGTTCATGCAGGACGTTGCGCGCGACGCTTTGCGAAATGACTACCACTGGCTGGGTGCGATCCGCCTCAGTGAAGAACTGGCCCTCAACGATGGGAAGGCCAACGGCAGAAAAATATCCGGGGCTGGCAAATCGGAATTCACCAGAAGGCTGCTCTTGCTCGGGTAATGGTATTTCCTGGAAGTTGATGGCATCGCCCCAGCCCCCGCCTTCCAGCGGAACCGTGCTGGTAAATCCAGCATTTTCGACTCCGGGCAGCACTCGGACTCTCTCCTCGATGTCGCTCAGAATGCGATTGCGTTCGTTGAAGGCGCGCAAAAAATCGGCGTCCGTCGCATTCTTACTGACGGGAACGCGCACCACCAAATTGGCTGTAATCACGTGGTCTTCGTCCATCCATTCGTTGGCCTGCACGACGTGACGCAAACTTTCGACGAGCAGCAAGCACGCAGGCAGCAAAGCAGCGCAAAGGGCTACTTCGGCGATGACGAGCGTAGTCCGCAAACGCGCTCCCTGCTTGCTGGTGCTTGTCGTTGGGCCAGAGGACTTCAACTGTTCGTACAGTCGTCCGCGCGTAACCCGCAGACTTGGCAGCAGACCGAAAATCAATGCGGCGAGAACCGTGATAGCGAGAGTGAACGACAGGACTGTTGAATCGAGGCGAATCTCATCCACGCGAGGAATCCCAACCGGCGCGTTCCTGACGAGGAGCCATAAGCCAAGCTTGGCAACCACGAGCGCGAGGCAGCCCCCCGCTACGGCGAGGGCGAGCGTTTCGGTGACAAACTGGCGGACCACGCGCCAGCGGCCCGCGCCGAATGCGGACCGGAGCGCGACCTCCCGAACGCGCTTAGTGTTTCGCGCCAGGACCAAATTTGCGAGATTGGCGCAGACAATCAGCAAAACTAGCGCCGCGGCGATTTCCAGCATCCAAAGCGCTTCTTGCATGGCGCCGACGATTTCCATTTTCAACGGCGTGACAACAGCATTCATGTCGAATTTGCCGCCGGAATCTTTTTGCGCAATGCGCGCTTCAATTGCATCCAACTGCGCTTTCGCCTCTTTTGGCGTAAAGCCAGGTTTGAGCCGAGCGATCACACAATAGTTATGCGCGCTGATGCCGGGCCTGGAGGTCCATCGCGTCCATTGAAAAGGCGCAAAATACTGCGGATCATGGGGCAGGATACGCGGAAAGGCGAAATTCGGGGGCAACACGCCGACGATCGTCATGTTGCTGTCGCCGAGCTTGACGACTTTGCCCAAGATGTTCGGATCGAAGTGAAACTGCTCGTGCCAGAGTTGGTTTGTGAGGATGACTTCAGACTGGCCGCCGTAGATTCCATTTGTCGACAGGAACGCGCGTCCCATGGCCGGCTGCACGCCGAGAATCGAAAATAGCTCGGGCGTTACGCCGGCGCCGTAGAGCCACTGCGGGCGGCCCATGCCCAGCAGGCTTGAGCCTTCCGCGTCAATCAGAGCCATAGCGGAGAAAGCGTGAGATTCGTCCTTCCAGGCGAGAAAATTTCCGCCGGTCACCGGCAAGCGCGGGCCGTAAGCGGACAATTGAGGAATAAATTCGTTAATCGAATAAAGCTGTGCCGGCTGGACATAAGGAAGCGCGCGAAGCAGAATGCCGTTGACCATCGAAAAGATCGCCGTGTTCGCGCCGATGCCGAGGGAGAGGGTGAGGACGGCGACGATGGTGAAGCCAGGCGAGTTGCGCAGCATGCGCAAGGCGTACCGAATGTCCTGCATTGACCCAGTAAAGAGCGAAAAATTACCGAGCGTGGCAATACCGCGATCTTCCGCGCGGTTCTGTAGGGTGCTCATCGCAGACTCCCTTCCACGCCGTGACCGTTCCACCTGCTTCGCGAGCGCGGACCAATCGGCTATGTGTCTTTTTGCGGCGGCTTCGGCTTGCGATGGACTCAATCCGCGGTTTAACGCCTCGGCATAGGCATCCTCTAGTTGCTGGCCCAACTCTTCTATGACTTCAGCCTCACGTTCCACCCGCGAGCCAGACATCCGGAGATTTTGGCGGACGTACTGCGGCCAATCAGGCATGGTCCGGCCTCACGACGTGGTTGATCGTCAGGACGAATTCGTCCCAGATGCCACGCTGCGCCGCGAGATATTTGCGGCCGACCGGCGTCAAGCGGTAAAACCGGCGTCGGCGCTCCCCGGCTTTTTCCACCCAGCGGCCGGCGATCAGATTTCGGTCTTCCAGACGGCAGAGAATGGGATAGAGCGAGCCGATGCGAAATTGGATACGCCCTTTGGAACGCGCCTCGATCAGCTTGCCAATGTCATAGCCATGGCGCGGCCGGGCTTCGATGAGGGAGAGGATCAGGAACTCTGCGCTGCCTTTCTTGAGTTCGCGATTGAACATACTGCGTCACAGTATACTTCGGTGAAGAATATGTCAATTCAAGGTCGCACATCAGGGCTGCGCAGGATCAAATGCCTGCTCAACCGGGTCAAGTCAAGCACCGGGAAGAACCTGATTTCCGATTACGCGGCACGACAAACCAGGCACAACTCTGAAAAATCGAATACGATAGAATCATGAGTTGGCAAAAACATGCGCGACTACATTGGAATGACCTTGGTTGCTTGGGCGCGTTGTATTGGTGCGGGAGTAATGGCTACGCGTGCGGACAAGCGACTCGTCCAAATCCCTAGATGATTGAGCCCGAACATGAAGAGACGGGCGGGAGAGTGTGCTATGTCAGGGATTCCCAGGACAACATCTTGGATGCGATGGATTCTGCTTCTGTTGGCGCTCCCGATTGCGCTCAAGACGGCGGCGCAACAAGTGTCAGCTCCTATTCGGCAGTTGGCCTATGAAGAGGCTTTCCAACCTGGGAATTCTCTCCCTAGATGGGAGCAGGGCTTTCTTGTGTCGTGGAAGCAGGACATATCGTCCTCCGACACTGCCGACAACCTGTTCCTGCACGATCGAGACGGCGCTACCGTTGGCAATGCGAGGATATGGGTTGAGGGTGCTAGCTTTCTTCGGATTGAGGACGCGGCGGCACGGAAGGACGGACGAGTAGCCGTTGTCGGCTGGGCCGTAACGAATTCGGGAACGCTGGCAGCATTCGTAGCGGACGTGTCTGTAGCGCTGCGTTCCGCGCAAATCATACAGACGTCTCCTTTCGAGGGCCAAGCAGTCGGCTTTGGGCCGGACGGGACAATCTGGGTGCTAGGCCTGGAGGTAGGACCAGGACGTAGATTGCTGTCTGCACCCGACCACTACATGGTGCAACATTTTGGCGCCGACGATGTTCTCAAGGATCAGCACTTGCTTCGCTCTTCCTTCGATTGTGAATTGGCCGAGGGAATCAACGGGAAACCTAGGGTGGCAGCTTCTGATGACCGCATTGGACTGTTCGCTCCTTTTTGTCATACATGGGTGGAACTAAGCCCCACGGGTGAGTTGCTAAACCAGTGGAAATGGGCTCCTTTATCTCCCATACGCAACGGTAACGAGACGGGCGCAGGGATCACGTCCGTGGCGCTTACTTCGACGAATGAACTATATGGATGGAGTGGTCGGAGTCAGCGCGCGTTATTCCGCTTTGACCGTAAGGCAAGTGCATGGGTACCCCTGGACACCGCCGCAGCTCAGAGTGCAGGAGCACCGTTCTCGTATTTATTCGGATCTGACGGAGATGCGCTCGTCTCTCGCACCGTTGGTAAGAAAGTAGGCTGGTTCAAGCCGGCCGCTAACTCTCAATAAATAACGTGTAGGCTGTCCTCGTCTTCGGTGCACAACGTTCGCCCCTCAACGACAACCAGAATTTGGCCGGTAGCCTCGCAACGTACCAGCGTCGTCCAAATCTCGCGGTTCGGTTCGACGGTCGAACTGTTAACCAGTGCGTTGATGGGGGCGAAGCATACCTTAGAAACCTCTCGATTCACCGTCGGTCCTGATTAACCGTGCAAATCAGTTGTACGGTAAGGGCGGTACAGCTAGGCAATCGTCATTCAGGCCGAATTCTGACCTCGACCCAATTCTCTTGAACTTTGCACAGGCGCTGGTTTCGTTTCTCGAATATCTGCCCAACTGGCCGGTAAACCATCAACCTGAGCACGTCAGACGCTTCGTCGAAGTCAATTGAGCTCCACTCGTCCATCAGGGAACCCACACACTGCCTCGAGTCCGACAGAACCAGCGCCCAGACATCGCGCCTTAAACTCCTGTAAGCGGCTTCGTGATACGGAAACAACCACAGCGGATTGAGTGGGATGTCCGCCTGGACATCACCAGTGTTCGCATCGAAGAACCGAAGGCGTGCGAGCCCCGGCCCCTGATTCTCAACGGCAAAGAACTGTCCGCCTTTATCAAACCAGGACAGATAGGGGCAACCGTACTTCGGTCGGTGGACTGAGGGAATCTGAACAACATTGCCGTCAATCGCGACCAAGTATTCACCTTTGTCGGTCGCTACAAGGAACTTAGGATATCTGCGTGACCCGATTACAGACGCCACCCAGCCATTTATTTGCAACCTTCGAGCGAAACCAGAGTCTATTTCCTGAATAAAGGAGCCTTCTTTCCACGACGACAAAAACAGGAAGCGAGAATCAAAACTCCATGGCTGATACGGATCTGGACAATGAAGCCCACTCGTGGAAAACATTCTCTTTGGACCGTTTTCGAAAACCTGCAATTCCCAAGCATAAGCCCCCATCCGGAACTCGAAGGGCTTTCTGAAAATGGCCTTCCTGGCGTTTGCTGAGGCAAATACCCGAGTCTCCTCCCACTCCCGAAGCGAAGGCTCCATAGATTGTTTCTTGAGAATCTCTATCGTTGGCATACATCACTTCAAAATGATGATACAGCCGAGTGAGACCGCGTGGTCGCGCCGCACGAAAAGGTGATTCTCATGTGGTAACTCCTGGTAAACGCATTACCGGAAAGGAGTACCGTACCGAACTCAATTGTGTGCCCCAAGTTGTGCATTTTTCCTGGAAACGATCGCTCGGAGTCCTACGAGAACTAAGTTAGGTTACGGCTTTCGCGGGGCGGCTGCTGTTATGCTTAGAAGAGCGACATAAGGGAGAAACGTCAGAATTGGCACCGCTGATTAGCGCACACGGACTTTCCAAAAGATACGGAAGCGCACCGCTTTTCCAGAACCTCTCCTTCACCGTTTCGGAAGGGGAACGGATCGGTGTGATTGGACCCAACGGGTCCGGCAAATCCACGCTGATCGAGATGCTCTACGGCCGCGTGAAACCGGATGGCGGGGATGTCGCCGTACGCAAGGGGACGCGGATGAGCTGCGTGACGCAGATATCCGAGTTTTCGCCGGGCGTAACGGTGCGTGGCGTGATTGAAGGCGCCCTGGAACGAGCGCACGTACCGGAAGAGGAACGCGCTGCGGATTTCGCGGAGACGCTTGGGCGGGCACGTTTTACCGCTTTGGATACGTTCGCGGTGCAGCTTTCGGGCGGCTGGAAAAAACGACTGGCGATTGCGGAAGCGCTGGTGCAGCGGCCGGATATCCTGCTGCTGGACGAACCGACGAACCATCTGGACCTCGCGGGAATTAGCTGGCTGGAAGGGGTGCTGCAAAGCGCGGGATTTGCATGCGTGGTAGTGAGCCATGACCGGTATTTCCTGGAAAATGTCGCAAACGAAATGGTGGAAATCAGTCGCGCGTACGAAGGCGGAGCGCTGCGTGTGTCCGGCAATTACAGCAAGTTTTTGGAGGCCAAAGAAGAGCACCTGCACGCGCAGCAAAAGCGGCAACAGGCCTTTGAAAACCGTGTGCACACAGAAATCGCCTGGCTGAGGCGAGCGCCAAAAGCACGCACCACGAAATCGAAGGCGCGCATCGACGACGCGCACGAGATGATCGGCGAGCTTGCGGAAATGAAGGCGCGGACGCGGACATCCGCGGCGGAGATTGATTTTTCCGCGACCAGCCGGAAAAGCAAGCAGTTGCTTACGCTGGATGACGTTTCCTACGGCTTTGGCGAGCGGACGCTCATCGCCGGCCTGCACTTTATTGTCACCCAGCGAATGCGCGTGGGGCTGGTGGGCCCGAACGGCAGCGGAAAAACGACGCTGCTGCGTTTGCTGCGCGGGGATATCGAGCCGGCGAAGGGGAAAATTCGCAAGGCGGACGGTTTGCGGATCGTGTACTTCGACCAGAACCGGCAGCTCGATCCGGAAGTTACGCTGCGCCGGGCGCTGGCGCCGGACAGCGATGCGGTGGTTTATCAGGAACGGGTGATTCACGTGGCGTCGTGGGCGGAGCGATTTTTGTTTGCCAGCGAGCAGCTAAATCAGTTGGTGGGCCGGCTTTCTGGAGGCGAGCGGGCACGGGTGCTCATTGCGCAGTTGATGCTGCAACCCGCGGATGTGTTGCTGCTGGATGAGCCCACGAACGATTTGGATATTCCGACGCTGGAAATATTGGAAGAGAGTCTGCTGGAATATCAAGGGGCGTTGGTACTGGTAACGCACGACCGTTTCCTGCTGGATCGCGTTTCGACGGTGGTGCTGGGGCTGGATGGAAAGGGGAAGGCCGAGCGGTTTGCGGATTATTCGCAATGGGAGGAAGGGCAAAGCACCCAAAAAGCTGCAAAGAAAATGAGCGGTCTGAAAGATGAGCCGCGGTCAAAGGCAGCGGAAAACGGGAGCAAGACGCTTGCGACCGCGCAGAAGAAGCTCTCCTATCAAGAGAGCAGGGAATTGGCCGGAATCGAGGGGCGGATCACCGAGGCGGAGCAGGAGCTGCAAGTTCGCCACAAGGCGCTGGAGGATCCCGAGGTGATGGGCGATTACGTGCGGCTGCAAAACGTGCTGGCGGAATTGGCCAACGCGCAGAAGCTTGTGGATGCGTTATATGCGCGTTGGGCGGAGCTGGAACAGGAACAAGTTTGAAGGAAGCAAGCGCCACGATAAGACAAACCCCAAGGCAAGCCACCCTACAGGCATTTACACGGGGCGCGAATTCTTCTGCACTTGGCGCTACAATGCGACGATGGCTAGCCGAAACCGCATTCGGAACTGGCTCCAGACGGTCCTTTTTGATTGCCGCTTTGCCTTCCGCCAGGTCCGCAAGGAACCCGCGGTCACCGCGACCGTCGTAATCACTCTGGGGCTCGGAATTGGCGTGAACACCGCGATGTTCAGTCTGTTGAACGGTTGGCTGCTTCGCCCGTTACCGGTGCCTTCGCCACAACAGGTCACTGTTCTGGCGTCTCAGCAGAAGGAAGGTTCCAATGGAAATTTCTCTTACCCAGACTTCCTGGATTTTCAGAGAGGGGACGATTCCTTCTCAAGTCTTTTCGGTTACGCTTTCGGCATAGGCGGTCTTAGCGCCGACGGCGAAGCGCGGGAGATTGCCTATAGCTCGGTGACAGGCAATTATTTTTCCGCTCTTGGGGTCAAACCGGCCCTTGGACGGCTATTTCTTCCTGGCGAGGGCGAAAAGCCAGGCGAAGAACTATTGGTCGTTCTTGGATATTCTTTCTGGCAAAGCAAATTCGGTGGCGATCCGCATGTCATAGGCAAGTCGGTTCGTGTGAACGGAAAGCAAGCTACCGTGATAGGTGTCACACCCAGGGAGTTTCACGGCACAGTGTTCCTTCTGGACATGGATGCGTTCCTACCTTTGAGTGCCATGTCACTCGTCAGTGACTCGGTGAACTCTCTGACGGTACGCGACGACCGCTTATTAACGGTGATGGGGAGGCTCAAGCAGGGCACGGTTTTAAAACAAGCGCAGAGTTCCACCGACGTTATTGCGGATCGTTTGGCGACTCAATATCCCGAGGCCGACAAGGGGGTCAAGGTTCGACTCGTTCCCGAGAGGTTTGCTCGACCTGGTGCGTTCGTCGCAACTTTCGTTCCCGTTATCGCCAGCCTGTTCCTGGTTCTCGCTGGTCTAGTGCTGCTGCTCGCTTGCACAAATGTTGCCAATATGTTGCTAGTTAGGGCGACAGTCCGCAGTCGTGAGGTCGCGATCCGCTCGGCTCTCGGAGCGACCCGAGCACGAATCATTCGGCAAGTTGTCACGGAAAGTCTCTTAATGGCCCTGCTTGGCAGCGTTGCGGGAATTTTGCTCGGCTCCGAATCTCTTGCCGTCAGCGGTTCCTTGTTACATTCCGTTTTCACAAATAGAAACAACCGCGGCTTCAGTATGGACGTAAGTTTCGATTGGAGGGTGTTTGCGTATGCCACCGTCACCGCGATTCTGGCCGGAATCCTTGTCGGCCTCTGGCCGGCGTTGCGGGCCACGCGAGCAGACGTGAATGTGGAGCTCCAGGAAAGCAGCCGCGGTGCTTCGCCTTCGGGAGGGAAGTCAACCGTGCGAAGCGCTCTAACAGTGGCCCAACTGGCCTGTTCGCTAGTGCTGTTGATTGCTGCCGGACTTTTTGTTCGGAGTCTCAATGCTGCCGAGCATATGTATCTCGGATTCAATCCCGATCAGGTATTGAATGTCATCATGGATCCCCATGAAATTGGCTACGATCAACCGCAAACGAAAGCGTTTTACCAGCAACTGGTAGACGAAGTTCGGAGAATACCGGGGGTGCAATCCACAAGTCTCGCCTTCACGGTGCCTATGGGGTTCCCAAGCAAAACAACTCCTGTTTTTGTACAGGGGCATCCCGTTACCGCGCGCGAGCGACCTACGGTGATCCCGTATGATTGCATTAGCCCTTCGTACCTCGAAACGATGCAGATTCCGCTTCTGAAAGGGCGAAAATTCAAAGAGTCGGACAGTGAAGGGTCGCCACCGGTTGCGATCGTGAACCAAACCATGGCGAAACGTTTCTGGCCGAACGAAGATCCCGTAGGAAAGTATTTTAGTCTGAAGAGCAACACGGGACCGTTCATCGAAATCGTCGGTGTCGCGCGAGACGGACAGTACTTCTTCATATCGACGGCTGCTCAACCATACTTTTACCTTCCACTGGCGCAGAACTTTGTTTCTTATCGGTTCCTTCAACTTCGCACTTCCGTTCCCCCACAGTCCGTCGTGAGCACTGTGGAGGAGCGGATTCATACATTGGCTCCGGATCTGCCGATCGACGACATCCGCACCATGCAACAACTGGTCCAGGGTATCGCCGGATTATTTCTCTTTAGGCTGGCTGCGACCGTTGCTGCAGTCATGGGCTTCTTGGGGTTAACGCTGGCGATAGTCGGGGTGTACGGCGTTGTTTCTTATTCGGTGAGTCGACGCACACACGAAATTGGCATTCGCGTTGCTGTTGGGGCTGGCAGAAACGACATTCTCAAGCTTGTCTGTAGACAAGGCTTGGAACTGATTGGGGCAGGCGTTTGCGCCGGTCTGCTTGCTGCATGGGCGCTGGCGCGCGCGGTAGTAAGCCTCCTTCTAAATGTCAGCCCTGCAGACCCGGTAACATTCGTAAGCGTTGCCGCCTTAATCATCTTGGTTGCACTGGCTGCATGTCTAATTCCTGCTTATCGCGCGACGCGCATCGATCCAAACTCTGCGCTCCGCTACGCGTAGGAGTTGCTTTGACTGATCCGTGTACGCTGTTCAGCTCCTGTTAAAACCGAATAATCGCCGAAGTGCTAGGTGCGCGTACGAGCCAACATTGAAACCGATCAGCTTCAGCTGGGCCTGCCAGAAATCCACGCTGCCACTGCGAGGCACAGCAGGATCGAGATCGAAAAAATGACAGGGACCGGAAAGAAATACCGCCAACTCAGGTACGCAACGGCGGCGAAGCAGATCACGAATCCCCATGCACTGATGCGCATTGCCGCAAGCGTGC
>Ga0126373_10000960_pt1 | contig 19795 bp, 15 predicted proteins | sample PanSoiMetPlot_11_FD_92545 | JGI IMG/M metagenome (GOLD analysis project Ga0126373, IMG submission 92545) | Tropical forest soil microbial communities from Panama - MetaG Plot_11 | ecosystem: Environmental > Terrestrial > Soil > Tropical forest > Bulk soil | place: Panama | collected 2016-02-17 | reverse complement strand
GTTGGAGAATTGGCAAGCCCGACGTTGTGCTGTCGATGCCGGTAGCGTTCCACGTCCCCGCTTCCGGAACCATCGACTATCAGTACATTGTTATTCCGACCGGGTTCACCGAAGACAAGTATGTGCAGATGGCCGAAGCGCGTCCGGGCGATCCGGCCGTGGTCCATCACATCCTGACCTTCATTCGCGAGCCTGGCAATCCGTGGCTGCGCAATCTGAAGCCTGGTATTCCGTTCGATGCACGGGAAGCAGAGCGTCAGGCGGCTGCTAATGCCGAGGCCAATCCTCGGGCTGAAAAGCCCGGCGCCCGCCAGCAGCAGGCTGTCTCGTTCGGCGACAACGTCGCCGGCTATGCGCCCGGAACGATGCCCGACATCATGCAGCCAGGACAGGTAAAACTGATCCCAGCCGGCTCGGACATCATTTTCCAGGTGCACTACACAGCCAACGGCAAAGAGAGTAACGACATTTCGAAACTTGGCCTGGTATTCGCCAAGACTCCACCCACGGTGCGCGTTCTCTCGCTTGCAGCGACAACTGCGAATTTTGCAATTCCTGCCGGCGCTCCTAACTATGAAGTGGAAGCCAAGATGATGTTGCAAGAGGACGCCACGCTGGTCAACATGCTTCCGCACATGCATTTCCGTGGCAAGGATTTCACCTACAAAGTGACCTATCCGTCCGGCGAGAGCGAAACGCTGTTGGCGGTGCCGCACTATGACTTCAACTGGCAGCTCACCTACGAGCTCGCGCAGCCGAAGCTCCTGCCCAAGGGCACGGTGATCGATTGCGTAGCGCACTACGACAATTCGGTGAACAACAAGTTCAATCCCGATCCGACCAAGGAAGTTCACTACGGCGAGCAGACTTGGGAAGAGATGATGTTCGGCTTCTTCGACGTCGCCGTTCCGATGAACAAGACCGCCATGGACCTGATCATGCCGAAGAAGGCGCCGGGGCAGGCGACGAGCGGCGGGTTCTAAGGGTCGCCCGTTTCCGATTCCAAAGTGAACACTCGCGCTGGCGGCCCCCAACCTGCTGCCAGCGCGATTTTTTTGAGCCGTAGAGGTTTCTGCGATAGAGGAGCCATCATGAGGTACCAAGCCCGATTTGCAATTTTGTTTTCGGCCGCCGCGTGCGCGTTCGCGGCGACGACCGATGTCACGTTTCACAAGGACGTCGAACCGATCCTTCAGAAACATTGCCAGGAGTGTCACCGGCCGGGCGAGATCGCGCCTTTCTCGCTGCTGTCTTACTCTGACGCGAGGCCGTGGGCCAAAGCTATTCGCGCCGATCTTCTCACGAAGAAGATGCCGCCGTGGTTCGCCGATCCACAGGTCGGGCATTTCTCTAACGATCGCTCACTGACGGCGGAAGAAGTTTCGAAAGTTGTCTCCTGGGTGGACGGTGGCGCTAAGGAAGGAAATCCCAAGGATTCACCCAAGGCGCTGGCGTTCGCCGACGGCTGGAACATCCACAAGCCGGACGTTGTTCTAAGCATGAAGGAATCGTTCCATCTGCCGGCCACGGGCGACATTCCCTATCAATATGTCGTTCTGCCTACGCAGTTCACCGAAGACAAGTGGGTTCAGATGGCCGAAGCGCGGCCGAGCGACCGCAGCGTGGTGCATCACGTGGTGATATTCATTCGCGATCCCGATTCGAAGTGGCTGCGCGAAGCGAAAACCAACGTGCCATTCGTACCGTCCGGCGGGGACTTCCAGAACATCTCGGGCGGCGGCAACGACATCCTCATGATTTACACGCCCGGCAAGGTCCCCGAGATTTGGCGGCCCGGCTTGGGTAAGATGATTAAGGCAGGATCTGATCTCGTGCTACAGATCCACTACACTACCAGCGGCAAAGAAACCGAGGATCATACCCAGGTCGGTTTGGTTTTCGCAAAGGAGAAACCGACCGAGCGGGCGCTGACCATTGGCGGCTACAATCTCGGCTTCAAGATTCCGCCGCAAGACCCCGACTACAAGGTTGTGGCCAAGAACACTTTTCCCAACGGCGCGACCATTCTGAACTTTTTCCCCCATATGCACCTGCGCGGGAAATCATTCGAGTACACGGTCGTCTATCCGGACGGTCATTCGGAACTTCTGCTGCGCGTTCCCAAGTACGATTTCTTCTGGCAGCTCGACTATCAATTGACGCAGCCTCTGACGATCCCGCCGGGATCGCAGATCATCTGTACGGCGTCGTACGATAACTCGCCGAACAATCCAAAGAATCCCGACCCCACGGCTACGGTGCGATTCGGCGAACAAAGCTGGGAAGAGATGATGATCGGGTTCTACGATGTCCAGATCCCGGCCGACATGAGCGTGCGTGATTTCTTCACGCCGAAAAAGACGGAGGGCGCCACCACTGGTAGCAGCGGTCAATAAGTGAACAGAAACGTTTCAAGATTGGCTGTTGTTCTTCTCCTTGGCGTGGGCGCCGCGATTGTATCGCACGCCCACGATCCCATCACGACGCAGATCACGTGGAATCGGGATATCTCGCGCATCATGTACGCTCGCTGCGCTTCCTGTCATCACGAAGGAGGAGCGGCATCGGACGTGAATCTTATGACTTATAAGGATGCGCGGCCCTGGGCCAAGGCGATCAAGGAGGAAGTGCTCGAGCGGCGCATGCCTCCGTTCGCCGCGATCAAAGGATTCGGCGAGATTCGCGATGACGCGGCATTAACGCAGGAAGAGCTTCACATCATCGCTGATTGGGTGGAAGGGGGAGCTCCAGAGGGCGACGATCCGAAACTGCTACCCAAGATGCCCGAGTTCAAGCCGGCGGCGGCAAACGGTTCGGGGGTGGCGGCGAAAGCGGGTGGGAGCGGCGCGGTAAACACCTCGGCCCCGCAGTTGATCGCCGACGGCAGTCTGACTTTGAAGGAGCCGACAACTTTAGTCGGCGCTCGCGCCGGAACGCTCGCCGATGGCGCGTCAGTGCAGGTCATCGCGCAAAAGCCAGACGGTACGATCGAGCCTCTAATCTGGATTTACGACTACAAGCCTAAGTTCGATCGCGCGTATTACTTCCAGAAGCCATTGGCGCTGCCTGCAGGCACGAAGATCGATGTCTACCCAGCGGGCGCGGGAACGCTCGCGCTGCTGACAAAGAAATAGCGCTATCTCGCGAACTTCCGTCGCAACCCGCGCACAACCCGTTCCGTGAACGATCCGAACGGCTGATCGGTTGTCAGATAAGTCCAGACAGCCCCGCGCCCATGCGGGTCCGTGCCAGCGCCGACCTCGGCCTCGGCGACACGGCGCGCGATCTCATCCGGCAATGACGCTTCCAGTTCCGTAAACCATTCGTGGATTTTCTGCGCGTACTCGTAATGCGCGCCGCGGCGATCGAGCGTTAGGAACGGCGTGCCGCCCGTGCCCCATTCGAGCCATGGGAGACCCGTTCGGAACTCAGCCACGCGGGCGAGGTAGTCCGACCAGAGGTCGTCGATTGTGCGGAGCGTGACCAGGCACTCCAATTCCGATGCGCAGGGCGACGTGCCATCGAGGATCTTTTGACGGCGCGAGTGAATGCGGTGGCGCTGGCCTTCGATCGGCGTCTCGTAGCGGCGGAGAAAGATGCGAGCGTCCAGATTGTGGCCTTCCACCAGCCGCTGTATCGTGTCAGGATCACGGCCCAGGCGCGGGTCAAGGTCGCCGTAGTTGACCATGAGATCGTCTTCGAGCGAGACGAAGAAGCACGACGAGCCGGGATCGCCTTGGCGTCCGGCACGGCCGCGAAGCTGGTTGTCGATGCGGCGGCTTTCGTGTTTCTGAGTTCCGATGACGTGCAGGCCGCCGAGTTCTCTGACGCCAGGCCCGAGACGTATGTCAGTACCTCGACCGGCCATGTTAGTGGAGATGGTCACAGCGCCTCGCTCGCCCGCCTGTGCAATGATCGAAGCTTCGTGTTCGTCCTGGCGCGCGTTCAGGACTTGGTGGGCGACGTCGAAGAGCATACGGCTCAGTCGCTCCGATTCTTCGACACTCGCCGTGCCCACCAGAACCGGCCTTCCCGTGGCGTGCACATTCCGTATTTCATCGAGCACCACGCGCTCTTTTTCACGCCGGGTTGCAAGCACGGCATCGGGATGGTCGATGCGGATGACCGGCCGGTTCGTTGGAATCACTTCCACCGGCATTTCGTAGATCTGTTGGAACTCGAGAGCTTGAGTCGCCGCAGTCCCGGTCATGCCGCAAACGCGCGGGTAGAGTCCGATGAGATGCTGGAGCGTGACTGAGCCCAGAATGCGGCCTTGCCGCTTGGCGGCGACGCGCTCCTTGACTTCAACGGCCGTATGCAATCCGGCTGGCCAGCGCCGGTTCAGCGCGATGCGTCCCTTGAACTCGTCCACCATTTCCACGGCGCCGTTCCTGACCACGTAGTCGACGTCGCGCTGGAGCAGGGCGTGGGCGTGCAGCGCGTCTTGGACCGCTGTCAGCAGGCCCAGGTTGCGCTCCTCATATAGATTTCCGCAGGCGAATGCGCGTTCGACGGCCAGGATTCCCAGATCGGTGAGCGCGACGTTGTGGGCGCCCACGTCGACTGCGCAATGGACTCGGAGGCGGAAATTGCTGACTACCTGATCGGCGGCCGCGGCCAGCGCGGTTTCGTCATCATCGTCGCCGCCTGCGATTACCAGCGGAATGCGCGCTTCATCGATCAGAATGGAATCGGCCTCGTCGACGACGGCGGCCGCGAAGGGACGCTGGACTTGATCGGAGAGATCGAGCGCCAGACGGTCGCGCAGAAAGTCGAAGCCGATCTCGTTGGGCGTGGCGTACAGTACATCGCAGGCATAGGCGGCACGGCGCTCGGTCGCGTTCATGCCCTGCTGGAGATGTCCGACGCTGAGGCCGAGAAAGCGGTAGAGATCTCCCATCCAGACGGCGTCACGACGCGCCAGGTAGTCGTTCGCGGTCATGACGTGAACGCCAGGGGCCTGACGGGCGTACCAGGCGATGGCTGGAACAGCGGCCAACGTCTTGCCTTCGCCGGTCTGCATCTCGGCGATGCTACCACGCGCCAGCGCGAGCGCACCGCGAAGCTGGACATCGAACATTTCCTGACCGAGCACGCGTGAGGCGATCGCCGCGGTTGCCGCGAACAACGGAAGCTGGTCGTCCGTCTGCGCGGCTTGGCGCAGCTCGCTGTCGTTCAAACGTGAAAACTCAGCGCGGAGCGCGTTGATTCGCTCGATCTGAGACGAATCGTGACGCGAAGGCGCAAGAATAGACTGCAGGAACTTACGCATGAATCCCTCCTTCTCGACGAAGTTCTTGGTCAGGAACGACGGAATGATGGAGGGGGCCGCTGAAAGCGGGCGCGATCGAGGGATGGGCTGACCTGGGGTGCATCACTCTCCGTTGCGGTCGAGACGGTTTCGCGCGCGAATACCACGGCGAGAGTCCGAGGCTCGGCGACCTCACGCTCGACGCGCTCGGCACGGCTGAGGCAAACGATGCGAGATTCCTCGCGCAACCCAACTATGAGTGCGGCGGTGGCCGAAAAGGCCCCTGTCCCAGCAAGGACCAGAGCGAGCAACCAGGTGAGCCGCTGTTTCACCTGCCCAGCAGTATTGCATAGAATTTCGCGTGAGCGTTGCTAACCTGAAGTAGATGCCATTCGATGGCCTGCGCGTGGTTTCGTTCGAGAGCCGGCGCGCGGCCGAAATTGCCGAATTGATTCGGCGGCAAGGCGGCGATCCGTTCGTCGCGCCGTCGATGCGCGAAGCGCCGGTCGAGAACAATTCCGAAGCGTTCGAGTTCGCTGAACGGCTGTTTCGCGGCGAGTTCGACATGATGATTTTTCTCACTGGCGTCGGTACGCGGGCGCTCGACAAAGTGCTCGCTTCGCGATTCGAACCGGGGCGATTCGCGGAAGCGCTGAGGAAGATCACGATTGTCGTGCGCGGGCCGAAACCGCTGGTTGCGTTGCGGGAGCTTCAGGTTCCGGTGGCTGTTACCGTTCGCGAGCCGAATACATGGCGCGAGCTTTTAGAAGCGACGGCTGGTCGCCCTGAGCGGCACATCGCCGTGCAGGAATACGGCAAGTCGAACCAAGAACTGCTTGCCGGGTTGCGCGCTCGCGAGGCCGACGTCACGCCGGTACGCGTCTATCAATGGGATCTCCCCGAAGACAAGCGGCCGCTGCATGAAGCGATCCGCCGAATCGTGGAAGGACACACGGATGTCGCGGTGTTCACCACATCGATTCAAGTGGCGCATCTGTTCCAGATTGCGGCCGAGGCAGGCCTGGGCGAAGCGCTACGAGACGCCTTCCGGCGCACCGCGATCGCTTCCATCGGCCCAAGCACGACCGAGACGCTTGAGGATTTCGGGCTCGCTCCCGACATCACGCCAACGCATCCCAAGATGGGGTTTCTCATCAAGGAAACCGGAGAACAGTCGGCCGAGGTTCTGAAACGCAAGAGAAGTATCCAAGCGCGAGGAGCACATGCCGAAGAATGACTTAATGCATCAGTTCGGCAAGTACTACAGTGTCGTGTTTCTCGTGCCCGCCGCGGTGCTGATCGGATTCGTGATGGGTTATCTGCTCGACAAGTTGTTCCATACCGGGTTTCTCAAGATCGTTTTCCTGTTCATCGGTCTTGCTTCCGGAATGATCGAATTGGTTCGCGAACTGACCAAAGATGATGCGCGACGTTGATCCGAGTTTTTACGCGCAGGCGTTGCGGCGCATCGGCATCCTGATTCTCGCGATCGGAACCATTGGGGCGGGCGCTCTGACGTCGCTGCGCGGCTTTCGCATGGGCCTGGCGTTCCTGATCGGCGCGCTGTTTTCGTATGCGAGTTTCTGGGGCTGGCAGCATATCGTGCTCGCGCTTTCGCCGAATGCGCCCAAGCAACGGCCCTGGAAATTCGTGCTTCGCATAGTAGTGCTCGGCGCGTTAGCCTGCGTTATAATCAAGCTTTTGGGACTTAATGTCGCGGCAGCGGTAACGGGTCTGCTGGTCTCCGCCGCGGCGGTCATCCTCGAAGTTATTTTCGAACTCATCTATGCAAGAGCATGAAGTAGAACTCTGGACTACCAAACTGTTCAACCAGTTTCTGGCCGCGCCGCTGAATTCTTTCCTGAATGCTATTGGAAAGCCCGCAGCCGATCCGGCACATCCGTGGGAAAACTGGATCACCATGGAGATCCTGGTAGTGCTGGTCATCATGGTGGTGTTCGCGCTGCTTAAGTCGAGGTTGTCGGCCGACAAGCCGGGCAAGTTGCAGCTCACGTTCGAAGCGATTTACCAGTTCGTCGCTGGACAGGCGCACGATGCTGTGGAGCACGGTTCGAAGTACGTTCCGTTTTTCGGAACGCTGTTCATTTTTATTCTGTTCATGAACCTCATCGGCGTGATCCCCGGCTTCGAATCGCCCACCCAGACTCCGGCGGTTCCGTGTGCGCTCGCCCTCAGCGTGTTTTTGTACTATCACGCCCAAGGATTCCGGTCGCTCGGCGCGGGCAAATATCTGGCGCATTTCGCCGGACCCGTTTGGTGGCTCGCACCGATCATGATTCCAATTGAAGTCATCAGCCACTTCGCGCGCCCGCTGTCGCTCACGATTCGTCTCTTTGCGAATATGTTCGCCGGCGAAAAGGTGACGATGACATTCCTCACGTTGACGTACTTGTTGATTCCGTCAGTCTTCATGGGCCTGCACGTTTTCGTCGCATTCTTACAGGCTTTTATTTTTATGCTGCTCGCCATGATCTACGTCGGGGGAGCAGTTGCGCACGAGCATTAATCTCGGCATCATCGTTTCGAGTGTGAGCCCGCCGTCCCCCAGGGCGGTTGGGAACCACCTCCTCGGAACAATTTTCTATTGAAGGAGAAGAGTAGTGACACGTAAAATGATTTTTCTCGTGGCCGCGCTGCTATTGCTGTGCTGCCCGATTTTCGCGCAGGGTACCAGCGGCGGGGGCAGCACCAGCCTGAACCTTCCGGCGGCTTACCTCGCGATGGGCATCGCGTCCGGCCTCTGCGGTTTGGGGCAAGGCAAAGCGACGGCTTCCGCAGCCGAGGCTATGGCTCGCAATCCCGGAGCTCAAGCAGGCATCCGATTCGCACTCATCATCGGCTTGGTGCTGATTGAATCGTTGGCGCTTTACACTCTGGTCATCACGTTCGTAGCGAAACAGGCCTAGAGACGTTTGGAGGGCGGTCGTTTTCGGCCGCCCTTTGGTCCCCATGAAGCTGCAAGGCATTTTCCCTCCCATCGCCACACCCTTCAATCGCGACGGCGAAATCTGGAAGGTTAAAGTCCAACACAACATCGAGAAATGGAATCTCACAGGGCTCTCGGGGTATGTGGTTTGCGGATCCACCGGCGAGAGCGTGATGCTCACCACCGAGGAGAAAATTCAGCTCTGGGAGTGGGTGGCTCAATATGCTGCGCCCGAAAAGCTTTTGATCGCGGGCACGGGCATGGAGAGCGTCGCGGAAACGGTTGCGTTATCGAACCGCGCGGCCGAAATCGGCTACAAAGTCGCGATGGTGCGCACGCCGCATTACTACAAGAATCTGATCAACAACGCCGCCGCGCAGATGCTGTATTATCGCGCAGTAGCCGATCAGTCAAAGATCCCGCTGATCATCTATAACTGGCCGCAGATCACGGGCGTCGATATTCCGGCGGATGCAGTGGCAGAGCTGTCGAATCATCCCAACATCATTGCGATCAAGGAAAGCTCGGGCAATCTCGAAAAAGTGATGCAGATGATTCGCGAGGTCAAGACGGGTTTTCAGCTGCTCACCGGCTCTGCGCCGACGTTGGCGCCGTCGTTGGCCGTCGGCTGTGTCGGTGCAGTGCTAGCCTTTGCGAACGCGGCCCCTTACGCGACCATCTCGATCTGGGAGGCGCATCGCACCAGGGAATTTCAAGCCGCGCTCGACTGGCAGAATCGGATCGGGCGGGCGGCCATGTTAGTGACTACCAAGTACGGAGTGCCTGGACTCAAGTACGCGATGGACTTAGCGGGTTATTACGGCGGTCCGCCGCGCTTGCCGCTGATTTGTCCGACGTTGGAGGCTAAGAATGAAATCGAGGAAGCGTTCCAGGATCTGCGCGGGTAGGTCTTAGTCTCAGGTCCCTAAGGGATTCTCGCCTTTCGTCCCTACGCGCGATAATAGACTCATGACTACGTCGCCATGGAAGCTGAGCCGCCGCCAATTACTGTTGGCAATGGGTATGTCCCCGCTCCTCGCTCAGCAGGTGCAGACCGAAGGATCACCGGCGCAACAAGCGACTCCTCCTGCGCCGACAGGTCCGCTCGATTGGTACTGCCCCATGGATCGCGACGTGCGCTCCGATAAGCCAGGCTTCTGTCCGCGCTGCAAGATGAAGCTTGAATTCGGCGTGCAGGAGGAGGTCGAATATCCTTTCGAAGTCTGGGTTACGCCGCAGAAATTTCGGGCCGGCGAGAAGGTCCAGATTCATTTCCGGGTAACCGATCCGAAGACGCACGAGAATGTCAAGAAGTATGAGATCGTTCACGAGAGGCTGTTTCACATGTTCCTGGTGAGCAACGATCTGAATTACTTCGTTCACGATCACCCGGTCTTTCAGCCCGACGGCACGTTCATCTACGAGGAGGCCTTCCCGAAGCCGGGTCTCTATCGCGTAGCGGGTGATTTTTATCCGACCGGCGGGACGCCGCAGCTTACTCCCAGAACGATCATCGTTCCGGGTGCGCCGAGCGAGGAAGTTCCCATCATCCAACCGAAGCTGAAGCCCGACATGGGCGTCAGCCACTGCACGAACCTCGATGTCGAGCTGACGACCGATCCGCCTTCGCCGGTTGTCGGTTTAAAGACGCTGATGTTTTTGAAGCTGAACACGGCCGAGGGGCTGGAGCAGTACATCGGCGCTTGGGGGCACATGCTCGCCGCTAGCGACGATCTGATCGACATGGTGCATGATCATCCATTCATCGCCGACGGCGGGCCCAACCTGCAGTTCAACATTATCTTTCCGCGCGCTCGCACCTACCGCGTTTGGATTCAGATGCAGCGCAAAGGCGTGATCAACACCGCATCGTGGACTATACCGGTGTCGGAGCTGAAGTAGCGCTTCGGATCTCGTCCACCATCTGCTGTATTTTTTCGCGTACCAGCTGTGTGAATGCGGCGCACGTGATCCCGGGATCGGAATGCGCGTAGGTGATGCCGCGCGACGAGCTGACCACCGCCCCCAGGCCGTTTTCAAGGAAGCACGCTGCCGCGCTTTGGGCGCTTCCACCTTGCGCTCCGTAACCGGGGACCAGAATGATCGCGTGCGGCATCAACGCGCGCAGGCGGCGGCCATCTTCGGGGAACGTCGCGCCGATCACCGCGCCGATCGGGCTATAGCCGGATTCGCCGATCAATGGAGTCCCGAGATCTTCGACAATGGCTGCGATGTTTTCGTAGAGCGGACGGTGAGTGGCTTCAAGCGGCTGGTCTTGAAAATCACGCGAGCCAGGGTTCGACGTTTTAAGAACCACGAACATGCCCTTGCCGTGTTGCGCACAGGCTCTGGCAAACGGCTCGAGGCTGTCGCGGCCGAGGTACGGCGTTACGGTCATCGAATCGGAGAAGAAGCCGGTGTTGCTGAGAAATGCGTTGGCATAGGCTTCGGCAGTGGACGCGATGTCGTTGCGTTTACCATCCGCGATGATCAGCAGACCTCGGTCGCGCGCCATTCTCACGGTACTCTCGAAGGCTTCCATGCCTCCCAGACCGTATTGTTCGTAGAAAGCCAACTGCGGCTTGACCGCCGGAATCAGATCGGCGACTGCGTCGAGCACCAGTTCGTGAAAATCGGAAATGATCGCGCAAACGCTCGATCGCGAAAGCTGGCCGTGTCCGGACTTTATGAATTCGGGCATCAGATCGATGCGCGGATCGAGCCCCACGACGCATGGGCTGGCTTTCTTGTGAACCGCTTCAATCAGCCGATCGGCAAAATTTTTCATGGACCAACACCATTGTGTCATCCTCTATCGGTGCAGTGTGAAATCCCCAAGCACAATTGCTCGCTCGCGCTTGTCTTGCTGCCGATCCTGATTCGGTGGCTGCCTCCGCGCGCTCTTCGCTAGAGATCCCAGCTCCCTGCCGAATTGCCGCTCGTTTAGCGCGCGTTGTGTGCCGTAAGCGCGCCAACACTGTGCCCTCATTTTTTCTTGACAAACTGATGAAAAACGGCAAAACTTGCTTATCCTTTATTTCCGGTGTGTCGGCCGTGGAAATTCTTCGACTGACCTAGTTCGATCAGCCAAAATTTTGTGCCGGCAGCCGGCCAATCGCGAAAGGCGAGGTGTTGTCGTGTTTCAATCCATTTCTCAGATTTACACACGCGTTGCCATCGTTATCCTGCTCACGCTCGGAGTGACAGCACTCGTTTTCGGACAGGCCACCGGAACCATCTCGGGTACGGTGACGGATAGCTCGGGCGCCGCGGTTCCGGGCGCGAAGGTCACGGTCACCGTGCCGACCACCGGTCTGACGCGCTCCACAACGACGAACGGCCAGGGTGAATACACGGTTCCGCTGCTAGGCGTTGCGAGCTATAGCGTAGACGTCGCGCGTGAGGGGTTCCAGAATGCGACCGCCAACGACATCCGTCTGCAGGTCGACGAGCATCGCGAGCTAAATTTCAGGCTTGCGCCCGCTGCTGTGCAAACGACCGTAGAGGTCAGCGCAACGGCGGTCGCGATCCAGACAACTGATGCGACACTCGGACAAGTCATTACCAGCCAGCAGGTCGCGGATCTGCCGCTCAACGGCCGCGACTTTGTCCAGCTTGCCACGCTTACGCCCGGCGTCAGCACTGAGACCAATCCCAATAGCTTTTTCAATGGAGGACCATCGAGTGAGGCCTCCGCGCGCGGTTCCTTCTCTCTTTCGGTCGGCGGATCGCGTGCCGACAGCACGGACTGGTTGTTGGACGGTGTGGATAACAACGAGTTGACGGCCGGCGCCATCGCAATTCTGTCGTCGATCGATGCCATCCAGGAGTTTAAGGTCCTCACCTACAACTATTCTGCGGAATGGGGTACGCGCGGCGGCCCGACTGTTTTGATCAACACCAAGTCGGGAACGGACGAGCTCCATGGATCGATCTTTGAATTCTTCCGCAATACGGATCTGGACGCCCGAAGCTTTTTCGCCACCAACGTCGAAAAGTTCAATCTCAATCAATTCGGGTTTTCCGTCGGCGGTCCGATCAAGAAAGACAAGGTCTTCTTCTTCGCCGACTTCGAGCAAAAAGATCAACGGCACGGTATCCCATTCACTGGTATTGTTCCGACCGCTGCCATGCGAACTGGAGATTTCAGCAGAGATCCTTTCGGCGCGCGGAATCCGCTCCAACTAATCAATCCCGCGTCAGTAACCACGGCCAACCCGAACGGGGTACCGTTCATGTGCGGCCCAACGGGCAGCCCTCTTCCCGTCGCGCCTGACGGATCGCAGGCCGTCGGTACGCCATGCAACAAGATTCCGCAGGGTGCGATCGATCGGGTCGGTCAGGAATACATCAACCTGTATCCACTGCCGAATGCCAACAATGCCGCGCTCGGATATAACTTCGTGAGTGAGCCTGTTCGAAAGCTAAACGAGGGCAAGTTCGACATTCGACTGGACGAGAACCTCACCAAAGACGATACAATGTTCGCCCGCTTCAGCTACGACCAGGCGACATCCTACGTTCCCGGCGGCGCGCCCGGGTTTGCCGAACAAGGAGCCTTCGCCAGCAATCAAAGCATCATCAATCACGCCCGCAACGCGGCCATCTCAGAGACGCACCTGTTCTCGCCAACCACGATCAATCAATTCACCGCGGGTTTCAACCGGATTTTCGACTACATCACGTCACAAGGAACCGATAGCTGCCTTGGCAAAGCCTTCGGGATCCCGGGCGCGAACCTCGGCGGCGGAAGCTGCGGCCTGCCGTCGATTTCGATGACCACCTATTGGTCACTGGGCGATCGCGGCTTTACGCCGTTTGTCGGTGGAACGAACGTCTGGACCTACAACGACACTCTCGATATGGTGCGCGGGCGGCATGACATTCGAGTTGGCATGGGCTTTCGCGCAAACCAGCTCAACACGCTGGCCGTTGGTTTTCCGAACGGTTTCTGGGTCATCGCCGGAACCGCCACGCGCGACGCTGCGGCAGACTTGCTTACCGGAAACGCCCTGATTGGTCTCCACGATCAGGAGTTCGATGGCGGCGTTACGGGTCGCCGGTGGAAGCTGTATCGTCCATTTGTCGAAGACAACTGGAAGATCACCAAGAACTTGACTTTGAATCTTGGTCTAGCGTGGGCCTTGGTGACGCCGATCACCGAGGCGGCGAATCGTCTGGCGAATTTCAATCCCGCCAATGGCCAGTTCATCGTTGCTGGAAAGGGCGGCTCGTCCAGCGGCGGCGTCAACATGGATTGGACGGCCGGCGAGCCGAGGCTCGGCCTCGCATGGAAGCCGTTCGGAAAATCGAACACGGTGTTGCGCGCCGGCTACGCGATCTTCCATGATTCTTCCTGGAACCAAGGCGCGCAGGGATTGTGGCAGAACCCTCCGTATTACGCCGAATCGTTCGCCTTCATGCCGAAGTTGTCTGATGGATTTGTAACCTTCTCGGCTCCGCCCACTCCCCAAACCTTTGAAGGAACCATCTGGGCCCAGGACTTGAACTTCAAGCAGGGACGCATTCAGCAATTCAATTTCAATCTCGAGCAGGAGCTGCCCGGGCACATCCTGTTTACGGCCGGTTACGCCGGTTCGCGCAGCTCGCATATTTTGGAATCCGGCAACAACATCAATATCGCTTCTCCAACGGCCTGCGGAACGGTGAAAGGGTACACGCTTGGCTGCGGACCTGGCGGTGCAGCCTTCCCGATCGCGTACCCCGCGTTCCAGTTTTCGACCATCGCAAACATTTACGATAACGGCCGCGCGCACTACAATTCGTTCCAGCTCAAGGCTGAAACCAAGAGCAGCCACGGTCTCTACGCGCTCATCGGCTACACCTACTCGCGAGCCTACGATACTGGTTTCTCGGACAACCTCGGCAGCGTGATCGGCGCGACATACTTCCCGCTCCCCAATTATCAGAACCTGGACTGGGGACTCTCCCAGATCAACCTGAATCAGGACTTCACGGCCAGCATCATTTATCAATTGCCGTTCGGCAAGGGCCACAAGTTCGGCGGGAGTTGGAATCGAGCCACGGACGCCGTTCTCGGTGGATGGGAAGCAACCGTTATCGAAAAGGCGACGTCAGGATTTCCCGTCTTCGTGATCGACAGCAACAACACATCCGGTGTCAATTTCGTGAACGCAAACGCCCAGGCGTTGATCCGGCCGAATCAGACTTGCAATCCGATTTCGAACAAGCCGACGTTATCGGCGTGGTTCAATGCAGCATGCTTCTCCCAGCCCGCCGCTGGCGAACTTGGCAATGCAAATCGTACGCCGCTTTCGGGGCCGGATTTCGTCAACACGGATTTCTCGCTGATGAAGCACTTCGCGATCCGCGAAGGGATGCGACTGGATTTCCGGACTGAGTTCTTCAATCTGTTCAACCACTCGCAATTCGGCGCGCCCGGCGGCAACGGCTCCGGCGCGGACTTCAACACCCCGACCTTCGCCGTGATCAATTACACGGTGAACAATCCGCGCCTGGTGCAGTTCGGGCTGAAACTGGCTTTCTGACGCTCTAACGCTTGCGTAGTGCCGGCGAAAACTTGACCGCGCGTTCGTATATGGCGATGGCATTCACTATATTCCTCGATCGGCGGACACAACCCCGACCTGAAGAAACGCCTCGCCAACACGTGCAACGAGTGCGGCGCGATCCTTATGGCACCGAAGCTCGTTTCAGATCGGGATCGACAGCCTCGCGCGGGGCCAGTTCTTTGGGCACTTCGCGCTCGGCGACATGCGACAGAATTGCATGCAGCTGGCGGACTCCTTCTGTCAACGAGGCCGGGCCCGGCTGAAGAATGTACGTCGACTTGATCTCGTAAATGTGGCCCGAACGTACGGCTTCGATAGACTCCCATCCAGCGCGCGACCGAATCTTCTCCTTGCTCACCTTGCGGCCGCACCAGGACGCAATTACGACTTCTGGGTTCGCGGCCTTCACGGCCTCAGTGGTAACAATGCGATCTTTCGCCGCGTTCTGATTGCGCAAACCAGGAAAAATCGGAACGCCTCCCGCGATTTCGATGAGCTCGTCCACCCAACGTATGCCGCTGATCAGCGGGTCCATCCACTCCTCAAAGAAAACCAGCGGCCGGCGCGCGAATCTCTGCGCCGACTGCTCGATTTGCGCCAACTCATTGCGAAGCTCTTGCGCCAACGCGACCCCCGCAGCCTCAGCGCCAACAATGCGCGCGAGCATGGTCAACATCTCGAAAATCTCATCCACCGACCGCTGATTGAAAACCAGCACGTTGGTTCCGGCGCGGATCAAGTCATGGGCGATTTGCGCCTGCAAGTCGGAAAAGCCGAGCACCAGGTCAGGGCGCAGTTCGAGAATCTTATCGATCTTGGCCGAAGTGAACGCCGACACTTTAGGTTTCTCGCGGCGCGCCCGCAGCGGGCGGTAGGTGAAACCGGAAATTCCCACGATGCGGTGTTCCTCGCCGAGCAAGTAGAGGATTTCGGTTGTTTCCTCTGTCATACAAACGATGCGCTGAGGTCCAATGCTCATACTCCGCTCTCGGGCCTCGGTAACTCGACCAGCGATGTATAGGTCAATTCGCTCGCGCGGGCCCGAACAACTGGCGGATCAGCTCGAGTCCTTCCTCTCTGGAATGAATGCGCGATTCGAGTTGCGCGTCTTCGGCCGCCTCCAGCATTTTTGAAAACTGTGGTCCCGGCCGGTATCCGGCGGCAATCAAGTCCTCGCCTGTCACTACCCGCGCCGGCCGCAACACCTCCGGCGGGGCCTGTTCGTACTTCGATTTGGCGAATTCGTAGTTTTCGAGATGGCGATGACTCGATTCGCAATCCAGACGGTGCAGCTCCAGGTGCTCTTCAAAGCGGTCCATGCGCAGCATGCGTTTCAGAGTACTCTCGCGCATCTGATGCACGTATTTGAATCGCATGTGATTTGCGATGAGCGCGATGATTTGATCGATATCCGCATTCGAGAAACGCAGCCGGTTCAGAATCCCGCGTCCGATGTTTTCCCCCAGTTCGACATGCCCGTCGAACCTTATTCGATCGGCCACTCGGAAAGTGCCAGGCTTCCCCACATCGTGCAGTAACACGCCCCAGGCCAGCGTTGGCGTAGGCTCGCACAATCCGTCGAGCATGATAAGGGTGTGGATCCAGACGTCGCCCTCGGGATGAAACTCGGGCGGCTGCTCGACGCCTTTCATCGCCGCGATCTCCGGTAACACATCCTGGAGCAGCCCGGATGCGTCGAGAAGCTCGAATCCACGGCGCGCGCCACCCTCAGTCAGGATCCGATTCAGCTCATCGCGAATCCGCTCCGGGGATACGCGCGCGATCTTTTGGTGCATTCTCTGAATCGCCGCCAGAGTGGCAGGCTCGATCGCAAATCCGAACCGGGCTGCGAAACGAATCGCCCGGAGCATGCGTAGATGATCCTCCTCGAAGCGCTGCTCCGGATCTCCGATCGCACGGATCACGCCGCTTTTCAGGTCAGCCAGCCCGCCCACATAGTCGACCACGTGCGAGGCAGGATCCGCGGCATGCCCGGGGTCGAGCATCAGGGCGTTGATCGTGAAATCGCGCCGCAGGACATCCTGCCTTGGGTCGGTCTCGAAAGTGACCCGCTCCGGATGCCTGCCGTCTTGATAGGCGTGGTCGCTGCGAAATGTGGCGACCTCCACCCCGTTCACCAAAATGACCCCAAACTGCGCACCCACCAGCTGCGCCTTCGGAAAAATCTCTAACAACTGGCTGGGCGTCGCGTCTGTGGAGACGTCGTAGTCCTTGGGCTCGCGGCCCAGGACCAGATCGCGGACGCATCCGCCTACCAGCCAGGCCTGGTGGCCTCGCGCCCTGAGCCCTTTCGCGATGAAGACCGCCTCCGCGCACTCCACAAGCCCATCGTAAGATAGAACCCGCACCTCAAGTAGAATGGGTTTGGGGAAACTCCTCAGGTATTGATGTCACCAGAAGTTATCAGGCCCTCCACGAACACCGCCAAGGTCGTGGTGGCCACCACTGTAGCTCTGTCTTTCATCAGCTTTTGGCGGGGCGCCGCGATCGTTCTATCCGATCTTGCTTCCTCCGCGTATTATGCGGGCGGCATCGCTGAGACCGCCGTAGGCCCGGCCGCGCCCTGGTTTGTGTTGGCCGTGATGCTGTTCAGCTTCGCGGTGCGATCCGTCTACATGGAAAGCTGCAGCATGTTCGTGCGCGGCGGCGTGTACATCGTCGTGAAGGACAGTATGGGGTCGTTCATGGCGCGGCTGTCGGTGTCGGCGCTGGTGTTTGACTACATTCTCACGGGTCCCATTAGCGTGGTGAGCGCCGGCCAATATCTGGGGCATTTGCTCGATGAAATCGCGCGAATGATGGGCCAGTCGTTCCCGTTCAGCGTGAACTATTTTGCGGCCTTCTTCGCGGTTGCAGTGACCATTTACTTCTGGTGGGCCAACATCAAAGGACTTCATGAATCAAGCGGGAAGGCGCTGCGGATTATGCAGATCACCACCGTCATGGTGGTCGCATTTGTGATCTGGGCGCCGCTGACGATTCTCATTCGTGGACACGTCGCAGTTCCACCTGCGCCGCTCCCCCGGAATCTGCAATTCAGTCCTGAGGCGCTCGGATGGTTCAAGGGAACGATTTGGCCCATGATCCCGTTGGTCGCGTTGACCATCGCCTTTGGGCACGCACTGCTTTCGATGAGCGGATTCGAAACCCTGGCGCAGGTCTATCGCGAGATCGCCTACCCAAAGCTTAAGAACCTGCGGATCACTGCGAACATCGTGTGCTGGTACGCGGTCATCTGCACCGGCGTGATTACCGTGCTCGCCGGCATCATCATCAGTCCGAACGACATACGCACTCTGTACGCCGATAATCTGCTGGGCGGTTTGGCGATGCGTTTGGCCGGTCCACAGCTCCTCAAGCTGCTGTTCCACATTTTCGTGGTCATTGTTGGCATCCTGATTCTCTCGGGCGCCGTGAACACTGCGATCATCGGCGCAAACGGCGTGCTCAACCGCGTGGCCGAAGACGGCGTCCTGCTCGATTGGTTCCGCAAACCTCACAAGCGCTTCGGAACCACTTATCGCATCATCAATCTGATCGCAGTTCTCCAGGTTGCCACGATCGTGTTCAGCCGTGGAGACATGTACCTGCTCGGCGAGGCGTACGCGTTCGGCGTGGTGTGGAGCTTTTTCTTGAAATCGCTGGGCGTGCTAGTGCTCCGTTATCAGCGCCACGACCAGGAATACAAGTTCCCATTCAACCTGAGACTGTCCGGCGTTGAAATCCCGGTGGGCCTCGGAGTGACGACGCTCATCCTCGGATTTGTCGCCATCGCGAACCTGTTCTCGAAGCAGATTGCGACCATTTACGGCCTGGCATTCACGATTGTAGTCTTCGTCGTTTTCACCATCTCCGAGCGCGTCAACGAGCGCAAACGCCACATGCGCCATCTGGACCAGAATAAGAAGCCGCTCGAGGAATTCAATCTGGAGCATCAGCCGCAAGTGAGCACCACTGCCCTGCATGCGCGCCCCGGCTGCGTTCTTGTTGCTGTTCGCGATTATCACAACATGGAACACTTGCGAAAAGTGCTCCAAAAGACGAATCTGCGGCGTCACGACATTGTGGTGATGACAGTCCGAACCATTTCCACCGGCGCGGGCGAATACGACCTCGCCGATGACCAGATTTTCAGCGACTACGAGCGCGAGCTCTTCAGTCACGTTGTCGAAATGGCCGAAAAGGAAGGCAAGCCGGTGGAATTGCTCGTTGTACCGGCCTTGAATCCGTTCGATGCTATGGTGCAGTCCGCCGCGAAACTACAAGTCTCGCGCCTGGTCACCGGTGTTTCAGCTCGCATGACATCGGAAGAATTGGCGCGGCGCATCGGATTGGCGTGGGAACGCCTGCCCGAACCGCGGCACGCCTTCTCGCTCGAAATCATCAGCCCGGACCGGCCATCCATCTTCGTTAACCTGGGGCCGCATCCGCCTCGGCTGTGGCCGGAAGACGTCGACCGGCTGCACGGTTTGTGGCTGCGCCTCAGCGATGCCGAAGGCGTGGGTTCGAAGCTCCATCACCGCGACATTGTCGGCCTCGCGTTGCGCCGCCTGGAGCGCGATTTACAAAACGGCAATAACGAGCAGGTAGTGGAGGACCTGAAAAACGATCTGCACAAGAACTAGCCGCTATTTGGAGTAGTATCCTTCCCGCGTCTGCACGACTAGGCCGGGCCCTTTGGCCGTCAGCGTGATCTTGTGATATTCCCCGGCTTTTCCGGCCTGCGTGGGCGTATAACCGATGCTGTATTGATTGCGCAGCGCGTCCTCGATTTCGGAGTAAGAGTTCTCGATCGAGTGGTTCTGTGAGATCTCGAAGTAAGCACCGCCAGTCTCGCGTGACAGCCGCTGCATGGCGCTCTTCCCGCGGCCAGCCGTGACGGCTTGGATCGCCGCCCGTCCCGGCCGATAGATCTTGAAGGGATCGGCAAAAAGGATCGAGTAGATGATGGTGTCGGCGCGCTGCGCGTATTCGATTGCTGTGCCGATCGTGGCCTTATCGCGAAAGGATACCCCGTCGGAT
>Ga0126373_10000959_pt1 | contig 19806 bp, 16 predicted proteins | sample PanSoiMetPlot_11_FD_92545 | JGI IMG/M metagenome (GOLD analysis project Ga0126373, IMG submission 92545) | Tropical forest soil microbial communities from Panama - MetaG Plot_11 | ecosystem: Environmental > Terrestrial > Soil > Tropical forest > Bulk soil | place: Panama | collected 2016-02-17 | reverse complement strand
GAAGCAATCGCAGCACAGCCTGCCCCTGCCGTAGGGCCAGTCCCCCTGCCAGCCGCGGCGCTGGAGGGAGTGCGACAGAAGCCTTCTACCCGCTCCGTACGATATATTATTTTCGGTACATGGACTTCGTCGGCAAGAAAACGACATCGAGTTTTGTGTTCGCCAGGATAGGCTAAAGAAGGTGCTCTACGCTACGCAGTCGAGATGCCGAAGCCTCGTCGTGATGGCAAGCATCGGTTTGCGTTTGTTGCAAGGACAAGCTGCAGATCCGGCAGCAGCGGCCCAACCCCAGGAGATTATCACCAAGGTAAAGAAGTCTACTCCCAAAGCCAGCGGCGTCGGGCGCCAATACTCAGAATGGTACGTACTCGAATCGGATCCGGCGCCTTCGGGATATCGCGTAGCTGATTCTCAGTTCAAACTAGAAGGAAGTAATTCATGCGGCGTAAACGCCCAATGCATCGAAGGGGAGCGCACGCCGCGCGAAAGCATTTGGCTCTTTCGTCTCCAAGGCCTCGGCGTTGAGCAGAATTCGGGCACGAGCGTACCCGTGCTGACCACGACCTATAGAAAAATTGGGAACGAAGCCAGCTACACAGTAAGCTCGACGTCGAAGGAAAAGTTCAGCAGCCGCGGCGGATTTTTTGGCTGTTTCGGCAGCCTGAACGAAGCAACTGAGAGCGATGGTCCATGGTGCTTCCTTTCGGCGGAGCGTCCTAAACCGGGCTATCGGATCAAGTCGGCCAGCTTCAGTTTGCAGGGAGACAGAGCGTGCGTGGGGAACGACTCCGATCCGGCACCAGACGATCCTTACGCCTGGTGCCGGCAAGTCACTCGTACAGACGACGAGGCCGTATGGGAGTTCAAGATGTTGGGGCATACCGAAGGGCCGCAGGAAGCAACCGGCAGCAGCTTCGGGAAGCTCACTGTTGTTTACGAAAAGAAGCCATAAATTTTTGCACTGACTGGCCGCCGATTGTCCACGCCTCGCTCTTGGGGCGTCAGGATCTGCCCATTGGCTTGACTACGGCATTACATTCCGCATACGATCTAACTTGCAGCAGAAAATTTCAGCTCTGCAGCATTCTAAAGCCGAGGACGAAATCAACGCTTGCAGCTTCCCGCTTACCGTAGAAAAGAACACATGAAGCACCGCGAAGGCAAACGGACCCCGTCGATCACCAGGCTGGACTCCATCGACTGGCGCATTCTCGCTGCGCTCCAGGATAACGCGCGCATTGCGAACGTAGAGTTGGCCGATAAGATCCATTTGTCGCCATCGCCGTGCTTGGCCCGGGTCAAGGCTCTGGAGCGGGACGGCTTCATTCGTCGATATGTAACGCTCCTCGAACCAGCTGCTATTGGGCTGGGAGTGAACGTCTTTGTTCAAGTTCGGCTTGACCGCCAAGTAGAACCCGCTCTTAACGCATTTGAAAAGGCCGTGGCTGGGCGCCCTGAAGTAATGGAGTGCTACCTGATGACCGGCACCGCGGACTACCTCTTACGTGTGGTCGTGTCCGATCTTGAAGCGTTTCAAAAGCTACTCACCGAATTTGTCGCTAAGATCCCAGGCGTCGGCAATATTCAATCCAGCGTCGCATTGAAACAAGTTATTTACAAAACTGCGCTCCCGATTCCTGAAGGTAGTGATAGCGACTACTAACACTTTTCTCCTCATAAGTACGCACTGCAGTTAACACGTTGGGTGTGTCCACCACTTTACACTGAACCGCGCTTCTGTTCTCTTTGGCACTGAATAGAAGCACTTTCTGCTGTCGAAACCTCGGCAAATAGCCATTATGTGTTGGTCACTGTGGTAGCTGAGGGCATCGAAAAGAATCATCTACGGCGGCCCGCACCCTAAAATCAAAGACAATGTACGAGAGTCCTTTGAATCCGACTGGTCACCAACCTCATTCCGAAAATGCTGACCCGCTGGAGACCCAGGAGTGGTTGGAGGCTCTTGAGGATGTGCTGCGGCACAAAGGTGCTGAGCGATGTGAACAGTTAATTCAGGAACTGATCGCACGCGCACGTCTGCGGGGCGCGCGGATTACTTTGCCATTGAATACGCCTTATTGCAACAGCATCGCTGCCGACGTTCAGCCCGAGTACCCCGGGGACCTGGCTATCGAGCAGCGCCTCACTGCGATCCTGCGGTGGAATGCCGTAGCCATGGTGATTCGGGCAAACAGCGAATCCAGCGAATTGGGTGGGCATTTGGCGAGCTACGCTTCCGCCGCAGATTTATTCGAAGTTGGCTTTAACCATTTTTTCCGCGGAAATGGAGATCAGGCCGGCCCCAGGTATAAGGGAGACTTAGTTTTCTTCCAACCTCATTCGTCACCCGGAATCTATTCCCGTGCTTTTCTCGAAGGCCGGCTAACCGAGGAGAACCTAGCAAATTTCCGGCGCGAAGTCGGAGGAAAAGGCCTGTGTTCTTATCCCCACCCGTGGCTAATGCCGGACTTCTGGCAATTTCCCACCGGCTCGATGGGCATCGGAGCTATAACTGCCGTCTATCAGGCACGATTCATGCGCTATCTCGAAAACCGTGGCTTGATGCCGGCTTCGGATCGAAGAGTTTGGGCGTTTCTTGGAGACGGGGAGATGGACGAACCGGAATCCACTGGTGGCCTTACTCTGGCGGCCCGAGAAAATCTTGACAATCTCATATTTGTAATCAACTGCAATCTCCAGAGGCTGGATGGTCCGGTAAGAGGGAATGGTTCGATCGTGCAAGAGCTGGAGCGGCTATTTGTGGGGGCGGGCTGGAACGTGATCAAGCTGCTGTGGGGTTCTGAGTGGGATAACCTATTTGCGCGCGACCCCGATCACGTAATCCTGCGGCGTCTTGCTGAAACAGTCGACGGAGAATTGCAGAGCTATGGCGCCAACGATGCACAGTTCAATCGGGAGCGCTTCTTTAGCAAATACCCTGAATTAGCCCAACTCGCGTCACGACTCTCCGACGAGGAGATCGAGAGTCTTAAGCGCGGAGGACACGATCCTGTCAAGATTTATGCGGCTTTCGACGCAGCAGTTCGCCATCGCGGTTGCCCCAGCGTCATTCTGGCTCAAACCAAGAAGGGCTTCGGACTCGGACGCACCGCAGAAAGTCGGATGTCCGCTCACCAGCAAAAGAAGCTGGACCATGAGGCATTGAGGCGTTTCCGCGATCGCCTGAGTCTCCCTTTGTCCGATGACGCCGTAGGCGAGGTTGAATTTTACCTTCCGCCCTCTGACAGCCTAGAGCTGCAATATCTGCGGGCGCGCCGAGAGGCCTTGGGAGGGTATGTTCCAGCCCGTCCGACCCGGGCTCAAGAATTGCAGGTTCCACCCAGTTCGACTTTCGGTGCGTTCGCATTCAAACAAGAAGACCGCGATATGTCCACTACGATCGCGTTCGTTCGGATGCTTTCAGCGCTCATGAAGGATAAGGCGGTCGGGCAGCGCCTGGTCCCCATCATCGCCGACGAAGCTCGCACCTTCGGGATGCAATCCCTATTTCGGCAGGCAGGAATCTATTCGCACTGCGGCCAGCTCTACGAACCGGAGGATAGCGGCGATTTCCTCTTCTACAAGGAATCGCGCGACGGTCAGATTCTCGAAGAGGGTATCAGCGAAGCCGGGGCTTTGGCATCATGGATCGCCGCAGGCACATCCTACAGCCATCATGGCGTTCCGATGCTGCCGATCTATATCTTCTATTCCATTTTCGGCTTTCAACGAGTCGGCGACCTGATTTGGGCAGCAGGCGACTCCCGGTCCCGCGGATTTCTTGTCGGCGCCACAGCCGGTCGCACAACTCTATCCGGGGAAGGATTGCAGCACCAGGACGGCGCGAGCCACCTTATGGCCTCAGTGGTTCCCAATTGCCGGGCATATGACCCATGCTTCGCCTACGAGGTCGCCGTCATTCTAGAAGATGGCTTTGAATCGATGCTCAAGCGTCAAGAGGATGTTTTCTACTACCTCACAGCAATGAACGAAAACTACGTTCATCCGGCGATGCCGTCGGGCGCAGAAGAAGGAATTATTCGCGGAATGTACTTGCTCCGATCGTGCGGAGTAGACAACTCAGCGTTGGCGCAGGTTCAGTTGTTAGGCTCCGGCACAATCCTGCGCGAGTCATTGGCCGCCGCGGACTTGCTGTCACAAGATTGGGGAATCAGTTCGAATGTATGGAGTGTTACCAGCTTTCCGGAGCTGCGCAGGACAGGCTTAGAAATTGAACGTTGGAATCGGCTTCATGGACCGGAAGCCATGCAGGTGAGCTGGGTAGAGCACTGCCTGCTCCCGACCCAGGGGCCGGTGATCGCAGCAACCGATTATGTGCGCGCCGTTCCCGACCTGATCCGAACTTGGGTTCCGCGACGCTACGTTACGTTGGGAACGGACGGGTTCGGCCGTAGCGACACCCGTGCCGCCCTCCGGCGTTTTTTTGAAGTCGACCGAATCAGTATCGCTTTTACAGCAATTCGAGCGCTTGTGGATGAAGGCTCGATCAACGCTGCCATTGCGGACGAGTTTATGGCTCGCTATGACTACGCCCCCCCCACGCTCCCCCCCTGGGGAGATCGGAGAGACGGCGACGAGAAACCAGAGGAACCGAGTATCGGGTCAAGTTTGCATGAAATGCCTGCAGCTGTCTTTCGACCTCGGCTGTCCGCCACCACCGCCAGACAGCGCTTGCAGTCCGAAGCTACAGGTAGCGCAGGGTAATGCGGATGAATGTTCGTTTACTTACCGCGCTGCTGTTTTAGCTCGTTGTCATCAGAACAGAGTCAAGTCCAATGGCCCGCTTCTTCATAGACCATCCTGTCTTTGCGATGGTTATCGCGATCGTCATTGTGATTTTGGGCGCGACGGCAATTCCTTCGCTCCCAGTCGCCGCCTACCCAGAGGTCGTGCCTCCCGTCATTCAAATCACCGCAAACTATCTCGGTGGGAATTCCGAGGACCTGGAGAAGACGGTGGCCCAACCGATCGAGGAGCAACTTGCTGGCCTCGACCACATGCTGTACTTTCTGTCGACCAGTGGCAATGACGGATCCCTCAATATTCAAGTAACGTTTGCCCTTGGCACGAACCCCGACATTGCTGCGGTTCAGGTACAAAACCGCGTCAACGTAGCGATGCCACGCTTACCGCCGGACGTGCAGAAACAGGGCGTTACGGTTACGAAAGTTTCGAGCGCGTTTCTGATCGCGGTCGCTCTGCTTTCTCCCGACAATCGCTACGACTCACTTTTTCTGACCAACTATGTCCAGATAAATCTTCTCAATCAAGTCGCGAGTCTGGAAGGTGTAGGTCAGGCGCAACTCGGATTCAATGCGCTGTATTCCATGCGGGTTTGGGTCAATCCCGACAAGATGGCCAAACTCGGAATTACGGCGACCGAGGTCAGTCAAGCCATCCAGGCCCAAAATCGCCAAAATCCCGCGGGCGCGTTCGGACAGCCACCAGCGCCACGAGGTACGGATTTTCAGTACCCGGTAAGCGCACCAGGCCGTCTGACTGATGCCCGTGAATTTGAGGATGTCGTGATCCGCGCGCAGCCAGACGCGTCACTGGTTCGTATTCGCGATATAGGGCGAGTAGAGCTTGGGAGCCAGACTTACAGCGGTTTCAATCGCATGGACGGTCTTGAAACGGCGAATTTGATTATCTATCTGGCGCCGGGAGCAAATGCAGTCGCAACCGTCGATCGCATTCTCAAGTACATGCGGGAAGCTAAAAAACACTTTCCTGCTGGGATCGACTACCGCATTCCCTACAACTCCTCGATGTTCGTGCATGCCGCGATCAACGACGTTGTAAAGACTTTGTTTGAGGCCATCGGGCTGGTCATCCTGGTCGTTTTTGTCTTTCTTCAAGACTGGCGTGCCACATTGATTCCGCTCTTGACGGTGCCGGTTGCAGTCACGGGTACCTTCATATTGTTTCCTTTGCTTGGGTTCTCGATTAACATCACCACGATGTTCGGATTAGTCTTGGCAATCGGCATCGTAGTAGACGACTCTATCGTGGTCGTCGAGGCCGTCCAACGCAATATCGATCGTGGAATGTCGCCGCGTGACGCCACCATCCGAGCCATGGAAGAGGTTTCGGCGCCAGTCATTGCTATCGCCTGCATCCTGGCAGCCGTATTCATTCCCGTGGCGTTCTTGGGCGGAATCAGCGGTGAAATATATAGGCAGTTTGCACTTACAATCGCTGCGTCGGTGTTGCTGTCTGCCTTCAATGCCCTCTCTTTAAGTCCAGCGCTGGCAGCGCTGACTCTTCGGCCAAAGAAGCGGAGGCGCAGCCCATTACAATTTGCGTTTGAAAAATTCAACCTCGGGTTCGAATGGACGCGAAACTGGTATGTTCGCGGCGTATCGAGTCTGGTTCGGAAAAGCGCGCTGGCGCTTACAGGACTTCTGGCATTTTGGATTCTTGGAGGCCTGCTATTTCGGGCGCTGCCCACCGGATTCTTGCCGGACGAGGACCAAGGCGCATTCTTTGTTTCCGTACATTTGCCGGATGGAGCTTCCTATGACCGGACTAAAACTGTCACGCGCAAAGTGGAAGACATCGTAATGAGCATCCCGGGCGTGGAAGGAGAAATCACGCTCGGAGGGACGGACATTGCCACGCGCACTACCAGTTCTAACGCCGCCGCTCTATTTGCGCGGCTCAAACCTTGGGACTCGCGCAAATCCAAAGAGGTCCAACTCGACTCGATTCTTGCCAAAGTGCAGGAACGGCTCGATCAAGTGCCGGAAGCGTCGATCGCCGCGTTTGGAATTCCTCCCATCATGGGCCTGAGTACAACCGGGGGATTTCAATATGTACTTGAAGATCGGGCCGGAGGCGAAATCAATGCGCTGTCGCAAGCCGCCGACGATCTCGTTGCGACGGCCAATCAACGCAGCGACCTAGTGAACGTACAAAATACGTTTCACCCCAGCGTCCCTCAATACAAAGTCAATATGAACATCGACAAGACGCAAACGCTGAACGTTCCTGTTACGGATGCCTATGATAGCTTGCAGACGTTTCTGGGCGGATTGTATGTGAACGACTTCAACCTTTTTGGTCACACTTGGCGGGTAGTCGTACAGGCCGATCCCGAGTTCCGGACCGGGCCCGCGGATGTCGACCGCTTTTATGTGCGCTCCAAGGACGGAAATATGATTCCTTTGGGGACGCTTACGAATATCGCGCCCAAAGCTGGTCCTGACGTGATTTTCCGGTATAACCGCTACCGCGCGATCCAAGTGCTGGGCGCGCCCGCCGAGGGCTACAGCACAGGGCAAGCCTCAAAAGCGATGGAACTCCTGTCGTCCGAAAAGCTACCTCCCGAGTACGGATATGAATGGACCGGGACAACTTATCAAGAGAAGCAAGCACAGGGACACGAAGGAGTCATCTTCGGCTTCGCTGCTGTGCTAGTTTTCTTATTCCTAGCCGCCCTCTACGAAAGCTGGTCGATTCCAATGGCGGTCATTATGGCCTTGCCCCTGGGCCTGTTCGGTGCGCTCGTGGCCGTATGGCTTCGAAAGTATGCCTATGACATTTACACCCAGATCGGAATCGTCACACTCATCGGACTGGCCGCAAAGAATGCAATTCTGATCGTGGAGTTTGCCCGCGCCCGGAGAGAAAGCGGGATGAGTGTTCGCACCGCGGCATTGGAGGCGGCGGAACTGCGGCTCAGACCTATCCTGATGACATCGTTCGCGTTCATCCTAGGAGTTCTTCCGCTCGTATTCGCGACCGGCGCAGGCGCTGCTTCGCGGCGGTCGCTGGGCACCGCAGTCTTTGGAGGCATGATTGCCGCTACAGTGCTAGCAGTGTTGATTGTCCCGGTCCTGTATGTGGTCATCGACCGTAGTGAATACCTTGACAAAAAAAGCAAGGCGCTCGCGACGTATTCATTACAGGGGTCCGATGTATGATGCGCAGGCGCACGCAAACCGCCCCGAAGCTGGTTGGTGGGCTTGTTTCCATTTTGGGAAGCGTTTTGATGGCCCGGGGCTCTATCGCACACGCCGACCGTAGCTCGGCCGCGCAGAGCAGTGGCGGAATTCCCGCGTTTCCTCAAGTGCTGGTAGCCGATGGTTTCGCCATGGGCGTCCGGATTTATTCGGAATACCCAGCGCCCACCTACTCGCGCAATAGTGTCGAGATGCGCGGGCGAGTGTGCGGGCACGCAGGCATGTTTGAGTCTCCCTAACTAGGAGACTCTACCACCTGAATCCGGCGCATTTGGTTAGGCCGGGCGCAACCCAACAGTGCCCGATAAGTCCTGGTGCTGTATCGGAAACGCTCCGACAGATAAAGTCTCATTACCGGCAGCTACCTCGCCTGCAGCTTAGGCTTTCCGCCGTCCGGCTTCGAACAGCTGTTCCCTCGAACGAACAAATCAGTGCGTCGCGGAGTTCAAACTGAACTACTTAAAGTGGCAAGTCATGTGCCAGAAACATCGATAGCTTCCGTCAGGTCAAAATGGAGACGATCCCGTGACGACGATTTTGAAAGACCTCCGCTACGCCTCGCGAATGCTGATCGAGAACCCTGGCTTCGCAGCTGCGGCCATTCTTTGCCTCGCGCTCGGAATCGGCGCAACTAGCGCAATTTTCAGTGTCGTCCACGCGGTGTTGCTGAAACCGCTGCCGTACCGTCAGCCGGACCGCCTGGTTCGTCTATATACCGAATTTCCAACTTTCCCCAATGGCGGGCTGCGGCGATTCTGGACGTCGCCACCTGAATACTACGAGGTATCTCACGAGCTGCAATCTTGGGAATCGCTCGATGCCTGGGTTGTATCGGGAGCGAACCTGGCCGGCGCAACCGATCCCATTCGCGTTACGAGCTGCCTAGTCACGGGCGGCATGTTTCAAACTCTTGGCGTTGCCCCGATGTTCGGACGCGCGATCACGCTGCAGGACGATGTCCCGGGTGCGCCGCTAGTTATCGTCATCGGCTATAACTTATGGGAGCGCGCTTTCGCAGGCGATCGAAATATCATCGGGCGCACCCTCCAGGTGAACGGCCGCAACGCGAATATCGCCGGCGTGATGCCCCCCGGCTTCGCTTTCCCTCCCGGCGAGTTGGATGCACCGGAGGTCTGGGCGCCGCTTCAACTCGGCACCCCCGATCCGCAGCGCCGCGGAAGTCATTTTCTCTTTGTGATCGGCCGCCTCAAGCCAGACGTTTCTGCCTCTCAGGCCCAGCAGGAAATCAACCGGCACGTCGCGGCATCACCCGCTCGAATTGGTAAGAACCATCCGTTCAGCCCGGCATTCCATCCCATCGTCACTTATCCTCTGCACACCGAAGTGGTTAGCTCTGTCCGTCCCGCGCTGTGGATGCTCATGGGGGCAGTTGCGTTCGTGCTGCTAATCGCGTGCGTCAACGTCGCCAACCTGCTGCTTGCCCGTGCAGAGGCGCGACAGCGTGAAATCGCCATTCGAAAAGCTCTCGGAGCTGGCGTCGGCCAGTTAGTCCGCCAGTTCCTCGTCGAAGGCCTACTCTTATCTGCTGGAGGCGCGCTGGCCGGACTAGCCCTCGCGTTCGCTGGGTTGAGAATCATGGTGGCAGCCGGCCGGGCCAGCATTCCCCGCGCGGCCGAAGTAGCGATCGATCCCACTGTTCTCGCTGCCACCTTCGGCGTCTCGCTTCTCACAGCGCTCTTTTTCGGCCTCGCCCCGATCGCACAGATCGCCGCTGGAAATCTCCACGACGCTCTCAAAGCGGCCAGCGGCCGAACCGCCGGCTCCGTGACCACCACGCGTTTCCGCGCAACACTCGTCGCCGGCGAACTCGCGCTCGCCTTGATCCTATTGATCGGCACCGGCCTCATGATTCGCGCCTTTTGGAAACTTAGCGACGTTCATACCGGATTCCGTGCCGACGGCCTCCTCACGATGCGCGTGAACCTTCCCCAAGCCACTTACCCCAAGCCCGAACAAGTAGACCAGTTCTGGCGCGCAATCCAGCAAAAGGTCAACGCGCTGCCTGGTGTCCGATTTGCCAGCCTCACCAATGGCCTTCCGCCCGAGCGTCCGATCAACGCGAACGACACCTTCATAGAAGGATTCACTCCCGTCCCGAACGGGCCCGGCCATAATATCGACTACTGGCAGATCGTTGGCGATCGCTATTTCGAAACAATGGGCATTCACGTCATCGAGGGCCGCGGACTGGATGCGCGCGACGGCGAGGGAGGCGCCCTCACTGCCGTCATCAACAAGACCATGGCGCGCGTCTACTACGGAAACCAAAGTCCCATCGGCCGTAGAATCAATCCCGAGGGGGGCCCTAACAGCGCTCAGACGTTTCGAACCATCGTCGGGGTAGTCGAGGACGTCAAAAATGCCGCTCTTGACAAACCGGCGGGCACGGAAGCATTTTTCCCCGCTCTCCAGCGCAACTTCGCCGGCCGCACGATCTATATCCTGGTGCGCACCACGGGCGATCCGAAATCGCTGGTCGGTCCGGTCCGGAGCGCCGTTCGCGAACTTGATTCTACTCTGCCGCTCACGCAGGTGCGCACGATGGACGAAGTCCTGGCATCGGCAAAGTCGCGCCCGCGCTTCCTGACAACGCTGCTCGGCCTGTTCTCGGCGACGGCTCTGGTGCTCGCGGCCGTTGGGCTCTACGGTGTGATTTCGTATTCCGTTGCGCGGCGAACCACAGAATTCGGCGTTCGCATGGCGATGGGAGCCGGAACCGGCGACGTGCTCCAGTTAGTGGTCGGGCAGGGACTGCGTCTCGCGCTGGCAGGCGTCGCGGGCGGAGCCGTCGGTGCGCTCCTGCTCACGCGTTTGATTCGCGGTCTTCTGTTCGGAATCAGCTCCTTCGATCCGCTCACTTTCGCCGCCATGGCGCTCATGCTCATCGCGGTAACTGTGCTCGCCTGCGTGGTCCCCGCTACCAGAGCCACCAAAGTCGATCCCTTGGTCGCGCTGAGATACGAGTGAGGATTAAACTGCGAAGTAGGCTCTAGTGCGGGCCACTCGCCGGTTAGATCATAACCGCACGCGCAGGCATTCGCGCCGGGGCTCAATCGGACGAAAAGTCTTCGACTCGGACAATACGCCGAAATAGCGTTTCGGTGGACGAGCCCAGTTATGGGACATATCGTCTATGCCTACTCCAACTTCCCAAGACTGGGGTAGTACTCAGACGTATTTGCAAGCCGCTGCGGAGCGCTTACGATCGATTCCGAGCTATGCTGGAAAACATGTTCCTGCAAGAGAGAGATCAATTCTAGTCCCGAGTGATCTAGGCAAATCTTTCCGCTCGACGTTCGGATTCGGAGAGGCATTGGTAGCGTTATCAGTAGCCAGCAAATTCTTCGGTTCGGATCTCATCCTCGTCGATGCTGGATGCAACGAGCATCTGCCTCATGGCGGCTACCATATCAGGCGGACCGGCAATGTAGTAGACGGGTCCCTGTAAGTTGCTCAAATACTTCGACAGCATCTCCTTACTGATGGCACTTGTCTCTCCGACCCACGCCTTCTTGGACCGCGGCATGTCCGTCATTGTGCCGATGAACCGGAAATTCGGGTTGGTTCTTTCCATACTCTGCAGCGTCTCCACAAAGGGAGCGTCTTCAGGCCGATGGTTGGAATAAAAAAGATACAATTTGTGCGGCAACCGGTCACGGTCCGCCTGGCGCACAACGCTGAAAAAAGGCGTGATTCCGATTCCCCCAGCGAGGAAGACAGCTGGTTTTCCAGAATTCTTATGCAGAGTAAAGGAACCCATTGCGGAGCTCATCTGTACCGGAGTACCCAGCGGCACTTTCTTCAATGAACGTTTAAACGCCGTATCCCGCATTCGGGTAACGAACATCAACTGGCTTTCATACGGGGCACTGGCGATCGAAAAAGTACGGGTGTTCCCTTCGGAATCAGTTTCGGGCGGATTCAGCAAGGTAAGGTCGGCTGCCTGTCCGGGCTTGAACTCAAATCCCGACGGCTTCTCGAAGTAGAAGGCCATAGTGCCTTCCGCAACTTCAACTCTGTTCAACAGCTTGGGTTGGTGGCCAAGTCGCGGAATTTCTTGACCGGCCATGATGACTCCTGACTTGCCTCCTCGGCAACCACGCGCCTCTGCTGCCCTCGATCAAGGCTTAAGGCTGGTATCCATCCTTCTGCCACTGGCCGAACAACGCGAGCTGCGCCGCAGTCCAATAGGGTCCGCCGGGCGGCATGGAAGGAGGCTCATCCCCGCGCGGCGAGAGTGTTGCGAGCACTTTGTTGGCGTTATTCGGATCCGACATGTAGGTGTAATCGTCCAACTTTACGCCGGCCGACCTCATGTGCGAGATATCGATGGCGCGAAACAATGGTTTTATATCGCCTGCGAAGGAAACCTGCGGCATACACTCTCCTCACAGTTCCCTCTATGTTAGCTCAACCGACTTCACCTTGCTCGAAGACGGGTCGCCCCAGAAGGTCGCGTTCTTCGGCCTTGCAGCGACTCCCATTCGAGGATCGCTCGCGCGCGCTCAAGTCTATCGAGTGTCGCAGAAGTGCTTGCATGCACATCGCGGCTCCCAACACCCGCAGCGTCTTTGGCGCGCGAGACGTGGGGGCGACCAAGATCACGAACGCCCCCCATAGCCACGCGGAGAGCGCCGGCAAATCTATTTGCAGTCGCTTTCAAACCGCCTCAACAAGGCTGCGCCAAACTGGTTTTCGACAATACGGGTCTCCAATGCGGCGAGTCGCAAGCCAAGGGCACGACACGTAGCTTCAGCGAGGCTTTCCTTCGACTGGGGAGCAAATCCGTGAACGGTTAGGCACATTTCGATCAGTTCAATGACTGAAGTGAATTTTTCGGATTCGGCGCGGAGGCGCTCCTCTTTGAGCGTGGCAGCGTAAACCTTTGCCAAGTCGGCAATTCGATTGTTGAGCTTGTTATTAGAGATCTGAAGGCCGCAATTCAATCGGGGTCGCGGTTTCGGCAGCGATCACCTGCTTGATGAGTTCCTTTGTCCGCGGCGTGAAAGCCACTATAAGCTGTTCGACAAATTGCTGTTCGAACATTGCGCCCATAGTGGGAGTTCGCCTCTGTCGCGCAGAACTTGTCGGCGGTCTCATATCAAGCGCCATTCGCTGACGCGCAGGATGCGCCCTTCCCGTTGACGCGAGCGACTCCTCCGTGTGCCATCAAGTGCGCTGAGACCCCGCCAGGCCGCGACCGCTGTTGGAACCGCGGTCCACAGATTCCAGGCGTTCGAGCGCATCGAGTAATTGCAGCCCGGCCTCTCTCATCGAATCGGTACGAGGAGCAAATTGCTCAATGTGCTTAATCGCGAATCTAATCCGGTCGATCGCGAGGCGAGCTTGATAGGCCATTTCGAATTCAATCGGAGACGGCCTTGACTGAACATCGGTCTCGATTTGTTCAAGAATTTGATGCATCGCCTCAGAACTCATTCGGATCCTCAAAACCGCTCTATCGCTAATTCATATGTCATCTCGAATTCAGCTGGTGACGTCCTCAAGGTTGCCAACACCTGAATAGATCAATCAAATAATTTCGCTCCTCCAGCAATGGACCACGAGATCTCTCGACTCCTCATTTCGATTGCGCCCTGAGGTCCACTGGTGATCCGGTCCGGACAGGTTCGTACGGCGTCTCAAACAGGATGTCGCGATTTACGCGCACGACGAACTTGTAGCCCACCGGAACCTTGATCGTAGGCTGCACATTCAGGTTGCGGCGAGTGATCTGGGAACCGGTTTGACTCACCTCCTGGCCCACTGCCTGAGAGGCGGCTTCACCGGGAGTGGGATAAGCCAGCACGCTCTGATTCGCGCGTTGCGAAATCGCAAACGTGGCGGTAAATACGCTCGTCAATGCGGACAAGCCAAACAAGCGCGTGTAGTGGTGATCGATCTTGTCTCGAAGACCCGCGTTGCCGTGCGCGTCGAATCCGACCATTCCGTCGAGGTCGATCGAGGATGCATCCGGATAAATGATCCGACTCCAAGCGACCTGCACTCCGTCTTGACCATAGGAGACGCGAGAATCGTACTTGCCGATCAGCCTTGAACCCTGGGGGATCAGCAAATACATTCCTGTCGCGGTGTCGTAGACGTTGGAGGAGACAAGAGCTTTCAACTCGCCGGGCAGATCGGAGTTGAGATTTTGTTCTAGCACAGCCGGGATCTCCCATCCCGCTTTGATCTCATATCTCGACAACGGAGCGTCGCGCGCCGACTGAAGGTAGTCATCCGTTTGCCGGTTACGAGCCGCAGACAGGAATGCTTCCTTTCCAGCCTGCATATTTTGGCGCGAGAACTCATCGTCGCCGGCCGGTACAGCACGCGCGGACTCGCCGCTCGGAGGATTCCGGCTCTCCGGGCTGCCCAACGCTCCGCGCAAAGCAGCGAGTTGGGACAGATCCGCTCCGCCGGGAGGCACTGAAGGGAGCGCCGATGTCGAGCCCCAGCCCGGACCCCCTGCCAATCCTTCGGAGCCCCGAATAATTGTAGGTGCCGCTTTCGCCTCTTGCTCGTGCTCGTAGGCGGCGATGAGGCGTTGCTCCTCGGGGTTGGGCTGGGTCGGCAAAGGCAACGCCTGAATTGGCTGCGACCGAGGAATAGGTGCTTGTCTCACAACGACGCGCTCATAGGGAAGGCCGTTGCACGGCTGACCTGTTTGAGGATCGTAACGATACGGTTGGTTGGTGCGCGGATCAACTCCGCAGAAGTTTGCATGCGGCCGAGCTGTCTCGCCCGGCGGTTGCAATTCCTGGGTTGTCCGTTGCGCCAGCGGCAAAGCTCCGGGCAGAATTGAGCTAGTGAATTCGGTCTCCGCCTGGGTCGCAGGAGCGACGCTTTTATGAAGATCGGCTTCACGAGTCTCTCTTTGCACGCGAGCCGTTCGCCTGTAGCCGCCATAAGCATACGCCAACAGAAGCGCGGCACCGATACCAACGATCAACCCGCCCGCTCGCCAGCTTACTCGCACGACTTTCTTCGGTTCTGGATGAAGATCCAGTCCGCTCGGCGCATCAAAGCGGATGGTTGTATCCGCGGGAAATTGCTCGCGGGCAGCGCCTAGGTCTTTAGCGTTCTTATCCTTTTGGCTGTCCACGAGTGATCTCCACTTTTTGAGCTTTCTTTCCGGAGCCGAGAACGAGATTGGCGCGATCGAACAAGCGATCTACGATATAGGTCTGCTCCTTGACGCGATAGTTCGTCATCTCTCCCTTGCCGTCGCTGCCAATCACAACCAAGGCAGGAGCTTCGCGGTGCTCAATCTCCGCGGGCATCTGGATAAACGTCTTCGCCCCATCGTCAAACACTCGCACCGGGCGAACGTGCTCGTCGCCGCCGCGCACTTTGTAGTCAAAGTTCATCTTTTCAACCGCGATCATGGCCGGCAGAATTTCCTCCGCCCGTCTGTCTTGCTTGGCCAACGCGCGCTGCAGGGCAAGTTGCTCTTGCCATTTCCGATTGGTGTCATCTTCCGGATAAGCGAATGCAACACGCCCCACATAGTCCTCCGGCTTTGAGATCAGCCGAATGTAGTAGGCACGCCGATCTGTCGTGACCAAGAGGTTCGTATCCAAACCGGACGACTGCGGTTTAACGACAATTACTGGAGTGGAACCGTCGCCATTGCCGTACATTGCCGGCGAGATGTTCCAGCGTACTGAATCGCCGATCTGCGGTTCCCCGGCCATCCTTTCGCCATTTTGAAGCTCGATGATGCACACTCGCAGCGGCGCACAAACAACTGTCGGTAGACCAGCGCCAAATGAATAAATCACGCGGCCGTCTGATCCAAGTGCCGGTGGATTCTTGTCATCGCGCCATTGCTGGCTGACATGGACGGCCTCCTGCGCTGTCTCCGTGAGCGGCACCTCCGTCGTCGGTCGATAGTCATTTGGAACAGGGCCAAGGAGAGTCGGGCCGACGAAAAGCCTTGGCATGAGTTGAGGTTGGAAACCGGAAGGCACCGGAATGCTGTTACGCTGCTGAAGCGTCTGGACCTGCGCGCCGAAATCGTAGTGCTGCAGCAATGGCGGTATGGAGTTCGGTTGCAGCGCATTCGGACGGATACGCTTAACCTCCACGCCAGGCTGAAGCGAACTTCCTGTCGCTACGCCATTCGCCTGAGCCCGCAGGAAAGGATGGCCGAGGGCAAGCAGTAAAATTATCCGAGTTGATCTCATTAGAGTCTCCTCCTTAAAGAACCTTGGTCCAGCTGGCGCTGGTCACATACAGTCCAAGCGGATTGATTCGCGCCATTCGCTCGTCTGTGGGCGGATTCAGAGCGACTGAAAAGGACCCTTTCCAGTGATCCGTCGCCTTCACCGAGCCGTACAGGTCGCGCGTCGTCTCGACCCAATCCACTTCGTAGGTGCGATCGCTGGTTGGAAGAACCGATTTAACTTCGACTGAAACGGTTTCGGTCTGGGCTCGCTTCGAAGGCGGATCAGCTCGGTAGTACTCGCTAATGAAAACTTGTGCAGAGCTTCCGTTCGCAATATGCGAATACACAAGATCGATCGCCTTCCGTTGCGCCACACCGTCAGTCGTCACCATGCGCACGCTCTCTATCCAGTTGAGGACCGTCGATCGTTTCACGCGGTCGTCATTCATCGTGGTTTGTTCGGCGAATCCCGAAGCGACTGGGCGTCCGAGGCTATCGATGAGCACTACAAACGGAGCGATTCGAGAGCGCGATGTCATCCATAGCAATCCCGCGGTTTCAAGAACTGCGATCAAGGCGCACAAAGTGGCCATAGTGCGCCAATTCTTGGCTCGAACGATGTGGTCTCCGTATCGCTCGTCCCATTCCCGCCGAGCCGCCAAGTATGGGTTGTAGGTTTCGGCTGTTCCGCTCTTCGAACTGCGGGGTTGCGGATCATCAGATTTTCGAAGCCGCAACAATGCAATGGACATCAGTCCCTCCTACTCCTCGTGCTCGACTGGTATTCGTGGCGGCGCTTGATGAGGAGCTGCATCTGAGGGCAGCGGAATTTTGCCAAACCCATTCCGAATGCGATCGAACCGCCGCGAGGCGCCTGCAAGGAACGCTCTCGCCCGATTTCCGAATGTGCTTTCTCTGCGCCCTTGTGTCGGCGGTTCCGGGCCTGAAGGTGCCGCGCCGCCGACGGAGTTGACTTCAGACGCAGCAGAGGTGCCGCTCAGTGTCGAGGTTGATCCGCTGCTACCAGCTCCGTCGTCCGAACTCAACCGAGCTCCAGAAGGGCCCACCGCAGGCCCGGTGCTAGCTTCCGACGGCACTCCGACAGACGCGGGCCTAAAGCCTCGAGCCGTGGTCTCAGACTCGAAGCCGGAGCCGGCAAGAGACTCACCGCCGAATGCGGCAACGGCGGCGTTTGCGAAATCTTCCTGACTCGAACTGCTGCGCCCTATTGATCTAGTAGCGATGGCCGGATTGTTCCGAGCTGCCGCTGGCGTGGCCACAGCCGCGCTTACGCCGGGAGCGCTAACGGACCCGAAGGTTGGTGGATCTGGTTGCCGCCGAGAGCCGCCGTCCTTGGAACTGGCTCCGCGCGACGAACCGTTCGGTGGCGGTACGGAGCCACCCGCTGCCCCTCCAGCCAGGCCGCCGCGACCTACACCGGCCACGGCACTCATTACACCAGTCGTGGAACTTCCACTGCTCGCCGCAGCACTCGTGCCACCGAGCGCCGCGCTACCGCCCGCAGTAGCAGTGACCGCACCAGCTCCGATGGAGGCCACCGCTAGGCCCGTTCCGACTACAGCTAGTCCAGTTCCCCAGAGATCGCCACCCGCCAGTGCAGGGGCGCCACCCACAATGGCAGCGAACAGTTTCGGAATCTGCCAGCAACACATCATGAAAATTAACGCGGCACCCATCACATCAAAAGCCACCATGTTGGGATGCGGCCCTGTTCCGACGTTCTGAGCCTCGTCGATCCATCCAACGCCAAGATGCAGGCCAGCGGTTATGAGGCAGTACAGCAAGACAATCTTGATGCCGATCGAGATTGCATAGCCTATGTACCGCTCCGTATACGGCACCGTCCAGCGGCTGCCGCCGAACCCGAGGAAGATGAAGCCAACCGATACGACTATGTAGCTTTCAACCAACGTGACTATGAAATTGATGGTGATGAAAACGTAGGAGACGATGACAATCAACGCGCATAAGATCAACGCCAATGATGTACCCGGGTCCGTAAAGAATGCCGATGTACTTCCCGCGCCAATCAGTGCGCCTCCAATGTTGAGCCCCTGAACGAAGACGTCGCCCGGGGACAGTGGGCCACCGAGTCCCGCGACGTTAGCTCCGATCAGATTGAAGCTGTCGATGATCGCTGGAATCCATATCCGGCCATTGATGAGCAATGCGTAAAATACACCAATCCACATGAGCTTTCGGATCAAGGCGGAAGCCCAACTTTGGAGGTCACTCTTTTCGAGCAGCATAACAGCAGCGCTCCAGGCAAACTCAATCACGGCGAGAATTCCGAACAGTGTGTTCGCATAGACGAAGATGTTGGTTGTCCACTGCACCCTCTGGTCTCGAAACTGCTGAAGGATGTCGTTGGCGTTCGTTGTTTGAAACGGTTGTCCGATGGCGGCCTGCGCAAACAGACCAGCGATCACGATCGACCGCAGCCATCGCAAAGCCTTCGTCCGGGTGCCGATATTTTCGAGCATGAACGACTCTCCTCGTTTGAAGCTCAGGTAGTGCGTCACCTACTGGAGGCCCGGCCAGAAGCCTCGTCCGTCGCTAGTAGCCTGGCCGGTTGAGAAAAACCACTCTGTCGCGGCCTCATCCGCGGCTTGCTGTTGAATCACCGCGGCCTGAAAGGCCTGCTTGCTCGACATGTCCGCCAACATGAGCTCACGCAGTTTCATGAGCTGTTGAACCTGCTGGTCGCTAATCTCACCGAGCACATTCAACGCCTGCATCTGGCCGTCTGCACTTTGTGACATGCTTTCTAACGTGTTGATCACGGACTGTTCGCTCTGTAGTTGCTGACCTTGCAGCCCAGCGGCGCGGAGAGCTCCTAGCGTCGTGTCCAGACTGGCCTGCGACCAGTTCCGATAATTCACGTAGTAAAGATTCGGATAGGTGCTGTATCCGGGAAAGGTTCGCCGGAACACTTGATCCAGGTTTCCAAGGGAGTACGCCAGCGCTTGGCCGCCTTGAACGATTTGGGCAAGCGCGTTGATGTCGGCCTGAATCGCTCCGAATCTTTGCGGCGAGAGATTCTTCGTATTGCGAAGCATCGTGGCCAGCATCTGAATCTCCGTCTCCAGTTGAACGCCTTGCCGGATGTACGACAGCACGAGCTGCGCGTGGTTGAGGAGCTGGGTCACTTCGGTCGCGAATGCCCCGCCCTGCGCGGGTTGCGGCGCCTGGACGGTTACGCTGGACAAGAGCAAAAGAGTGATCAAGCCTTTGCGCATGAGTATGCCTCCGTGTTGCTGTTTTCAATTTCTAGAGACGAGAAATATTCTGCCCACTGGTGCAACCCTCTGAGCCGGAGCCATTCTGAGCGCCAATCGTTTGGGAATCGCTCCATTACGCTCTCCACGATCTGCCGCTCCTCGCGTCCATTCACACCGACCCAGGACAGTGCAACCTTACCGACGCCAAGGTCCACCAACCGTCGGCCCAGCTTGCTGACCACGTAGTAATGTTGTTTCGGCACGCTTACCTGAAGGATTTCCAGTTCTCGTTCGTTCAGACCCACGCGCTCATAGAACTCGCGCGAGCCCGGATTCTGAGACTCAGCATTCGGAAGCAGAATCTTGGTCGGGCAGTTTTCGAGCACTG
>Ga0126373_10000957_pt1 | contig 19832 bp, 19 predicted proteins | sample PanSoiMetPlot_11_FD_92545 | JGI IMG/M metagenome (GOLD analysis project Ga0126373, IMG submission 92545) | Tropical forest soil microbial communities from Panama - MetaG Plot_11 | ecosystem: Environmental > Terrestrial > Soil > Tropical forest > Bulk soil | place: Panama | collected 2016-02-17 | reverse complement strand
GCAACCCTCCTTGGTACCCGTCACCCCCTCAACGAGACGCAAGTAGTCGAGCAGCGTCAGAGTCGGCGCGGCGCGCTCGAGATGAACCGGCCGCCCGCCGCGAAAAAACTGGATAGCATGACGCATTATGGCATTCCTAAAGAGCGAACCGCGCTATTATCCTCCACCAGGATTACCCGCGTCGAAACCGTCAAAGCGGTCCAGATTGCACAAAATCATACCCTGATGACCCATGGGCACCGTGCTGGGTGGGGCGATCAGACAACTTACCGCCTCGGCCGAGACCGGCGGCGACCAAAGGAACCCGAACATAGACTCTACGTTGAATCTAGCCGACCGAGACAGCGCGTGGAGACCAAGACCCTGATGCCGACGACAATTCGAGAACTGGGCAACCGCCGCCGGATTGCGACGGCCGACGTCGACTATGCCCATCGCTGGACCTGGATCTGCGAAGAGGTGGCGGCAGAATTCGATTGCGATCCCAGTGAGATTGAAATCGCCGAAATTGCCGGCAGGGAGGTCCTGATCGCGCGCGGCACGCCCGTTGCGTTTACTGATGATCGGGAAGTTACTGAGCGATTGCAGAGGCTTGAGCGGACATTTCTCGAACAGCTGCGTCGTCTGCGGCGACCGGCACCCTCGCTGCGACGTGGTGCGCCCCGCAGAAGGCGGCAGCCAGAGGCGTGAGGCCGTCGGCCGTTTCGCGACCCCGTGGATCGATCCGAAACCTGTGATCAGGTTGGGCGAGCAGTTCGCCTGAGCCACTTTTGATGGTTGGAAAACGTGTCGCAATTTAAGAGCGAACTCTACGCGGAACTTGCGTTACGACAATGGATGTCTTTGGCAGCAAGTTGATGCAAATGGCTGATCCGTTGAGCGTTTTGACCATCGGGCACTCGACGCATTCATGGAAGTGCTTCGCGTCGCTCCTACATGGTTCCGGTGTAACGGCGGTGGCGGATGTGCGCACCTCGCCCTATTCCCGGCGCTACCCGCATTTCAATCGCGACGAATTACGGGAGACCCTACGTCGGGACGGACTTTTATATGTTTTCCTTGGCTATGAGCTCGGTGGGCGTCCCAAGGAGCCCCAATTCTACAGCAACGGCGTAGCTGACTACGAGAAGATGGCGAAGACCAAAGAGTTTAGCAACGGACTGAGCCGTGTTGTTGAGGGCGCAAACAGCTATCGTGTTGCGCTCTTGTGCTCGGAGCACGATCCGCTCAATTGTCACCGTTGTCTCCTCGTGGGACGGGCCCTGTCCGAGAATGGCGTTCGGGTCAGTCACATTCTTGACCGAGGCGGCGTCGCGACGCAGGTCGAGATCGAGGATAGACTCCTGGAACTCTATGACCACCGCGCTCACGATCTCTTCCTGCCGCGCGCTGACCGGCTGGTGGAGGCGTATCGTGCTCGCGCGCGAAAAGTCGCATTCGCTCAGCGGCCTGCTCCTACCGCGACGTGACGAGAGAGTGCCCCGCATCGCGGAACCTGCGGGCAGCGGTGCTCAAAGAGGCAGCCTTTTGGTCCGCCCGGGGCGGCTGACCAACCATCCTCGTGGCGCGCTTGGCGCTTCTTTGCCGCTTACTGAACACCACAAGAGGCGCTCAATTCCTGAGACCGGGCTTGCCACGGTGGGGCGGGGGTATCGCAGCGCACGACCATCCGGCTGCGAATGCGGAGATTGCTCCCTGCGGTTTGTCGAAGGACCTGGCGGAGATAAGAAGCGCTACGCCGCAACGCGTCACGCCATGATCTCCGCGAGCTCCGTCATCGTGCGAACAGTGATGTCCGGCTGGTGGGGCGTTATACCAAACGGGCGGCGGCGCCGATCTATGAATGCCGCGCGCATGCCGGCGGACTTGGCGCCGACGCAGTCGAAGGCATGGTTGGCCACGAACAGCACCTGGTCCAAACGCATATCGAGCAACCCTGCGGCCTTCGTATAGGTCGCCACGTGCGGTTTGAAGGATTTGGCCTCCGCCACCGATATCACGCGGTCGAATGGTAGCCGGTGATACTGTTGAGCGGCTTCGAGCATGTCAGGATCGCCATTCGACAAGATGACAAGCTTATAGCGCGTCCGCAGACGCGCGAGCGCCGCGGGCACCTCCGGGAAGGGTTGAAGCTTCTCAATCTGCGCGACAAGATCCCGGACTTCCTCCACCGTATATTCGATGCCAGCGCGGTCGAGGACGAAGGCGACCGATCGATGGCCGATCTCGCGGTAGGGCGTGTGCTCCTTGTGGAGGAGAGCATCGATCATCGAATTTTCAAAATGCGTTCGGCGCCACCAGGTGACGAACGAATTTGGATTGCCCGACCAACCCTTTTTTCTAAGAAAGGGCGCCGCCGCCTCCGTCAGTCCCGATTGCATGTCCACGATGGTCCCGTATTGATCGAACATGCAGACTTTAATCGAACGCCTTAAGCTGTCGACGTCACTCATAGAAAACCTCCTTCACGCCTCGGCGGCCAACAGTCTCGCCGCGAGGGGACAGCCTCTTGACTGCAGAAAATGACAGTAAACAAAAATCGTGGAACGACAAGTTGTGATCGCAAAGCCGAAGTGAGTGATACGATCGGACCTTCCGCTGTTCGGCTGGCAGCGTTGCGCCAAATGGACGGTCCTCTGTCTGTATGGGCTATCATGGTCGTCTAGAGGCCACTTATTCGTCCGCTGTGAGTTTCAAAGAAAGCATGGAGGCGATCATGCTTTCTACGATTTTGGTTATTGTTCTCATTCTCATTCTACTCGAGCGTTGCCTACGTGGCCCTACAGCGCAGGATGGGGCTACGGCCAGGTGGCATCGTTGGTCTGATATTGGTTATTGTAATCGTCCTGGCGCTGCGTGGGCGAACATAGTTATAGTGCGACTAACTGAGCGGGTCTATCCGCGAGCCGCAATTGGCCTGGTCATCCGGATCGTCAGCAGGTGAGCAGCCGCCCCGTAGTCCACGGACGAGATCCAAGAGCAAATTGCTATTCGTCTGCTCGGGACTGCGATCAGCCCAGTACGTCTAATACAAGGTCCGTTCGTTCCGCCCACCGGCGTTTGGCAGTGAACATAGCGCAATATCTTTTTTTGAGCTACGCCGTTGCGACAACCTTATTGGCCGGGATAAGAAGTGGTAAAGCTAGGTCGCTTCCATAGCTGCGGCACCGCCCGCGAAAACCGCGGATGCATGTTGTTGGGAGGTCGAAGTATCCCATCCGCCAACCCCCCTTGAAGGGGGCGCCTCAGTGCCGACTTCCGCCATCTAAGTTTGGCCCTACGGGGCCCCCGGTCGCCCACGCGTCCTACCGACGCCAGGCGATTCCGAAAATGAACCCCACGCCGATTGCCACAGCCAGCGTTGCAAAAGGACGCGCGCGCAGCGACTCCTCTACCGCCATGCCGACATTGTCGGTTACCTCGCGCACGGCCTTCGTTGCATCCAGCCCTTTTTCGCCGGCGGAGGAAATAATACCGTCAACATTGTCTTTGATCCGACGGATTTGCGCCTTTGCCTCGGTGAGAGCGTCATCGCCGGCTTCTTGGAGTGAATTGCTGACCTGGTCGGCGAGACGCCCAATATCCCGGCGCAGCTTCTGCAGGTCGTCGCTGAAATCGACGCTCGCGAGGGCGTCCTTCTTCCTTCTGGGCGCCATGGGTTCCTCCGAAGTCTTTGATAAGTCCGATCAGGCGAATCCTGTGCCACGGTAACGCGGGCCTACGAAGAAGGTTTCGTGAGGGGGCTACGGCCTCTTTGGTCCTCGGGGGTTGTCCACGGACGAGGGCCGCTTGGCCCAAGGGGCTAGCCTCGCGCCATACGCGACCTGCGGGCGTACTGCCGACGTCGAACACTCGTCAGCTCGGTAGCTGTCTTGCAGGTCGCCGGGCGGCGTGCAGGCGTGGCTTCGGCGGAAGGAACTTTGCAATGCACGCTGGGTTTGCATGTGTAGACAGAAAAACGGAGGTAGTAATGGATTGGGACCGAGTATCAGGAAACTGGAAACAGGCCAAAGGCAAGGTCAAGGAGAAGTGGGGCCGGCTTACGGATGACGACCTCAACATAATCAATGGTCAACGCGAGCAGCTCGAGGGCAAGCTTCAGGAGCGATACGGGTATGCTAAGGACCAGGCACGTAAGGACGTTGATGCCTGGTTCAACAAGGTGCACTGGTGACAAGGATGCTTGAATAGCCAATGGGGCGACAAGGTGCGTGGAGACGCCCGTGGAGTCAGCACGAGCGTCTCCGTCGGCCCCGTGCGTATCTTCAAGGAAGGGATCGCCAGGACTCGACGGAGCGATGATCCGATCATTGGCATTCTCGCCCGCGGATCTCATCGTCAGCACGCAGTCCGCAGGTGAGGGTGCTGCACGAGTCTTGAAAGGCAGCCACGAACGGACGCTTTTGCAGCCGCGTGGCCAATTTGTTGAGGCGATTGTTGCGCAGCGCATTCGCGTGCGTCCGAGATGACGTCAAGCTGCGTCGCCCACCTTGGCCTCGCCGACGGTGTCGGCCATGGTCGCGCCGCGCCTGCCGAGGGGACGCTCGATGTCGCCGATTGTGCTATCGCGGGCCGTTTGGTGCTCGATTTCGGCATTGAGCTGGCCACCCAGCAATATGGCGATTGTTGTTACCCACAACCACATCATCAATCCAACCGCCGCGCCGAGCGAACCGTAGGTGACACCGTATTTGGCGAAATGGGTTAGGTACCAAGAGAAGGCGGCCGAACCAGTTAACCAGCTAAGCGCGCCCGCAACGCTCCCAATACTAAGCCAGCGCCATTTGGCGGGGCGGCGGCTTGGACCGAACCGATACAGTGCGGACAGCACCAAGGCGACCACGAGAAACAGAAACGTCCACTTGAAGATCGAGAGGGCCCCCGCAGCGAGATCGTTAATTTGGAGCTGCGCGATTATTGGAGTTATAACGACAATCGCTGCGGTATTAAGAAGGGCGAGAACAATCAAAGCTGCTGTAAAAAACAAAGAGGCGATATTAAGTCGAACAAAGCTACGCTTCTCTACCTCGTCGTAGATGACGTTGAGCGCGTCAAACAATGCTTTCATTCCGGCATTGGCACTCCACAGCGAAAACAGTAACGCACCAATGAAGGTCAAACTCAGGCTCTCGGCCCCTTGGTGGGCAATCCGATGGATCTGTTCTCGGATGACGTCTAGCAGTTCTGCAGGAACGAGACTCACGAGCAGGGCGAGGTCGCCTTCAATTTCGGTGGCGCTAGCAAAGAACCCATAAATAGAGACCAGAGCAGTAATTGCAGGAAAGATCGCAAGCAAGTCGTAGAATGCCACTCCGGCTGCAAGGGCGAGTAGCCGATGTCGGTTGAACTCGAAGTAGGTGCGGATCAGTATGTCCTTCCAGCCTTGCCACGGTATATGCGCGGGAGACGGCGCTCGCCGGCCCCGACCACGCTCCCTGGCGCGTGCCTCGTCAGTTGGATGGGCCGCCATATGTCTTCACCAACAATTTGACGGTGCTAAAACGCCACGTTTCGGCGCACGCCCATCAGGGATGCGCGCAACCCGAAACGACCACCGACGCCCGCCCGGCGGGATCAGAGTCATGGCTCGAAGGTGGTCGCTGCCAACCGCCGGCATTGACCTGTGGCATGCTGTCGGTCGAGTGTCGGCACTGGCGGTCCAACACGATTTGTGCGTTCGCTCCACCTTGTTGGCAATTAACGTGGATGCCGATTGTTCGTTCCCGATCTCTCAAGTCCGAGAAATTGACCGCTCGCAAGCGAGCGAAAATCAAGACGCCTCTGGGTTCGCACGCTCTGAGTTGTCGCAGGCGGCTAGTTTCGCCCCCGCATGCGGCCCGAACTGGGCATCCGCTTTCGCCGACGTGTCGAGCGTCATGCATTGACTTCCAAGCAACGCAAGAAGGCCTGCGATCCGCAAGAACGCCAGCATCAAGTCAAGGCTCCCAGGAGAGGACAACGAGTGCCTGGTCAACTACCCACGCTGCGGTTGCTAAGCTACGAGCATTCATCTGATATTCCCCAGAAACCAGCCGTACGGGTCAGTCCGTCGCCGATCACCGGTGGACCGAAAGGAAACTTCAATGTACTCCTTTCCTTGGGTGACGCGTTGGCCTGGACCGGTGGGCCAGGACTGTGCAGTCGAATGACGACTTGGGCGTCGACCGCCCGCGCTGGGGCCCTGCTCAAGGTCACCCCTTCGCCGATCGCAATGGTACCTGGTAGTGTTCGTATTTTGATTGGCTACGCCGAGCAGATCGATGCGGCCACAACGACCGCGAAAACCGTGTCTCGACACCTCGCCGCAAATGGCGGTATCGCAAATATGATCTCAGGTGGCGCTGGAAGGAAACGAGCAACAGCTAAATCGCGCTACCACCACGTCCACTCTCGCCGGCCTGCGGAGACGTAGTGCTCCGTGTAGGAGCAGTCCCCAAACACAGCGCTGCCGAGCATCATAGGTGTGATCGTCCAGGCAGTGGTTCCGCGAAGCGTGGCGCCGGCGATAATGCATTCGTTCCAGAATGGGGTGATCACTTTGACGTCGTAGCACCCCGGTTGGATGTCCGCGATGGTAAAGCGCCGCGAGCTTGAGAGTGCGATTCCCTGAAGCTGGTCGGGGCCCCAATGCTGGCTTCCGCAGGGCGCGATATAGAGCTCATAGAGTGTGACACCCGATGCATTCACCAGCACGAACTGGGCGGCATCCGCGCAGTTAAGGGAAAGTGTCGCGAGCATCGCGGCAAGCATCAGGCTTCGAGCACGCATCTTCGCCATCATCGGTCCCCTCCCCAGTGTTCCCCCTTCCGCGCGCGAAGCGTCGGACATCGCCGCGGATCATGCGTGACCGCACTTGCCAAGACAAGGGCAGCCAGTACCGGCGCCGCACGCTTGGACAGGTCTCAAGCGGAGCCATGCGATCTGTTGCCAGGCAGTTCGTCGTTCAAACCGGTCGACGCATGGGGTCATCTCATTTCGCCGTGCGCCGCGCCGATGGTCAGGAGGACTGAGCTTGTCCGCGAAAATTCGCACCACCAGAGTCCTCCGCCAACCTACCTTGGGGCCGGATTCGGGTCTTTTGCAGGCGCACGCATAAAGTGTAAATCGGAATTATTCGCGCTACGACCCGTGAGCCCCCGCCAATCTGCGACCATACGTAGTGATATCGGCGGCAGAAGCTCTGTCGCACGGTCGATGTGCTCCGGAGCGACGCGAAGGGGGCGTGTCGACAGCGGGCGAATCGTAGATTGCATGGATGGCGGCATGGCAGAGCCCTGGTGCCTTCAGTCCGCAGCCAAAGCTTTGCGCCGCGGGGCAACCATTGAGGAAGCTGCCGTGAGGCGTGACGTTTGCGGTGCGCTTCGCTCCCCTTGAGTGGATACCGCGGGCGGGTAACAATTGCCTCTCAATTTTGCATAGGGCCCCTGCGCGTCTTAAGAAAGCTCAGCGAACATGTCAGGAGGGCCACGGCGCTCAGCAAACGAACTGCACTCGCATCATGGAGGTTCAACTGGATCTAATGGTCACGACACCGATGGCTACATCGCCACGCGGCCACCGAATCAAGCGCGTCCAAATCATCGCGCTGACGCTGCTCCTGCTGAGCGGCATTATCAACTACGTCGATCGCGCGACGTTGGCGGTCGCCAATCCGCTGATTCGTGAAGAGCTTGGTTTCTCCATCGCAGACATGGGTTTGCTGTTGTCTGCCTTTCTCGGGGCCTACGCGTTCTCCCAGCTTCCGGCGGGCGCATTGGTCGACCGTGTAGGGCCACGACTCATGCTGACGTTGAGCCTCGGCCTGTGGTCGATTGCGCAGTCGCTTGGCGGTTTGGTCCAAAACTTTGGGCAGTTCTTCGGCGCCCGACTGTTGCTGGGGGTCGGTGAGGCGCCACAATTTCCGACCAGTGCCCGTGTGGTGCGGGACTGGTTCAACAAGAGCGAACGCGGTTTTGCGACCGGGATATGGAACAGCTCGTCGACGCTGGGGACGGCCGTCTCCGCCCCTCTGCTGACCGTTCTGATGCTGTACTTCGGTTGGCGGTGGATGTTCGCGATTATGGGGGCCGCTGGGATCCTCGTCGCCGCAATATTCTACCTCCTGCATCGCGATCCGGGCCAGGCGGCGCTGACCGCCCAGGAGCGGAGCTATCTGTCTGATGACGAGAGCAGCGCGCAGACGAAGCCTCCTACGCTGCGGGACTGGCGCCGCTTATTTGCCTTTCGCACCACGTGGGGCATGATATTTGGATTCTTCGGAACCATCTATGTGCTTTGGCTCTACAATGCCTGGCTTCCAACCTATCTAGAAATGGAGCGACACTTCACTATCGCCAAGACCGGATGGGTCGCGGCCATTCCGTCTGTGTTCGGCGTGGTAGGTAGTTTGGTCGGGGGCAAACTGTGCGACGTTTTGGTTGAGCGTGGCGTCTCCACAATGAACAGCCGCAAGTATCCAATGGCGGCGGCGCTCGGCGGAACCGCAATGTTCACGGTATTCACGGCCTTGACACCGAACAGCACGCTCGCTGTGGCCTTCATATCAATCTCTCTGTTCTTGATCTATGTCTGTGCGAGCGCCGCCTGGGCGATGGCAAGCGTCGCAGCACCGGCGAACTGCACCGCGTCGATTGGCTCGATGCAAAATTTCGGAGGTTACGTGGGGGGAGCACTCGCCCCGACGATCACCGGCTTCATCGTGCAGGAGGCGCATTCCTTCCAGCCTGCGTTGCTAGTCGGCGCCGTGGTCGCAGCTGCCGCCGCCGTCATCTACATCATCATGGTTCGCGATCCGATTCCGCCGATAGACGCCACATCGGCTGATTCGTGAAGTCATCGGCCGGTCTGCGAACACGCTTCGCCGCGCGCAGGTAAACGCGACCGACATGAGATGCGAGAATGGAGTCGGACGACCGCGAGGCAATGATTGTCAAAGAGATCGCGCGCTCTATCCGACTGCAACAACCGAGTTCGGGATCGGATCGCGATAGAGTCTCTCGACGTGCTCAGCACGGCGTTCCAGTCCGGCGCGCTGATTGATGTAACCCTTATCGGTGAGCTCATTGCCGTCCATTGAAGGCGGGTCGCTCATCAATAGAACGCGTTCGATCCGCATACTACTTGCCATGCCGACCGTCTTGTTGTATGCGCGCAGGCTCTCGCGCAAATGCGCCAATAGTATCGGATCTTCAACGATGTCCTCCAGAGTCGCCCGGGGACGGCCGCGTATTTGGCGGCAGGCGTCAAGATTGGGCCAGCCGAGAAGGCCAACATAAGGGCGATCTTGCCCGGTCACTAAGGCATCTTGAAGGATCGGCGAGGCGGCCGCAATCGCCGCGACACGCAACGAACCAACGTGAACAAAAGTGCCTGTCGCCAACTTAAAGTCTTCGGCGACGCGGCCGGCGAAGATCAGTCCCTGAGCGGGTTCAGCAGGGTCTACAAAGACGCCGGCGTCTCCGATCTTGTAGAAGCCTTCCTCATCGAAGGCCGAAGCGGTCAGATCCGGGTTTCCGTAGTAGCCAGGCATGACCGTGATACCGCGTACCCGCAGCTCGTATTTCACTCCTGAGGGCACCATTTTCAATTCGACGCCAGGAAATGGCAGCCCGATCAGGCCGACGCGCTCCGTGTCCCAATAGGTCCCTGTGGCAACAGGTGCCGTCTCTGTCGATCCCCAGCCCGTGTAGAAGACGATACGTTCCCCCGTCGTGCTAATGGCGAGATTCTGCATGCGATCGTAAAGATCATCCGGAAGGCGGGCACCGCCATAGGCAAGAAGACGGAGATCTTTGAAGAACTTACGACAAAGTTCGCTATCCCGTTCGAGCGCGGCGACGAGCATGGCATAGCCTGCAGGAACATTGGCGAAATAGGTCGGGGAGATTTCGTTCAGATTTCGCAATGTCTCATCGAAAAGCCCGGGCTGCGGCCTCCCCTCGTCGATGTAGAGAGTGCCACCCTGAGCGAGGACAAGGTTGAGCGCGGCGTTGCCACCCATGGTGTGGCTCCAGGGCATCCAATCGAGCAAGACCGGCGGCGGATCGTCGGGGCTCGATGGCCGCACCTGCTGCGACATTGCAACATTGGCGCACATCATCCGTTGGGTATTGATGACCGCCTTGGGGGCGCCCGTTGATCCCGAAGTAAAGAGCAGTTTGCCGACAGTGTCGGGTTCGATGGCAGCGATTGATTGGGCGACTGCGTACGTCACCATCGTATTCGCGAGATCAACAAAAGCGCAGCTGGCGCGATCTTGGGGTGGTCGATCGACGTGGACGACAGCGATACCTTCCAGATCAAGCGCTGCCAGCGCGCGTCCGAAGGCAAGGCCGTCTTGCACGAAGACCGCACCTGGACGAATCAGCTTGAAGATTGTTTTGAGTTTTGCAAGATCCTGGCTCAGCAGAGAATAGGCCGGCGAAATGGGCGCTGCCGTTATGCGGGCCTGCATGGATGCTATCGTCATCAGCGCCTGTTCAATGGAATTACCGCTGAGAATGGCCATCGGTCGGTCAGTGGCAATGTTCAGATCCAACAAGGCTTGCGTAAGCGAATCGACCGTGCGCTTGGCCTGTGCGTAGGTCAGCTCGTACCATCGCCGTTGCGGGCCGCGCCTTTGTGCGAGCCATATCCGATCGGGTTGCTCCATTGCCCATTTGTCGAGAAATGCCGGGAGATGTCGCTGATAAGGCTGCAAAGGAATCCGCGACCTGAGCACGAGCACGCCATCAGGACGACGCTCGACCGCGATATCGCGGGGCAACCAGGCGATCTTGCGGAAAGGCGGCTTCTTCGATGTCGTCTTCATTTCGACTTCAGTACGATTCACTTGTCTCCTCCACTCTCCATTTCCGCGCACCTCAGCGGCTCATCTAACGACGGCACGGGTTGTGTTTTTGAGGTGTCTACCATTTACTTGGTACGCGCATCTCGCCGCGGCCCGACGTAGCCGAAAAGGAAGGCTGCGACTTTGCGCATTTGAATCTCCTCGCTGCCTTCCGTAATGCGATAGCGACGGTGATGACGGTAAATATGTTCGAAAGGCTTGTGACGCGAATAGCCGATTCCGCCGTGGATCTGCATGGCGCGGTCGGCAGCCTCGCAGCAAAGGCGGTTGGCCCAGTAGTTACACATCGACACTTTGTCGGAGATCCGGCGTTCGATCTCGGCATGGGGCATCTGGTCCATTTCCCAGGCGGTTTTGCGGATCAGAAGCCGCAACATTTCCGCTTGCGTCGCGAGTTCGACGAGAGGCCATTGGATAGCCTGATTTGCAGCGAGCTCACGACCGAAAGGCTTGCGATGCCGTGCATATCGCACCGACTCTTCGATGCAATAAACGGCCGCGCCAAGAGAGCTTGCGGCTTGCCGGATGCGATTCTGGTGCACAAAGGATTGCGCTAGAGCCAGACCGCCATCGATTTCTCCAAACAAAGCCGAATCCGGGACGAAGACGTCGTTGAAGCTCACGCGCGGATGATCGGTAGGCATATTGAATGTCCACAAATATTCCTCGATCTTGATGCCCGGAGTATCTGCTGGAACGAGAAAGCATGTGATGCCTTTGGCGTCGCCGTCGCGACCCGACGTGCGTACAAAGGTTGCGCAATGCGTCGCGACATGCATTCCGGTCGTCCACATCTTCTCGCCATCGATCCGCCAACCGGAAACACCCCGCCGTGTGTCGCGTGCAGCACGGGTTTGCATGTGGGTCGCATCAGAGCCGTGGTTGGGCTCGGTGAGCCCGAAGGCTATTCGCCGTTCACCGGTGAAGCTCTTTTCAATGAATTCAGCCTTCTGCGCGTCGCTCCCATAGTTGTCCAGCATTACTACGATTGGGAAATTGCCGACGATCGAATGTTCATTCTGAAGATCATTGTGGAGGCCGAGTCCCAGGCTCGCGAGATGCTCTCGGATAACTGCCATCCAGAGGTTTGACCCGTCGCGACCGCCGTACCGCTTCGGCAGTGCGAAACGCAAATAACCGGCTTTGTCGGCGCGACGCTTGACCTCGGCCAGGAGCGCTTCCCATTCTTCGCGTGGCAGACCACCGCGGTCGAAATTGGTCCGCGCCCATTCGCGGCGATGATCGAAAAAGCGAATATTATCGTCTTGTTCTTCAAGCGGTTTGATCTCGCGTAAAATGAAGGCATCGAGCTCGGAAAGATATGCGAGGAGGTCAGGTGGAAGATTGAAGTCCATGATTGGCTCCTCTGTTTCGCAGCTGCTCTTCGCGAAAGGCGGCATAGGACGGCTGGTCCACCGCGAGCTTTTCCATTGTGGTGGCCCAAAGATGCCGGATGAGACGCTCGTCCGTCAGGTCGACAGCGCCCTGCGCGATGCGCGCGCAGAGTTCCTGATTGAGGTCCGTCAGCGAACCCGTTCTGCCAAGCAGTTCCTCGAGGCGTTCACGCTCGGCGCAATGGTCTTCGTCCGCATGTACCAATTGGCGCGCGACCAGTTCCAATGCATTGATCGCAATTCGAATCTCGAAAGCCTGGCGCCCCGTGCTTTGCGGCAGGACCGTAGCTTGCAAAAAATTGGCAACGGCTTTGACCAGCTCGACTGGATTTGGGCGATCCTGCATGATCTATGCTCGCGGAGCGATAATGCGGAGCAGATCGATTTCCGCCTCCGAAGCGCGGCGCGCAATCATGGCGCGCTCAATCGAGCGATCTTTGCCGCTTTCGTAACGCGCAAGCATGCCGAGGCATATAACTCCCCAGCGCAATGTGCCCAGGGTCTGCCAGAGTATGACGCGCCGAGGATCGACCGTGCGGCCACCCGCACTCTCGTAGCCGGCAATCAATTCGCTCAATTGCCCGAACCCTCCGACCGGTTTGTCGATATTGCCGAAGCGCCAGGAATTGACGCAGAGCCAGCCAAGATCTTCCATCGGGTCACCGAAATGGGCGAGCTCCCAGTCGAGGACGGCACGCACGCCCTCCGGACCCACGATTAAGTTGCCGTTGCGAAAATCGCCATGCACGAGGGTCACGGCTTCCGACCGGAGCAGAGCCTGTCCCTGCAACCAACGAAAGGCGAGTTCGAAGACGGGACGCGGGCAACCGTCAGCTCTGTAAGCGAGGTGAAGCTCCTGGATCGCGGCCGGCGCGGTGATCTCGCGCAAGGTTTGAAGCCCGGCTCCAGCCATTGCGTGGATGCGTGCAAGAATTTTGCCGAGTTCGAAAGCGAGCCGTGGCCGGATCTCGGCGTAGAGCGCATCTCTCAAAATCTTGCGCGGTATGGTCTCGCCGTTCACGTAATCCATCAGAAAGCCGTCGCCGAGTTCGTCCTCGGGCCGCAACACGTGCAGCACGCGCGGCGACGGCACGCCGCTTTTGCCCGCAAGCTCGATGAGGCGCGCTTCTGTGGGAAGGCCGGCCGAAGCGAATGTCGCGCTATATCCTGTTGGCGCACGGCGAAGAATGACTCGCCGCCAGTCGTTCCCATCAAGGATATCGAAGGACCAAGTCTCCTGGCTCGCTCCGCCGGAGAGCCGAGCAAGATTGCCCACTTGCCCGACGCCAGGAAAGCGACGGGACACGAGCCGATTCACGGCGCTTTCAAACGGTTCCCTGATCGCGACACTAGCGGTCTGCGCGATCTGCTCCGGCAATGTGCTTCTCCTCCCTTCGATCGCCCATCCCGCTGACTGCTCTTCTGGTCGACTACGCGACTCTCTTCGAGGCAGTCCGCGACCTCAAGGGCTTGATAGAATTTTATGTCAAAGTCCTGGCTGTTGACAATTTCTAAGCGACAATACGGTCGTTGAATTCAATCGTCACGTGTGCACGGAATAGCGCAGCGAAATGCCATGGGCTTATCCAGCCCGTAGTATCCGGGGGCGGATGAGCGCGAGACCGCCTTCATCGTGCTCCGGACAGTCCAGACCGAGGTTCGCGATGCCCCTCGAGGAGCGCATCGGACATCACAGCTTGCAGAGCGCAGAGTGGGTTGACGCAGAAGACTGCGGGTGCCCATCACGCCCCCGATGGTGACCGCCTGTGCCCTCTGCGCAGGCGAAAGGGTGAGCGCGTCAACTGGCAGATTTGTACTTGCGCTACCACGGAGTGGTTCAGCCGTGTCCAGGTCAGCCGTGTCCAGGCTTATCCCGCGGACGGTTGCGGCGATACAGTTGTCCCCCCCGGCGTGTCGGTCGCTCCCCTGGAACGCGCCGCCTCTATACAAATACCAATGGCTTCTCTCAACGAATATGCGTATAGGTCGCCCCCCGCGTTTGTCCGGAGTTCCTCGGCGCCAGCTCCGTGCTTGTCATGTCCCCACAATCCGGCTAGCGCTTTTGCCTGGGGAAGCCGGCGGCGGAGCCGTCGAATTGAATAGCGCCAGTGCGCGGGGTTATGCGCAATGTCAAGCGAAGATAGGCAAACCATCCTCACGTCGGCACTATTCAGCCTAACAACTTTAGAAGAAAAGACAGCCGAATCGCTCTCAACACTGGCCTTGAGGCCATGTTTCTCGAGTAACTGGACGAGCATCATCGTTGTTACTTCATCGAACTGACCTCGACCAGAGACACAAAGGATTGCGCGATCGCTGGCCCACCCCGGCGACAGGTCAGTTAATTGCAAGATCGGCAAGCTTGGTTGGCCTAAGGGCGTCTCCTCATCCTTATCCGACTTTAAGCGTACAGCGGGTTCATCCGCCTTCGGTTCAGCCAACGGAGTGCTGTCCTCGTAATCAGAAAGATCTTCAATGAGCCCCCGCACTGCGTCGTTGATTTCGAGAACCTGCTTCTCTTCAAGAGAGCCGCGTCTGACGTCCACTTCCGCAAGAATCAGACCCTGAAGCACCACTTCGTCATAATACGACGAGAGAGATTGTCGCTTGAGTTGCGTTTCGGCTTGATCCGTCAATTCATTGGCGTCTCCCGCGAGGGCGCGTTGATAGAAGCTCTGTGCCGGCGACAGCGGCGGCTCATCGCCAATCAAAACGTCAACGAATTGCAGCCAGCCTATGTGTCGGCCAAGCACTCCAAGACAAACCGTGAGGGGCGTCGATAACAGCAGCCCGACGGGTCCCCAAAGCCAAGTCCAGAATGTGGCGGCGATGATCACCGCGACAGGCGATAAACCGGTGCTGTGCCCGTAGACCAAAGGCTCGATCACCTGACCAATCAGCGGCTCGACAACCAGAAACAGCCCAATGGTCCAGAAGGTCATACTCCAGCCAGGGTCAACGGCGATAGCCAAAGCTATTGGGAACGCCGCTGCCATCACCGCACCAATGTAGGGTACGAATCGCAGCACCATGGCCAATATGCCCCAGAGCACGGGATTTGGGACCCCGATCAACCCAAGGCCAGTTGCCACGATGATTCCAAATACGACGTTGAGGGCGGTCTGGGCCAGAAAATATCGGCTAAGGCGCTGAGCAGCATCATTGAGCGCTTCTGTGGTACGCTGTAAATCACGCGATCCGGCAACTCTGATTAGGCGGTCTCTAAGGTCCCGTCTTTGCATAAGGAAGAAGATGACGAAAATCACAACCAAGCCGGTCGTCGCCAGAGGGTCCAGCAGTGACCCCAAGACCTGGTGCATAACCTCCATCGCCGTTTGTGGCGGTTGGTGAATTTCCACTGGAACCGGCGCGTTTGTCTCGCTGCTGGCTGGCTTGGAGCTCGTCCCGACGGAGCTGCGATCGCCAGTATCCCGATTTTTGATTCCTATCTCTTTGTTCAGTCGATCCAGAAAGTTGGAAAATTGCTCGAGAGTCCCACCGCTTACAACAGAACTCGCCGTCTGTATTTTATGTTGGATGATGAACTGATATTGGGGAAGCTTTTCTGCGAGCTGCGCCACCTGTCCGCCAATAAAAGAGCCGATGCCGAATATGATTAAAATGGCAGAAACGACGACGATAACCACCGAGGGAATACGCCCCAGACTCCAACTTTCAAGGAGGCGTACGAGCGGCGCCAAAACAAAGGTCAAAAGCACCGCGAGGGCGAGCGGTAAGAGGATTGCCTTAGCAAAGTAAAGCGCAGCGATAATTCCAAGAACCGCCAGAATTGTGAGAGAGCGAGAGATGGCAATATCGGAGCGGACGCCGGGCGAAACAGGGTTTCTAGGTTCGAAAAGGGGGGCCACCTGGCTCACCTGAGTTGCAGCGAAAAAAATTACGTCGGACCAATGCTTCTAGCGTGAATGGGTTCCAATTTTTTGCTAAGAATCGTCTCGCATCAGGGTCCGAAGGCAAGTGCTGAAGCTTCGCGGGGCACGAAGGAAAGGTCAACCGCGTCGGGTCGCTATGCAAGCAGGTGGTTTGTCGAGATCCTTGAAGATGCAAAGCCGCGCTTATCGAAGAAGGCAGACCACAACGTGGGCGAATGACGGTGCGCGTTCCTCGAGTCGCGCGACCCTGCCCGCGCAACCCGAGGCCTTGCTGCGTACAATCGTCTGGCGGACTGCAAGCAGGGGCGGCTACGCCGTTGGGAGCGCCTGAGGCGACTCAGTACGGCGAAGAGAGCGAAAGAACTCTCGGATATCGCTAGTGAGCAGCTCGGGCTGTTCCATTGCCGCAAAATGACCACCCACGGGCATCTCGGTCCAACGTGTTGTAGCCGCGTTCAGCCAACTCGCGGGGCGGCATCGGGATTTCCTTTGGGAACAGCGCCACCGCTACCGGCGATTGCGCCGGCGACCCCGAGCACGTACGCTCATATTCATACGATCGATCGCCTCACTGTCGATCCGGACCTCGATTTCAATGTCGGTGTTCTGCTGCGAAACGCGGACCGAGTGCTGCTGTCCAAGGTGAACGATAGCGTCGCCAGCCTCGTCAGCAGTGGTGAAATCGAGCGCATTTTCTCAACTACGGTATCCAGTACCGTCCGCCCTTGTGAGGAGGGGGAGCAGAGAGAGCCCGCTCCTGCGACGTCGCCGACCGAGCGTTGCTCGTGCGACTATTGACGCCAGCACGCCGTTATCATCTCGAACAGGGCGAATCGTCACCGCGACCGAGATGAAGCCACACGCCGAGGGCTCGATGGAAGCTGAGAAGCAGTAAGTTCCGACGTACGCCCTCGGTCCGTCAACGCAGGCTCGCGCCCTACGCAAATTCAAGGTCGTCGTTGATGCCCACGTGGTGGTTACGGACGACCGGCTTCCTATTCTTCCCGCAGCCTCGACCTTTGCGCGGAGCACGCTGCACAACCAGAAATGGCCGACGGGCCTTGATCAGGCGGTCGCCGCAAAGGCCAGGCGCAGGTCATTTGCATGCAGACACGCGACTTCGACCGCGTCTACTATGCGTGCGCTGCGAAGCAAAAATCGATCCTCGAGGGCACCTCATGGCCGATCGCTCGTTCCTTGCCTGGCCCTTCTTTGACGACCACCACCGCGATCTCGCGGAAAAGCTGGATTCCTGGTGCGCGACCAACCTTCCCGTCGCGCACGACGACGTAGACGCTGCCTGCCGAAGCCTCGTCACGCGACTGGGCCGCGATGGCTGGCTAAAACCGACCGCAATCGATACGGATGATCCCCGCCCCCTCGATGTGCGCACGCTGTGCCTCTCGCGCGAGACACTGGCGCGTTACGATGGGCTTGCTGACTTTGCTTTCGCTATGCAGGGGCTGGGGACCGGCGCCGTCAGTTTCTTCGGCACTGCCGAGCAGCGGCTATGGCTGACGAAGACGCGCGACGGAACCGCGATCGCGGCTTTCGCTCTCTCTGAGCCGCGTTCCGGGTCCGATGTCGCCAATATGGACATGATAGCACGTCGCGACGGCGACACCTATGTGCTCTCAGGCGAGAAGACCTGGATCTCGAATGGTGGCATCGCCGATCTCTACGTGGTCTTCGCCCGCACCGGCGAGGCGCCCGGTGCCAAGGGTATCTCGGCATTCCTGGTCCCCGCGGCGACAAAGGGGCTGCAGGTCGCAGAGCGACTTGAAGTGCTCGCTCCGCATCCGCTGGCCCGACTTTTCTTCGACGATGTTCGCGTGCCTGCCTCAGCCTTACTCGGCAAGCCAGGCGAGGGGTTTCGCATCGCGATGTCGGTGCTCGACGTTTTCCGCCCAACGGTCGGCGCTGCCGCGCTCGGCTTCGCCCGCCGCGCGTTCGACGAGAGCGTGAAGCGGGCCGCGGCGCGCCAGCTTTTCGGCGCGCCCATGGCCGATCTTCAGATGGTGCAAGGGCATCTCGCTGACATGGCGCTCAGCATCGACGCCGCCGCCCTGCTGGTCTACCGCGCCGCCTGGACGAAGGACATGGGCGCCGCGCGAGTCACACGCGAGGCAGCGATGGCCAAGCTCTTCGCCACTGACAAGGCGCAAGAAGTGATCGATCAAGCCGTGCAGCTCCATGGTGGCGACGGGGTGCGACGCGGGCATATCATCGAAAGCCTCTATCGGGAGATTCGAGCCCTGCGAATCTACGAAGGAGCCTCGGACGTACAGAGAGTGGTGATCGCGAAGCAGGTGATAGGAGGGGCATGATGCCGGGCCGACTGCGTAATCGTGCACAAGGCCGAGAGTGCGTAGCGCGCTCCACAAGGATCTAAGCGCGCTTGTAATCTGGCTTCCCACCCAGCTCGCGGAATCCAAATGTGAAGATTGAAAGGTCTCGACGAGCCATTCGTGCCGGAGCCGCGCTAGTGGGGGCGATCGTGTCTGAATGATCCTTTAAGTTTTATGTCCGGACCACAATGTTAGTACTCTAAATGTGCATATACGGCCGTGAGGTCGTTCGGGTGGCGGTGCTGTTTAAATTCGTCGAGAGGCAGTTTGAAGTGTCGATAGGGGTGCTTAATATCATAAGGTGACGGCTCGCGGAAGATAAAATTTCGACAACCAGACTTTTTGGCCTCAAGATAGAAACGTAATTGATCGGCTTCGGACACGTGCATCAACACGCAGTCGCTAATGATGAGAGTTTCAGAAAGGTCTACGTCGTCTTTATTCAAAATTTTGGTAAGTTGTTCAACAGATAGTTGCTCGTAACGCAAGTTGGAGAATGGTGCGATCCACTTGATGCGGTGATAAGGAACGACGTCGATGCCCCAGAGTCTATACAGAAAGTTGTAAGGTCTAAAGTTTTTTCCTGCGCCACAGCCGATGTTGAGGATTTGTTTGACGTAGGAAGGAGCTTTGAGATCATGAAAACAGCGGGCGGCTTCGGAATCTGCGTCCCTATACCACTTGCCGAGCCCCTCGGTGAGGCTGCGGTAGAGCTGAGTATCCTTAAAAGCGTTAAGAAGGATCATGCCGCCGGTATAGCAGCAAAAGAATCCGAAAATGTCAAAGGGCGGGCAAAAGTTTGTTTTTGTGGAAAAACAAATATCTTATGAGGTTGCTACCGAAAGTAGTTTGCTTCTGATAAGCTCTATTGTTATTTGGAATGTCGAGTTGTCTGATTTTCACTTGCCGCAGGGGCAGTTTGAGAGAAGCCATTGCGGCGGTAAGCATCAAGTGTGGCCCAGCCTTCACACGCATTGTTGTTGGCGATCGCAAAGACGTCAACACGGCGGATGAAAAAGTAATGCCGTCGTTCGGTGCCGACCGCAATGTGATGTGTTATTTCGACGACATTTACGTTTTATCTGCGAGCCCGCTCGGACGGCAAGCTGGGCGGCGGTCGACCGGAAAAGCACCTGGACAAACCCGCAGCAGCTGCGAAAGCGCAGACGGCTTGTATGGGATTTTAGTACAGCTCATTGCCTGGGCCATGCGAAACCTCGGATACCACTCGGCGTCTTGGGGCGCGCCCTACGTCACGTTCGTCGAGAATCGCATCCGGCAGAAACCACCTGCGATTGCGGCAGTAGTAACGTCTAAGTGTTGGGCCTCCGTCTACGCTCAACCTTTG
>Ga0126373_10000956_pt1 | contig 19837 bp, 22 predicted proteins | sample PanSoiMetPlot_11_FD_92545 | JGI IMG/M metagenome (GOLD analysis project Ga0126373, IMG submission 92545) | Tropical forest soil microbial communities from Panama - MetaG Plot_11 | ecosystem: Environmental > Terrestrial > Soil > Tropical forest > Bulk soil | place: Panama | collected 2016-02-17 | reverse complement strand
GTCGTAGTCGTAGACGCCACCGGTGGTGGTCACCTTGCGGCCGTCCAGGTCCAGGGAGGTGGCCTCGGCGTGCATGAAGTCGATCCCATGGGACTCGAACGTCGGGGCCAGGGGGAACGTGATATCGGCCGGGCTGCGCTTGCCGAACGGCAGCCAGATCAGCGACGGGTTGAACAAGAATCTGTCCGAGGCCGAGACCACCCGCACATCCACGTCGCCATGAAGCTCGTGGCGCACCGCCAGCGCGGCGGTCAGCCCCGCGAAGTTCCCGCCCAGCACCAATACCTTCTTGCGGCTCATAACGCCACCTCCTACTCGCCGTATGACGCCCGCCGGGATAATGACCAGGTCAGAACCCTCAGCTATATCGCAAGATACCCCCCCGGGTATGGAACACCCTAGGGCCATTGGTCCCGACTGCTGGCCGGGATGCGTCAACACCGGTGACTTCCTCTACGGTCCCGCGCGTTCGCCGCACACGGGATCGGCCGTCTACTGCACCCCTTAGGCACTGGTGTCAATGGGAGCCTGGAGACCTTCTTCGTGCTGGCCAACACCGCTGTCATCATGCGCTTTCTCGTCTTTGTCACCTACTCCAAGCACCTGCACATCTTCCTGGCACCGCTCAACGTCGCGTTCTCGCGCCGCCCACGGGCGCTCGGAGTGCTCGGGGAGCTGCCCGCCGCGCCGGGGGAAGCGCCTGGCGCCGGGCGGATGAGGAGCCGTCCTGGAACAGTTGCTTGATACGCTGACCTGCACCGAGTGCGGGCGCTGCCAGGGCGCAGCTACTACACCGGCGACGAGAGCGCCGACTCCTCCTGCACGGGCAACGGTGATCAAGCTCGGGTTCGTGGCTCCGCGACCAGCGCCACCACGGCCTCAACGCTGCGCACGCCACCGGCACCGCCTCGCCGAACCCGATAAGCCGGTGCCGGCCAGACTTCCCGGCGCGCCGCAACCCCCGCCATAGCGGCGCCCGCCATAGCGGCGCCTTTCCGCCCGCCGCACAGAGCGCATGGGCCTCGCAGCAAGCCAGCAATCGCGGCCGGATGATCGCACGCCTCTCCATGAGACGAGCTATCGCTACGCGATGAGACGAGCTATCGCTACGCGCTTGTTCCGGGAGGCTTACGTGCGGCGCGGCCCGGCCGCGGTCGCGACGGTGGCTGACCGGCTGGGCGAGCAGCCGGGCCGAAAGCCCCGGCTAAAGAAGAGGCTCGTCCCTGGGACTACAGCGGCTGGCGCAGTGCGATGGAAATGTGGCCCGTTCTCGGAGGAGGTGCCCGTTATGACAGGGTCGAGCCTGGCTCCCATCATCATCCCGATCGTGGTCGCGTGCGCCCTCGCGGTGTGGCTTGGCATGGTGTTCTACGCCGATGCCCGGCCGGGGTGGAAAGCTCACCGCACAGCGCTGGAACGCGGCGTGGTTGACACCAAGCTGCTCGCTGACGCTCGCGGGCGAAACGAGCGCCAGGACATCATGACCGCGGCGGAAGGTAGCCCGGCCGCAGCAGATCGCGATTCGTACGAGACCGCTCCACCAGCTTCGGCGCCACCGCCCCAGCGAGCCGCCTGACGAGAGGCGTGTCGTGCCCAGCTCGCCCGGACGACGGCTTTGGACAGCGGGCAGTTCGGACAGCGCGGCGGCAGGCTCGTTGACCAGGATGGCTAGGCGCCGCCCGGGCTGTTCGCTCCTGCCTGTGGGGTGGGCGGCTAAGAGTCGGCCTGGGACGCCCCTGACCGGCCTCGTATACCCCCTGGGGTATTATCAGTAGACAGCGATACAAAAAGGAGCGGCCAATGAAGATCGACGAGCTGGCCGCTGGCCCGGTGCTCAACCGGCTTCGCCGGGCGCAGGGTCAGCTGGCGGGGGTCATCGCGATGATCGAGGAGGGGCGCGACTGCCAGGATGTGGTTACTCAGCTCGCCGCGGTGTCGCGAGCGCTGGACCGGGCGGGGTTCAAGATCGTGGCCAGCGGTCTGCGGCAGTGCCTGTCCGGTGAGGGTGATTCCCCGATGACCCAGGAGCAGCTGGAGAAGCTGTTCCTCACGCTGGCCTGAGGCGGGCCGGCGATGGACTACGGGATCACCATCCGCGTCCCGGTCTCGTTCGCCGACGCGGTGGCGCGGATCCGGGATGCTCTCAAGGCGCAGGGCTTCGGGGTGCTGACCGAGATCGACGTGCGGGCGACGCTGCGTGACAAGCTCGGTGAGGATATGGAGCCGTACCTGATCCTTGGCGCCTGCAACCCGCCGCTGGCGCACCGGGCTCTGTCCGCCGACCGCAGGATCGGGCTGTTGCTGCCGTGCAATGTCGTGGTGCGTACAGAGGGCGGCCAGACCGTTATCGAGGCGCTGGACCCGCAGGCGATGGTCGCCGTTGCGGGCGAGGCCTCGCTCCAGCCGGTGGCCGATGAGGCCTCCGCCCGGCTCCGGGCCGCGCTGGACTCCGTGCAAGACACCGCCCAGGCACGCTGAGCTGGCTGGGCTGCCTCTTTCGCGGCATTCATTGGCAACCCTGTCAGGGCGCGCTCTTGCTGGGCGGCTCGGTGCGCGTCAGGCAGGCGGGGGGGAGGGGGAACCAGCGCAGCGCTTCGAAGTCTTCGGGTAGGTCGGTGGGGCCGTCGTCGATGTGGTCTGGGCGGGCTGCCAGCAGGTCGCGGGCCTGGTGCAGGTAGCCGGCCAGGGCTTGTTCCCCAGCCCTCGTTCGCCGGGCTGGAGAGTGCAGCGTTCCGTCGGGGGTGTAGTGCAGGTCGCGCAGGCGCAGCGGCGGCTGCGGTGGGCCGTTGCGGTGGCGCCACAGCCCGGTGTGGGGGTCGAAGCGGTAGTCGGTGAGCAGCCGGTAGCCGTCTGTGGCGATCAGGTCGACCGCGTCGATGAGGTAGCTGGCGACGGTACCGGAGATGAAGTAGTTGAAGTTGATCCTGGTCCAGCCGGGCTTGATGCCCTCGCAGCCATGGCCGATCTCGGCGCGGAAGGCATGGGAGCGGGCCGCACCGATGGCCAGCAGCCGGTGCCCGTAGGGGCCGGCGCAGGAGCAGCCGCCGCGGGCCTGGATCCCGAACAGATCGTTGAGGAGCGCGACGACGTAGTTGTGATGCAGGTACCGGTCGCCGTGGCGGATGCGCAGCGAGACGATCGACAGCCGCCGGGCATCGGGGTTGCCGAGAACCTCGATGTTGGGGTTGGCTGACCACCGGCGCAGGGCGTGTTTCCACAGGCGCTCCTCGCTGGCCTGGATCACCTCGGTGCCGACCGCTTGCTTGAGCGCGAACACCAGCCCGGCGCGGATCGACTCGACAATGGCCGGGGTGCCGCCCTCTTCCCGCGCGACTGGGTCGTCGAGGTACTGGTGGCCGATCGGGTCCACGAACGCGACGGTGCCGCCGCCGGGGACGGTCGGCACCCGGTTGCGGACCAGGTCCTTGCGGACCACCAGCACCCCGGGGGTTTGCGGGCCGCCGATGAACTTGTGCGGGGACAGGAAGATGGCGTCTTTGTCGTCACCGGCGCCAGGCGCCGACTCGCGTGCCCGGATCGGCACATACGGGCCGGCCGCCGCGTAGTCCCAGAACGACAGCGCCCCGCGGGCGTGCAGCAGCGCCGCGATCGCATCCGCGTCGGACAAGATCCCGGTGACGTTGGAGGCACCAGAAAAACTCCCGATGCGCAGCGGCCGATCCGCGTACCGGTCCAGTTGCGCGGCCAGGTCGGCCAGGTCAATGTGCCCGTCGGCGTCGGCGCCGATTACCACGACGTCGGCGATGGTCTCCCGCCACGGCAGCTCGTTGGAGTGATGCTCATACGGCCCCACGAACACCACCGGCCGCTCGGCTGGCGGGATCTGGTCCAGCAGCCGGTAGCGCCGCGCGGGCCCGTCGGGCAGGCGCAGTTCAAGGATGCCGATCAGCTTGCTGACAGCAGCCGTGGCTCCGGACCCGCAGAAGATCACCAGGTGGTCATCGGTGTCGCCGACCGCGTCGTGGATGATCTGCCGGGCCTCTTCCCGCAGCTGCCCGGTCGCCAGGCCAGTGCCGGAGCTTTCGGTGTGGATGTTGGCGTAGCGGGGCAGCACCTGATCGCGGATGAGGTCCTCGATGAAGTCGAGCGAGCGGCCCGAGGCGGTGTAGTCCGCGTAGGTGATGCGCCGCGGCCCATACGGGCCGTCCAGCACCTCGCCCTCGCCGATGATCCCGGCTCTGATCCGCTCCACCAGCGCCGCACCCCGCCCCATAGCCTGCGCCTGACCCGCCCGGACTGTCACTGAGGGACCTCCTATCGCGTGTCCGGCGCAGGAGCCGTTCACTGCAGGTCGATGGTGACCGACGGCGGGCTGGCGAGGCTGTTGTGTACCGTGCAGTGCGACACCACCGCCCGCAGCGCCGCCCGCCGCTGGGGGGGCAAACCGGCCGGGACCCGCACCCTCAGGCGGATGCCGCTCACCCGGGCCGGGCGGTCGCTGGTCATGCTGTACCCCATCGAGACGGCCAGGCCGTCCCGGCTGTACCCGTGACGGGTAAGGAACCGCCCCGCGTAGAAGGCGACGCAGGCGGCCAGGGAGGCCACGAACAGCTCGGTGGGGGTAGGCGCGCTGTCCCGGCCGCCGGCATCGGCTGGCTGGTCGACCACAAGCCGGTGCCCGCGCACCGCCACCTCGTACGCCTCCCCGGCCACGAACCGGATATCCATTCCCTGGCCATCCCCCGTCCTGGCCGGTGGTACCGCTACCTGCACCTGTGTCATATCCACCCTCCAGGCCGAAAGCATGCCGACTCTCTCAGCACATACCCGCGGGGGTATCAAGGACAGGGGACGGCCGTCATCCGCCGCAAGGACTTTGGTCCCCAACCCTGGTGCGCAGGAATGGGCCCCGGCACTCCCCGGTTGTAGTCATCATGAATACCCGTGGGGGTATCCAGGATGCGGCACCCAGGCAGCAGGATCTTCTGCCCGGACGGGCGGCCGCCATGAGGAGGCAGCAGATGGGAGGTCCGTCCGGTATCTCATCCGCAGGTGCCCCGCCTGGACAGGCGCTGCCAGCCTGGCGCAGCGTCCTGGCCGTGGTCGCCCATCCGGACGACGAGACGTTCGGGCTTGGCGCGGTGATCGATGCGATGACATCGGCGGGTGCGGCCGTGCACCTCCTTTGCTTCACGCGCGGGGAGGCCTCCACAATCAATGAGTGCGGGGCCGACCTGCTGGCCGCGCGGGCGGAGGAACTGCGGCAGGCAAGCGCGGAACTAGGAGTGGCGACGGTCACACTGCTGGACTATCCGGACGGCGTCCTGGCGGCCATCCCGCCGCACCTCCTGGAGGAGCACGTGACCACTATGACGGTGCGCCATGGCATCGACGGATTGCTGGTCTTCGACGACACGGGCGTCACCCGTCATCGCGACCACCAGGCCGCCACGGCAGCAGCCGTCGGCGCGGCGAGGGAAGCAGGCCTGCCGGTACTCGGGTGGACGCTCCCGGCCGCCGTCGCCAGCGCGCTGAAAGCGGAGACCGGCGCGTCATTCGCCGGCCGGCAGGCCTGCGAGATGGACATCCGCGTACAGGTCAGCCGCGCTAAGCAGCGGCGCGCAGCCTTGATGCACGCCACCCAGATTTCCCCGGCCGCGGTGCTGTGGCGGCGACTCCAGCTGCAAGGAGACCGCGAGCACCTGCGCTGGATCTGGCCCGTTGCTTCTCATCCAGTGACGCCGGAATATCCCCGGCCTGGCCGTTGTGAATACCCCTAGGGGTATCAGAGGGATGCCCGTGCGCACGTGGAGGCGGACATGGCGACCGTGGAGCTGACGGCCGAGAACTTCGAGCCGGTGATCGACAGAGGCGGGCTTCTGCTCGTCGATTTCTGGGCCGGGTGGTGCGGGCCGTGCCGGATGTTCGCCCCGGTGTTCGAGCGGGCATCCGAGCAGCACCAGGACGTAGTATTCGCCAAGGTCGACACCGAGGCGCAGCCCGAGCTCGCCGCCGGGTTCGAGATCTCCTCGATCCCGACGCTGATGATTATCCGCGACAAGATCGTGCTGTACAAGCAGCCGGGAGCCCTGCCTGAGCGAGCACTCGAGCAGCTGATCACCAAGGCCTGCGAGATCGACATGGACCAAGTCCGCGCCAGCCTCGCCACATCCGCCGGAGCTGCGCGGGCATAGCGGCGAGCGTCGCGCGGATGACCAGGGAGGCGCGCGATGAACGCAGAAGCATCTGCCGCTCCGCGGGCCAGGCGGCGGCATCAGTACCTGCAGGCCAGATGCGGGCGGAAACAGTGCCGGTCTGACGAATGTGGCTAGTAGACGCGAACGCGCCTGGGGGTGATGCGAAGGGCGGTGGAGTATTCGGCGCCCATCCGTTCCGGGGTCAAGCCGATGCCCGCGATACCCTCGCGATACTTGGCGAGGTAGGCCGCAACTTCATGCAGCTGGGGGGGCTCCTCAGCGATATGCACCGAGCCTTCGAACGTGACGACCTGGCCGCCTTCTTCGTCGCTGTTCAGATGCACCGACACCTTGGGATTCGCGCGGATGTTCCGCACCTTCCACGAATGCGGCTGCGCGTACACGAGGAACTCCTCCCGGTCCCACAAGAACCAGACCGGGGAAGACTGCGGCTGCCCGCCCGGAGCCACAGTAGTGATCCAGGCAACCTGCTCGGTCCGCAGCCGCTCGGCAAGAGCAGCTGATGCTTCGGCGCTGAGGTTCAGCACCCGGCGAGTCTACTCGTCAACAGCACTGCTGGAACTCCTACGACCTGATCCTTGAGCGCCTGGAGGATCTCCTCCAGATGCGTGAGCGTCTTGGCGATGAGCGCAAACCGGCGGTGATGGTGTGCTGGGCTGGAATCGGCGCAGCCACGGTCTGTTAGTGACGACGTCCTAGCCCGAGAGCTTTCGGCTTCCATTGCAACCGCACGGCGGTGCTGACACGAGTTCGTTGTCCGATAGCTGATGGTGACCTGCGCAAGCCCCGCAGCACCCGCTGAACGCCCCCCGGATCAGAGCCACCCCCTCGGATGATTGCCGTGTTTCATCCGGCTGGTGACCTCTTGCACGCCAGCAAGCTCATCACGGCAAGACAGAACGCAACCACCATCACGGTTCGTGCTGGTCAGCCAAGCAAGAGCGTTTCGCAGTGCCTGCCCCTCACATTGCCCCTCGGCTGAGGTGGAGACCGCCGGCTCGGTGTTCGATATTGTGCTCTTGAAGTGCAGTGAAGCTAAGGGGACTCGAACCCCTGGCCTCTTGCATGCCATGAATCACCCTGGCATTCCCTGACCAGGGCAAATACGGCCCGATCAGGCCGTTCGCTAGCTCACACAAGCTGAGACAGGCTCACGCGAGCACTCGCTAGCGCCATTCTGCCCCTCAAACTGCCCCTCGCAACGATCTCCCGATACCTGTTCGGACCGCCCGCTCTGATGGCCGTCAACTGGCATGGCAGCGCAGTGTGATTGTCTGGCTCAACCGGAGTTCGGGCCATCGGCCGGTGCGAAGAAGTGTGTCTTCGGCCGCTCCAGTCGCTGGCCGGAGAGGAAGAGGTCGACCTTTTCGTTGTAGAAGGCAATCAGGCCCGTGATGGGCAGGAGCTGGCGGGTCGGGAAGTCGTAGGCCCACGCGAGGTCGCGGTGGACCGTGTCGTGGATGCGGACTGACCAGTACCTGCTCGTGGTGCCCTTGTAGGGGCAGGCGGAGACGGCGTCGCTGGAGGTCAAGTGCTCAAAGTCGACCTCCGTCGGGTTGATGTAGTAGCGGGTGGGCAGCCCGGTCTCGAAGACCATGACGGGTGACGTCGACTCGGCAAGCACGACCCCGTCGAGCTCGACGCGTAGCGGCCGTGTCGAGCGCAGCGCGTCGACCCGTACGTATGGGTTGCGGGGGTGCACAAACACTTGTTCGTCTTCCTCGAACCAGCTATCCATCGCTGCCCAGTCGAATCGGACGGTGCCGCTGACCCCCGCGACAGGGGAATCAGTGAATACCCGGGCCGCGCCGGGGTGGACAGTGTCCCCGACTCGCAGCGCGTGCATCTCGGATTTGCCGCGCCGGCTCTGCTGACTGTTTCCCTCTGGGATGAGGAGGTCATGGCGCACGTCCGCAAGAGGGACGTAGTACTGCGGATAGTTGGACCACTCCCACACGTACAGCGCACGGGTCGTGTCGAGGACCTTCTGGCCGGCCAGGAACGCGCGGATACGGCGCGGTACGGGTTCAACGTGGCTGGCTGTCGCGATCATCGCCGGATAGTCGTTCACTGCGAAGCTCCCGTTGTTTTGCTCGTGGCTGCTTGCCTTATTAGCGGCGAGAGCGCCCAGCACCTTACCTCCCTGGCTTCGCCCCCTCTAGGTCACCGGTACCGGTCGGCGTCCCGCGCGGCGCACGTTCACGACCCGGCGGGCACGGCGTGCAGGCGCATGAACTGGCGGACCCCCAGCACGCGCATGCCGACCCGTTGCACCGGGCTGAACGTGGCTTTGAGTAGCGGCCGGGCTTCCTCGCGGCTGAGAAACTCGGGGTTGATGCCGTGGTACGTGCGGCCGTTGATGCGGACCGTGCAACCGCCGGCTGCGCGCGCGTTGCGTACCCAGTCGGATTGGTTGCCGAACGTCAGCGCGATCACGATCTCGTCGCCGTGGACATGCGCGCTCGCGGGCGTCACGTAGGCCTTCCCCGACCGCCTGCCCACGTGCTGGATCTGTGCGGCCATCCCGAAGTGCCGACGGCCGGCGAACTTCACGATGACCGGGTTGAGGATCTTGGTCATCGGGCGGATCACCATCCGCACGAACGGCGGGGGAGCGACCGGCGCTGGCATGCTGCCCGCGCCCCGGCTCGCCGGGGACCCGGCGGTCATTTCCCTGCTCCTTCCTTGGCGGCCATCAAGCGGAATGCCGCGGGCGGCAGTGCGCCGGCCGCCCTGGCCTGCTGGAGTGCTTTCGCCCACCAAGCCAGGTCGTCGAGGAGGATCTTGGCGGCGGCGCTGGTGCGCGGGTCGTGGGGCTGCCCGTCGGGGCCGAAGGCACTGTGCACGGATGGGATGATCACGGTGTTGCGCAGCGGGACCATCTCGGCCTCGATCGCCACGTGCGCCAGGTGCTCGATCGCGCGGATGCCGCCGCCGATGCCGCCGCTGTAGCCGACGTACGCGGCGGGCTTGCCGCGGAAGGCAAAGGTGGTGAAGACGCTGTCGATTGCGTTCTTCAGCACCGCAGGGATGCTGTGGTTGTACTCGGGGGTGATGAACAGGTAGGCATCACCTTCGGTGATCTTGGTGTTCCACTGCTTGACCACCGGCGAGGAGAAGGCCGGGTTTCTTGGGTCGCCCACCGTTGCAAGCGTTTCGGCGAACAGCGGCAGCGGCCAGTCTCGGAGGTCGAGGACGTCGACGGCGAAGTCACCATGCTCGCGGGACATGGCGGTGATCCAGGGGACCACCCGGTCGGCGGCCCGTCCTGGCCGTGTACTGCCGATTATGATCTTGAGGTTCAGCATGCTTGCCTCCTGACTGTTAGGTCACAGGCCAGTGCCTGTGGGCTCGGCTGCCCGCCGGTCTGGGGGCGTCGGTAAGGACGAGGCGGGGCTGTCAGAAGTGACGACTGCCAGGTCAGTGGGCTAGCTGCGGCACGCTGGGCTCCGGGTCCGCGAGTTCTAAGGCGGTGGGTGCCGGGCGACGCGTTCGGCGCCGGTGAACACCACCTTCGGCCTGGTTGCGGCCGGGCCGTAGTCGATGTCGCCCCACGCATCGGGGGCGAGCACCTCGGCCAGGCCGGTGAGGTCGCGGTGTCACATTCGGATCTGGCGCCCCGTCCTTGCCGGAGACGTTGCCACAGCGTCGCACGCGGTGGCATCCCCGGAAATCCAGAGGGGGACCCATGTCCCGCATACCTGCTCACACCATCGAGGACGCCCCGGAGGCGGCACAGCCACTGCTGGCAGAAATGATCCAGTTCTCCCCGACGGGGCGGCTGCTCAACATGCACGCCCAGATGGCGCACTCCCCGGCGGTCCTTGAGGCCTATGTCGCGATCCGGCGGGCGACAGCCCGGCACGGGACGCTGGACCAGCGGGATCGCACAGCGCTCATGCTCGTGGCCGCAGCAGCCGACGCCAGCCCCTATGCGCTGGCGATCATCTCGACGCTGGCGCTGCGGTCCGGCTGGCAGCCGGACCAGGTGCAGGCGCTGCTGGCCGGCCAGGACACCGGCGAGGACAAACTCGATGCGCTGGCCGCCGTGATCAGGGAGGCCGCCGCCAACTCCGGCCGGGTCATCGACGCCACCTGGGACAACGCCGCCGACCACGGCTGGGGTGACGAGCAGCTCGCCGAGGCGTTCGCCTACCTGGGCCTGACCGTCTTCACCTCCTACTTCCTCAACTACGCGGCCACCGAGCTCGACGTGCCCGCGGGCCCCGCCCGCGCTGGTGAAGGAGCCTGACATTGGCATGGTCGTCACCGAGCGAGCGGCCTTGCGCCGCCGCAGACGGCGTTCATTATGGCTCGATGGCCACTGCGAAGTACGGCGTGGACGGTGTCGGTGGCGTGGTGAAGCGCGCCTGGGTCAGGTAGATCCGGCTGCCGGATCGCGCGGCGGTGGTAGGCACGTCGAACCGTGGATCGGTGATCTTCCTCACGACGGTGCCGGAGTCGCCAGCCCGATCGAGTTGGATCACCGTCACCGTGTTGAGCAGGTTCTGCACGACGTAGAGGGTGCTGCCGATGAGCAGCATGCCGTCGCCGTCAATCAGGGAGGCCCCGCTCAGGTTCACTGTGGACGCCACGCCCGTGGCTGGGTCGACACGGAACAAGAGTCCCGTGTTCGACTGCACCACCAGCAGCGCGCGGCCGTCTGGCGTGCGGGTTATGCCGTTGGCGTTGAAACCGGGCCCGTACACGATGGCGCCGGTCAGCGGAACGCGTTGCACGTCGCTGGCTGCGGGCAGCTGGCCGGCGGGGCCCAGTGGCAGGCGGTACAGCACGGGGTTGACCGAATCGGTGAACCAGGCGGAGTTCCCGGCCACGATGTCGTCGTTGACAAAGCTCGGCCCGGTGGCGAACTGGTAGTCGGCGAGCACCGTACCGGTACGGGCATCGATCACCCGCCCGTCACCGCTGCTGCCGCCCGATACGAACAACCTACCCCTGTTGTCGATCTTGAGGCCGACCGATGCGGCGCCCGAGCCGCTGCTGAGTAGCGAGCCGGTTCCGGTGACCAGGTTGGCCCGGTAAATCGAGCCGTCGGCCAGCGACCCGAAGTACGCAACGGGACCCTGCCCGATCGCGATCCCCTCCGGCTGGAATCCGCCCGGCAGGGCGATCGTGTCCGGGAATGCCTGTGCCGTGCTGCCCGCGTACTCGGCTGCGGCGGCAGGCGCGGCGAGCGCGGCGGCCAGGCCCAGTGTGGCGATAACGCTGGTCACCACGGTGCGCAGGCGCGGTTGCATCCGCACCACTCCTTTCTGCTGTTGCGCAGTGGATGATCTACATGGTGGCGGTAGCCCCAGCGGTGTCGGCCGAGATCGGGCGGCACTTTGGGGTAACCCGGACCTGCCGCGCATGCACAAAGCTGGCGGGAGACTCCCAGGCCTGCGACCAGGGGCGGCAGCGCGCGATCCCATGGATGGGGTGGTCCGGCGGGTCTAGGCGGGGCTGTCGTCGTCGAGCTCGATGTAGTCGAACGTGACCAGTTCGTGTTGCACGAAGGGCAGGCGCGCAAGCCGGATCCGTGCGTCGTGGGCGTTGGTGTCGTTGAGCAGCAGGATCGGCCCGGTGCGGTCGGCCTTAAGAAAGAGGTCTTGGATCAGGCCTTCGCTGCGTAGCTCGGCGACCTTCTGCCCCTCGGCCTGCAGATGCGGCCCGATGTCCTTGCCGGTCAGGTGACCGATGACCAGAACCTTCATCTCATCCCTCTCTTGCCGGTGGGTATGTGGCGGTTTTGCGGGGCGGCGGCCGTCGGGCGCCGCCCCCGCGGCGGATGCCGGGACCACGAGGGGTCAGCCCGTTGTGTTAGGAGTCAAAGTGGAACTGGATCGAGTAGGTGCCATCGGCGGTGGTGGCGCTGAGGACCATCGGCTGGAAGGTGCCCTGCAGATGCAGTCCGGCCAGGCCGCCGCTGCCATGGTCGCCCACGATCTGGCCGCTGCCGGTGTTGCCGGTGCCGGAACTGGCGCCGCTGATGGTGATGCTGCCGGTCCGGCCGTCGACGGTGCCGGTGAAGGTCCCTGTGTCGTGGGCCGTGAACGTCCCGTCGGGATGGAATGTCATGGTGCCCGATGCCACCCGGGTGCCGGTGAGCGCACCGGTGAGAGTCTGCACCTCGGTAGCGGTGACGATCGTGTTGCCGTCGGCCTGGTGGATGCTGATGACTTCGCCGGTGGCGGTGAAGCTGCCACTCCCCGATGACAGGGCGGAGGCGCTAGCACTGGCAGGGAGCAAGAGCAAAGACGCCAGCAGGGGCAGCGCCGCCAGCGCCGCCTTCAGTACCTTCATTGCTGCCTTCCTTTCGGCCTTCGTGAACTTTGCCTGGGCACATTGATTCGCGTAATGGTGCTGGTTAGCGTGGAGAATTGGGAGTGGGGGCGGGTGGGGCGAGTTGGTGGTGGGAGCCTGGGCGGTGAACGGCATTTGCTGCCCTCTCCGGCTGGGCCGGAACCTGGCCGGCGATGAACCGCGGGCCACTATGTGCCGCTCACCTTGTTAGCGTCCAAAATTGGCCGGGTCTTACGTCCTCTCAGGGTTCAGATAAGAACGTTGCGAGCTCGCATTGCCCAAGGCGGATAAGTGCCATCGCCCAACCGACAGGAGGACGCCAGTGCCGGGCGCTAGCGCGTCGGCGTGCCGCGCCCGCCATGACCCAAATAGCCATCAGCTGCAAGAGCGGCCCGAAGTTTACGCCGCGCGTCGAACAGCATCTTGTAGAGCGCGTTGCGGTTGGAGGCGAGCTCAGCAGCCAGGGCATCGAGAGGAACATCATTGAACACGATCGCGACGAAGATCTCACGCTGCCGTGGGGTCAGCTCGGTGTCCACGGCGCGCCGCAGCGCGGCAAACAGCTCCCGCCACTCCGACTGCTCGGCAGGCTCGAATCCGAACCGGTCCGGCAGCCGGTCCCAATCCTCCGCATCCAGCGGCAGGTCCGGGTGACACCAAAAGTGCCGCCCGATCTTGGCCGACACCTCGCAGATGACGAACTTGTAAGCCCAGGTCGTGAACTGGCCCTCGCCGCGGAACTGCGCGATCTTGCCGGTGATAGCGATCAGCGCATCCGCCGCGGCCTGGTGAGCCAGGTCCTCACGTTCGGGGCCGGTAACCGGCAGCCGCCGCCCGCGCCGGGCGACCTCCGCCCGCGCGATGCGTACCAGAATCCCATGCAGCCGCGCCAGCGCCGCCGCCCGCTGCGGACCTGAACCGGTCAGCGCCCGAACCCATTCAGCCGACTCAGGATCAAGCCGGGCAGCGGCAGGGGTCTCATCACCCATGCTATTCACCGGCCCCAGTGCCATGCCATCCAGGCACGGCCACCCGGCACCCGCTGACATCGGCAGCGGCCATCAGCTTCACGCGCAGCACCGCACCCTCCTAGAGCGCGTCGAGTTGCCGCACCGACGGTGTAGGTCCGCGGGCCGGTCGCCGGCGCCGCTCGTCATCGGCCTGCTCCATGGGCCGAGCAGATCAGTGCCCGTGGGCCCGCGATGGCTTCGAACCTAAACCGCAGCGCGCCCGTTACTCCAATAGCTATCTCGCAGCGGTGATAAGCAGGAGCTATCACTGCGCATCACGCCGCATGAGCCCAGGAGGAGCTGATGGCTACTGGCCCGTCTGCGGGGGCACAGCCGGACTCACATGAGCACAGTGTTCTGAGTCCGCCTGACGCCGGGGTGGATAACCGGTGCACCGGGATCGAGTTCCGGCACTTGCGTTACTTTGCTGCCCTCGCCGAGGAGCTGCATTTCGGCCGCGCGGCCGCACGCCTGTACATCACCCAGCCGGGCCTGTCGCTGGCCATCGCGCGGCTCGAACGCGAACTTCAGGTGCAGCTGTTCACCCGGACACGCAGCAATGTCGAACTCACCGACGCGGGGACGGATCTGCTCGACCGCGCCCGGGGCTTGCTGGCCGGCCTCGATGAGGCCGTGACCTGGGCGCGCATGGCCGGTCGCGGCGAGGCCGGACTGGTCCGGGTCGGCGTGGCGCTGCTGGCCGAACCGATTGTCGCCCTGGCGCTCAAGGCATTCCAGGAAAGGCACAAGGCAATCGTGCTGGACCGCTCGGCGATGGTGAGCGAGCGGCTCCTGGCCCACCTCGCCGAGGGCCACCTGCACGCTGCGGTGATCCACCAGGTCCCGGCCCTGGTCGCGGCGGAAACGGTGGCGTGGGAGCCGCTGCGGCGCGGCCGGCTGGCCGTTGTGGCCAGCCCGGCCAGCGAACTCGCACTCCGGGAGACCGTGACACTCAGCGAACTCAGCGGCCAAACGTTCCTGGTAAACCCCCGCTCACTCGCGCCCGGCGCCTTCGAGGGCCTCAAGCTCATGTGCCGCGAGTACGGCGGGTTCGACCCAATAATCCTGGAATCCGCCGCCGCCTCGACGGCTGTTCTCGACACCGACTGGCGCCCCATCCAAGACGGCACCGCCATCGCGGTCATAGCCGAAGCCACCGCTCGCGCAGTACGTCCCGCCCATGTCGCGGTCGTACCCATCCAGCCACCGCCTCTCTACGCCCTCGCCCTGGCCTGGCGGTGTGATGAGCGCGCTGCGGCGGCCCACCGGTTCCTCAGCTACTTTCGCTCGTACCGCGACCAGCACGGCTGGGCGACAACCCCGGATTCGTGCCCAACCGCAATCGCCACTCAGGCCTTAGCGCAGATCAGCCCGCCGACGGGCAGCATCCCGGCGCCCCGCTGTCGACCGGAGTGACCACCATTTCATGGCACCGCCGCACAGGCCCACACTTGCGGGGATGCGCGGCAGCCAATGGGTGCTGGTCAGGGCACCTCGCCACATCCCACGTCGTGCGGATCGGTCCGCAGGAAACGGTCCAGTGCTGACCAGCCAAGGAGGCCACTGGTAAGACCGGCGGGAAAAGCCAGCACTAACCGCATATGACCTCCTTCGCGCACCACCGCGGTGGCCGGTGGCAGCGCCCCGTGCTGGATGGCCTCGCGGTGACCGGGACCCAACAGCTTCGCTGTCACGTTCGCCGACCGGCCTCCGTCCACACACGTGGGATACCCCACGCCCGGCAGGCAGGCGCCGGGCCGACATCGGCCGAGAGGAGATTCTCATGCGCACGACCCGTGCCGCCCAGGAACGATCGGGGCGGCCACTGGCAGCCGCCGGAGGCGGCCCGCTGGGCAAGCTCGGATCTTGGAGCTACCGGCACCGGTGGCTGGTGGCCATCGCCTGGGCCGTGGCGCTCGTCGTCATAAGCGTGACAGGGCGGATGGCGGGCCCGGCGTTCAAAGACGATCTCAATGCCGGCACCTCCACCCCTTCCCAGCAGGCTGCCTCGTTCCTGCAACAGCATTTTCCTGGCCAGGCTGGTGACCTCAGCCAGGTGGTGTTCCACACTCGCGTGCCGGTCACCTCGCCGTCGGCGAGGGGTGAGATCACCACTGTGCTCGCCAGGATTGCCCGGCTACCGCATGTGGCCTCGGTGCGCAGCCCATTCGCACCCGGTGCCGCACATCAGGTCAGCGTGGACCGCCACATCGCCTACGGGCTGGTCCGCTTCGACGCCAGCGACGACGCCCTGCCCGGCCCAGCCATCCAGCGGGTTATTCAGACTGCGCAACAGGCAGCGGGCCCGGGCTTCGCCGTGCAACTCGGCGGCCCGCCGGTGCAGAAGGTGGAGAAACCTCAATTCGGCACCAGCGAAGTACTCGGGATTCTCGCTGCCGTGCTCATCCTGCTGCTGGCGTTCGGATCGGTGATCGCCATGGTGCTGCCAATCGTGATGGCGATCGTTGCTGTGGGAGCGTCGTTTGGCATCTTGGACCTGCTCAGCCATCAGGTGACCGTGCCGTCCTTCGCACCGGAACTGGCGGCCCTCGTTGGTCTTGGTGTCGGCATTGACTACGCCCTATTCGTGGTCACCCGCTACCGCGACGCGCTGCGCACGGGGTCAGCGCCGCACGATGCCGTCGTGACCGCGATGGCCACCTCGGGCCGGGCGGTGGTCTTCGCCGGGTCCACCGTAGTGCTGTCACTGCTGGGCCTGTTCATACTCGGACTGCCGTTCATCTACGGTGCCGCGCTCGGCGCGATCATCGCCGTGCTGCTGGTGATGACCGCCTCGATGACGCTGCTGCCCGCCGCCCTGGGCTTCGCGGGCACCGGCATCGATCGGCTGCGAGTAGGACGCCGCCACCCGCAAGAGATTCCCGGCCAAACGAGAGGTTTCTGGTGGGCCTGGGCCCGTCAGGTGCAGCGCCGTCCGTTGCTGGCCGCTGGTACGGCCCTGGGGGCTCTCGTGCTGCTCGCCGTGCCGTTCCTCTCGCTACGGCTGGCCTTCACCGACGCTGGCACCAACCCTGCTTCCTACACCTCCCGGCAGGCCTACGACCTGCTGGCCAAGGGATTTGGCCCAGGAACCAACGGACCGCTGGTGGTGGCGCTGGCACTGCCGGGCACCGGCGGGCAGGACACGACCCTCTCGCTGCGCACCGACATCGCCGCCCAGCCTGATGTCGCCTACGTCAGCCCTCCTGCCTACAGCCCAGACCGCGCCGCCGCGGTCCTCAGCGTGATCCCGGGCACCTCCCCGCAGGATGCCCGCACCTCCGCGCTCGTCCAGCACCTGCGGGACACAGTGGTGCCGCGTGCCACGGCGCACACTGGGGTCAGAGCCCTGATCGGCGGGCAGACCGCGGCCTCGATCGACACAGCCGGGCTGATCTCCGCCCGGCTGCTGGCCGTCGTGGCGTTCGTCATCGTGCTGTCGGTGCTGCTACTTACGGTGGCCTTCCGGTCGGTAGTCATCCCAGCCGTTAGCGCGCTGCTGACCCTGTTGTCCACCGGCGCCGCCTACGGCGTGATCGTCGCGGTATTCCAATGGGGCTGGCTCGGAACCGGCATCGACAACGGCGCCACCGCTCCGGTCGACCCGTGGATCCCGCTGATGCTGTTCGCCCTGCTATTCGGGTTCTCCATGGACTACCAAGTGTTCCTGATCTCCCGGATCAGAGAACAACGGCACACCGGGCTCAGCAATTCCAGCGCCGTGGCCACCGGCCTGGCCCGCACCGGCCGGATCATCACCTCCGCCGCCGCCATCATGATCTGCGTGTTTGCCGCCTTCGTGCTCGGCGACCTGCGGGTGCTGCGCGTCATCGGTCTCGGCATGGCAGTGGCCGTGCTCCTGGACGCCACCCTGGTGCGCATGGTAGCCACCCCCGCCGTGCTTCAGCTCACCGGCCGAGCGAACTGGTGGTTCCCCCGCCGCATCGACCGCACCATCCCCAACTTCCTTTCCGAGAGCCAGCCCACCTAACGCGCGGCCGCGCAGAAAGGCAAACCCATGCCCGCCTACATCGCCTTCCTCATCGATATCCACGACCAGGCCGCCTTCACCGGCTACGCCCGGGCTGCCGCGCCCACTTACCCGATCTATGGTGGCGGCGTCGCCCTGCGCGGGCCGATCGTGGACCTCCTCGAAGGAACCCTCGATGTCAACCACGACACCAGGCTGGTCGTGCTCCAGTTCCCCTCCCTCGACCAGGCCCGCGCCTGGTGGGACTCGGAGGACTACCGGCCGCTGGTCAACCTCCGCCAACCACCCGTTGCCGACAGCCGCGCGTTCCTCATCGACGGCATCCAGCGATGAGCGCAAGCGGCACAGTCGCCGGAGGCGATAACACCTCTCTCACGGTTCTCATGATCGTTAACAATCAGGACCGCTCGCGTGATTTCTACCACCACGTGATGGGGGGCGACATTGTCCGCGAGCGTGATCCAGCCATCCTCAGGTTCTACAACGGCGTGATCGTCTTGAACACAGGCGGAGGCCCGACCAGCGACAAGCCAACGGTGACGATGGCACCCCCCGCCGACCCAGACACCGTCAGTATGGCCCTCAATATCCGTGTGGCCGACATCCAGGCGGTCTACCACGCCTGGCGCTCGCGCGGCGGGCAGTTCCTTACCCCTCCCGAGGACCGCGACGGTGAGATCCGCTGCTACCTGCGCGACCCAGACGGATATCTGATCGAAGTCGGCCAGACGACCCGTGCCTGACCGCCGCCCGGTCGGCACCGGTCTTACCCTCCTGGCCCGAGGACGTAAGACCCACCCGCCGCGCACAGTAATACGAGTAAATGAGCCAGCGCGGCGAGGTGGTGTGCCGACGGCTGCCGAATCGCACCCGCATATCACCTAAGACGGCCGCTGCCTTGACAGAGCTCACACCAACGCGAGGAGATCCGCATGTCGCACCACTTCGACAGCCCGACTACCATCGCCGATGGGCGCATCAACCCGTGTGACTTCTACGTATTTCCCGCAGCACCCGGCACCACCGCTCTTATCCTGACGGTAAACCCCGACGCTGGGCGATCGTCGGCGACGACGTTCCGCCCGGACGCGCTCTACGAATTTGTCGTGGCTAGTAACGGCGGTATTCGGGAGGACATAGCATTCCGGATCAGTTTCGCCGATCCAGATGAGGCGGGGCACCAGCAGATGCGCATCTTGCGCGCTGAAGGCCTCGCTGCCCGGAGCGGTACCGACGGCATCCCGTTGGGAGAGGGGCGTACCGGCGCGGTGTTCCCCCTCGGCGTCGACGGCCTGGCGTGGGCCGGCCTGGCCGCAGATCCCTTTACTGCCGACGGGGTTGCCCTCGCTGCCTTCCTCCAAAGTTTGACCGAAGGGCAGTACCGGCCGGAGATCTTTACTACATCTCCCGCAAACATCTTCGCTGGCCGTAACGTCACCGCCATCGCCCTGCAGGTACCCGACGCTGCGCTCCGTGGTACCCGGGTCGCGGCGTGGGCTCGGATCAGCCTCGTCGGGCATGCCCCGCAGCAGCAGGTCAGCCGCATCGGCCAGGCCATGCTTCGGCCTCTGTTTTTCCTTCCTCCGGACGCGGAGTCCGAGACCCTCAACGCTGGAGTACCTGCGACCGACCAAGAGGTCCACGGCGAGCGTGTCGCCCGCATCGCCAGTGCCGTTGCCCGCCTCGCCGGACTCTCCGATCCTGAGGCACACGCCAAGAAGGTGGTGGCGGCGTTCCTCCCCGATGTCGTCCTATACCGGCCGGGCGCACCCGCCGTGTTCGAACCCGGCCGGGGCAACGGCCGGGCGTTGGGCGATGACAGCTTCGACATCGCCGTTGAAGTCCTCGCTGGCTCCCGGCTCACCGACACCTCTACCCCGCGCCCGGCTACCCCAGCATTTCCCTATGTTTCGGCGCCCCAGCCGGGGTACATGCCGGCCCTTGCTGACCTCTTCGGCCTGCGCGGCCAGCAATCCGAACAGACGTCAGCGGCCGCCGACCGGACGCCTTGAGCGGCCAGTACGGCAGCGTCACTTCGTGATATTTGATGTAACCGGGCAGACAGCACGGCCCCTGGGCGCGAGCGTAGCGTGAGAGAGTTACATGAGAATTCTCTCATAAATCTGCCTCCTGAGGTTATGTTTGCCCTGCTTATCGTCATGCGATACGTGAATCATCAGGGCGCTTAGATGAGAAACTTGCGGCTGCCCTTGCAGCGAAGGATGTGACGTGACAAGAATGTGTCGCCGCTTCGCGAGCCCTGTGACAGTAGGGGGAAGCTACCAGAGGGGGGAAAGCTAAGCATTTGCAACGGGCTTGTAAAGCGGCCGGGGGGATCGCCTAAGAACTAGGTG
>Ga0126373_10000954_pt1 | contig 19848 bp, 23 predicted proteins | sample PanSoiMetPlot_11_FD_92545 | JGI IMG/M metagenome (GOLD analysis project Ga0126373, IMG submission 92545) | Tropical forest soil microbial communities from Panama - MetaG Plot_11 | ecosystem: Environmental > Terrestrial > Soil > Tropical forest > Bulk soil | place: Panama | collected 2016-02-17 | reverse complement strand
GAACAGTTGATTCACATTGCCGTTTACAGCGGAATCTCCCCCGCCGAACCTGAGCGCCCACAAACCCGGAATCGTAATCGGATGCCCGGAGGTATTCATCATTACACCGAGAAGATTCCCGGTGGTGGCATCGAAGGCCACGATCTGACCACTTCCTACGTTGCCCACCAGCAAGGCATTGCTTAAAACCTTAAAGTTGCCGGGTGCCTTGGCCAGCCCCCAAGGCCCGTTCAAAACTCCTCCCGGCATACTAGTGGTAAAGCGCTTGATCAGCCTCCCACTGATCTCAAAGATATCCACGGCACCCCCCAAGTTCGGAGTGAGCGAGCCCAGGGTGACATAGAATCTGCCATTGATCGTCTCAATGCCGTACACGCTCAGGCCAGTTGGGGTATTGGGGTCTCTGAAGGAACGAACAAACTTGAAGTCACTGTTGTAGATCTTCACTTGGTTGTGCGCTGCATCGGCAGCGGCGATAAAGGTCTGCGGGCCAGTGCTCGTAGTAACCGTAACGATTGCTAGTCCTGTGTACATGTCGCCTGAAGCATTATTGTTGACCGCAATCACCGCGCTTCCCGAGTTCACGTTTAGGTTCCAGCCGCTAATTGTGCCATCGAGACTGTCAAAAACAAAAAGTGCAGGGCCAGACTTACCGTTTTGACTGACCACGAAACCGGTCGTAGGATTCGCGACCATCCCGGTGGGAGATCCCATGCCGGATTTCGCGGGAGGGACAGTCACAACAAGCAAACGCGCCCCAGCTGAATTATAGATTGAGCTCCTGCCCGTGCCATTATCCGACACCCAGAATGGACTCATCGGCAAGTACGCCAAGCCCCAGCCGTTTACCAGATTGGCGTCGCTTCTAGTGGAAACAAGGTTGGTCTGAGTGTACTGGGCGAATGCACCAACACCAGGCGCGACTGCAAATAGCAGCGCCATGCACAGCAAACCTACTCTCCTCTTATGCGTGAATAGAATCATAGCGGACCTCTAATTTGGAGGCTAGCTCGGACGACAAAAGGGATATGTCACGAAATTGTCAAAAGTGAGGTGCTTTCCTTGGAGAGTTGTTGATTAGCTAAGTGGTGCTCAGAGCTTGCTATTTTTAGCGCCTTAGAACCTCAACTTCGGCTTCTTAAAGAGCTTCACGAGTTTCCTCCTTGCTGCCCGCACGGAAGCACTCGCGCGTTCTACACAATGCAACTTGTGAGAACGGCTCTATGATAGCTCACTTATTCTCAATGGATGGGTTTGGCCCTGCGGTGCTGCGCCAGGGGTCGCATGCTATATCCCGTCCACCAAATGCAGTTCTCCAGAACACCATTATCGTTTATCGTTATTTCCGAATTAAGCCCACCAACTAGGAAATTAGCTGAGCTCCTCATAATGATTTTCCCCAAGGCGTTCGGAACAAGACCGTGCCGACGATAACCTACTGTTTGCGATCGGCAACCCACAAATCAATGGTTTCAACATTTCTCAACGTTTGGAATAAGCAGAAATAGGTGGATTTAGGCGAGGTTGTTCTCTCTAGTGTGTTCCCCAGAATACAAGCAGACTGGCGGCATCTCGCGGGCTCCTGACCATTTGCTTGGCGATTATTGCTTATTCGTTAAGTGTGTCGCACGCTTCGTTAACCTGCGTGGGATTCAACAAGAGCCTAGCGGAATAGCTCGTGCCGAGTCGCTTTACATCAAACGCTGCGGAATCAATGCGGGGGAAATCAGTGTTGGTTTCATTAAAGAGCAGCGGGAAATCTGCTCCTACCAGAATGATGGCCTCGAGTCTATTTGGCTTCACGACCGCTTCGGCAAGGGCCGTCAATCTTCCGTGCTGTTTTCTGAACCCTGATTCTTCGGGCCAGTTCGATATACGTATTGTGGATGTAGTCCACTACTTCCGGTTGCAGTTTCACGATCTCCACCTTACTCACTTGCCGAAAAGTCGTGAGTTTGTACGGTTGCACCCACTGTATGAGATTGGGAACATTCAGCCCGACTATCTAATCCGTTTTTCGGGACCAGGGTAGCGGTTCAAATCCTCTCTCCCCGACCAATCTTCTTAGGTCAGGTACTTGCAAGAGCACGAAATGCGTGATGAACCCTGGCGAGTGACCAGGGTTCGGGTCTTGCTCAACTTGCCGCACTAAATATAAATGAGTTAACAAGTTTGTCGAAGATGCTTGCGGGCCATTTTGCCCGGAGGACTTCCAAAAAGGACTAACATTGCAGCGAAAATACGACAGTAAAGCAGCTTAGGCTGTTCGCCAGCTTTCTTCCAGCGTACCCGCGCTTGCAGATTTTCCTTCCGAGTAGCCTGTCATCCGCGCCCCGCAACGAGACCTCTCATTGGCGTATTCTCATGGCAGGCATTGGCGCCAAACCCGCTCGGGATGTCGGCCGTACCCGCTTGGGCAACATCCATCGCTTTTGCAGCCTCTTATTCCTCTAGGTTATGCCAAACGGGCCTGACAGGGAAACCTCTCCCGTTCGTGAGTTCTAAAAAAGCAAGGAAGAAAGTGGGACCCGTCCTGGAGTTTTGCATAAAAGGAAAATGAAATGGCTACACACCGTACGAAACCAGCCCCACTAATTGCCTGGTTCCCTGAATATTGATCAAAACCGGCGCGCCGCTGTCACCGTCCGCGGCTGGGCTGCCGGCCCCGCCAGTGCAGCGTCTGCGCTTCAAACTAGGGAAGCACAACCATGGGTGAAGCCGCGCTGCATTCGAGGATCGTAGCGTACGGTCGTCAAGAACTTCGCGCAATGCATGCCGCGTTCAGTCGCTGAATGCAGGGAGGATGGCTAAAGGGGTGGGAGAATCTGTATCTTGCCTCACGGGTGAGCTACACAGGAGTTCTGGCGTGAGCAACAACTTTTAGACGCACGAACGAAGGTTGGTCTAGTCGCTCGATGTTTCTGTATTCCGTTTGTCACGAAGCTTCGATTTTCGTCAATTTATTGTGCGTCCACCCACTTGTCCGAGCCCGCCAGCTTGACCGCCACATTCGTAAGGAAGATGTGCAGGGGCTTGCCATCGGCTGTGCCGCGGTGCTCCGTTGAGAACAATAGCGGGCCTGCCTTTTTGTGGCCTGCCCACGATGCGGTGACCAGGCTCGGTTTCTTGTCACCACCACGGTGATACACCATTGCTCGCACGCGATAGTCTTTGCCGACATAGAGGTCCCAAGTATCGCCCGGCGTGTAACCGCCGGCTTCCGCTGGATACTTCACCGAGACGAGTGTGGCCGAACCAGTGCCGACTGGCAGTTTTTTCATGCCTTGGTTCGTCACCGTGGCGCTCTTGTCCCAATATGCGTGGAGAGGAAACAGCAGCCAATAATTGTCGTTCACGAAAGACGGTTCGATTTCATTCTTCACTTGGTCGGACTGGCTGCTGAGCTGAGAGCTGTCATACGTGACCTTGACTGGCTTGCCGTCTTTACCCGTCCCTTCGAAGGAAATCTTACCGGTCTTCGGCTCCCACTCCCACGCGTGAGAAAGTTTGAAGAGTCCCGGAATTTCCCCGTTCCACGTGTAGCGGATCGCCTGGATTTGGTCCCACGAATCGAGACCGTAGGTTTTGGCGATCTTTTCGATAATTGGGTCACGCTGTTGCGCCAAGGAATTTGGAGCAAGGGTCAGCACTCCACAAAGCAGAAGACCGACCATCGTTAAGCGGGTGATATTTCTCATAGAGTTCGCTCCTCGGTGAATTGAACGGATGCTGTGTAGGATATGACGGCTTAAAGCTCAAGGATACAGTAATGCTGTTCGGCGCACTCTGCATCAGTCCGTTGAGCATTGAAGTGCGGGCGACTGTCGGACCCGGCGCAAAGCGATAACTGCGGCGGCTAACGCCACGCATCCGTATTCGGGCAGCATTATCCAGCCAGGGAGCGCACCCCATACCCCTCTAACGACACTCAAATGCCATTGGACGTAAGTGAGAAAAATGCTCACAGTCCAGAAGATGATCAGCAGCGTCGAAGCCGTCGTTAGAAATGGCAACAGCCAGAGAAGATACCACGGGAAAACGGCGGGTGCGCACAAAAGTGATGCTGCCATTGGCCAGGCAAACACGTCTGGAGACCACTGATCCGTCGCTCTTCTCAGCCAGATTGAGCTGGCAAAACCGACGAGCACTGCCAGCCCGGCCCACAACTGGGGAGGAGCGACCCAAGCGAGCACCGCAAAGACGGGACCATTAAAGCGGAAAGTTTGTACATAGGTACCGAGCGACCCGGTCGGGATGCGACCGTGATCAAGGAATGGCGTATACAGGAGTCCGACCGCAGCTGCTGTCAGCGCTGCGTCGCGAAGACGAATCCGCCTCCAGTAGAGGGGCAGTAATACAATTGGCAAAAACTTCACCGCAACAGCTAAACCAAAACCTAGTGCTGCAACTGTGCGCCATCGCCGCACTAGCGCGGCAGCTGACACCACCAACAATAGAGCGCCAACAATGTCGATGTGACCGCTTCCCGCAACCTCGATGGCTAACAATGGATTCCACGCGTACGCCAGAACCAGATGCTCTCCCTGCCGGCGACAACGCAAGATGTCGAGCAAAACGAAGAGAATTGCAACATCACAAAGTGCAAACGCTACTTTGAACGCGAGAACAGACTCACGAATCGCCGTTACTGCGCGGAAAAAGAGCTGCGCTCCAGGTGGATATGGGCTCGGTAGATCTGGGTTGTTAAGGTTGCGGGTTTCCTCGATATGCAACCCTTTAACAGCAGGATCGCTGGGAACGACCAGATAGGGATTGTAGCCAAGCCTCTGCAGGCGGCCGTCCCAAACATAACGATGAACGTCATCATCGGCGCCGGGAGGCAGGCGAAGAAATGCAATGTGCCACACAGCAGCCAGCACGAGGCCGAGCACGATGACGTGACGCGGGAATGTTGGCGTCGCGAAAAACTCGCGGATGGCCAAGAGATACGCGATGCCCGCGAGCGTCAAACAAACCATGAAGGGCGGTCCACCCCTGTCACCGAAGTAGCGCGAGCAGATCGTTAGCGCCACGCAGAGAATGGTCCCGAGTATGTACACTCTCCACTTGGGGGTGAGCTTCAGAGTTTTCAAGTGCCCGTCCGTAGGTATGCCGCCGCACGTCCCGACTCTTCAAGTCGCCGCGCCGTGCGTGGCGTCCTCGAGAGAGTCAGACGAACCTCCGCGGCCAAGCGAGTCAGGTCGTCAGCTACATCGATGTCGTAAAAAGGAGCTGCGAACCCTACGGACAACTCAAGAGCCCGTGTGCGCGATAGCAGTCTCTCCTGCGCGCTGCTGGTGCCCATTCCATCGTGGGCGAAAGGCGTAGGGTGAGAAGCTTTGGCGCCAACGAGATAGTAGCCTCCGGCCTGCGTTGGTCCAACGACCACGTCATGTGCGGCCAGTGTTTCCAACGCGTCTTCGAGCACAGAACGCGGCAGGTAAGGACTGTTGCTGTTGAACGCAATGATGCGTCGTTGATGACTCTCTACGAAGTGAACAAACACCGAAGTGAGACCGGCAGCAAGACCCTCACCTTCTTGCGCAACCACGCTAGCTTCCTTGCCTGCCAAATATGCAAGCTCGTTTGCGTCCGATTCCGGGCACATGATCGCAACTTTCACATCGCTCATTGACCGCGCCAGCGTCGGCGTGTCGTCCAGAAAACAGCGATAAAAATCTATGACAGCACTAGGAGAAAGGCTAGATTCTAGGTGGGTCTTGACCGCACATGGCCGCGGTGCTTTCGCCATGATGACGAGCCGGTCACTGCCTGACGAACGCACCACCGTCTTTCCTGAAAATTGCATAAAGTTTTCACTGCCGAAAATAATAGAGCACTATCAAGCTAAGAATGAACCAAGCAGCGCCAATCTTGCCCTTCAGCGTACCGCTGATCTTCGATTTTCCGATGCGCGGGAATTGCTAAACGGAACTTCAACCACGCGGTATCCAGCTAAAGCGCCTTTGAGGATCATCTCAACCGCCCAGCCATAGGTGGTCTCCTCGAGAACTAGTGCGTACAGTACATCTACGCGGCCAGCGCGAAAGGGACCCGGATCAGTGATTTTCACGCCACACAAAAGCCTGATCAAACCCGCCGACCGGCGATTGCCAAATGACTGGTACCAAGGCAGTGCGCGGGGTCAGATGTTGCCGCCAAGGCGGGAACCGAGTGTGATGTCCGCACGGGCCTCGATGATTGGCGCTTAAGAGAATTGGCAGTTCAGAGGGACGATCGCTGTAGTCGCCATCCAGAAACACAACCACATCAGCGGAATCTGCCGCTGCCAGACCCGTTAGACACGCTCGTCCATAGCCGCGGCGCGATTCTTGAATGACGCAGGCTCCCATTCTTGCGGCAATCTCGGGCGTTCCATCATTCGAGTCGCTGTCGACAACGATGACCTTGGTGACGAGATCCGAAGGCAAATCGGCAAGCACACGGCCAATCGCTTGCGCTTCATTATAGGTCGGAATGATGACGAACATTCGCACAGGACATCAGCTTAAACCAACCACCATGGAGCAGACGGCCACCGTTGGGACAGCCAGGCATCAACGCCCCATTTCCGGCCTGCACGCCCGATAGAGAGCCCAAGTGATGCAAGCACCGGAACCAGCAATTCCCAGATCCACGCGGTGCCCCACTCCGACATCCAGAGGCTGCCTAGATACAGGAAAGCCACAAATGCGGCCGGCCTGGTAACGAGACCGATGATGAGCAGGATGCCGAGAGAGATCTCCGTGAGGGCCTGCATAGGGGCCGCCCTCGCAGCGTGGCTGGCCGCCAAGCCCATCACCGCCTTCCACGCAGCTGGCGAATGACCCTGCTTTATGTAGTAGTTGATTAGGCCTGCGTAGCCCGCCGGATTGTAGAGGCCTTTCCCAAGATTCTCAAAAAAAACTGACACGAACATTGCCCCAATCGTCACGCGCACTAGCACCAGACCGTTTGCGGCAGACAGTTGGAGGGCCTCACTTGGACTCGGGTTTGCATTCGCTCCCATCGCAACCTCGTGACCGGTCAACGATATCTTTTGCGACGACCAGTCTGGTCCGGAAGAACGATTAAAATCGTATACCGTTGTTCGCAGCGTTAGTAGATGTTCAAAGAACATACCAGATCACCCCGACCCTGGGTAGTCCCCCCAGCTGGAGAACCGAAGCTGTGGCCGCTTTGGATGTTGAACTGCTTTCAATAAGGGCTTGGCTCTTTGTGGGAGAATGCCTGTTCTAGAGGCTCACCCAGCGATACGCCTGTTTGCAGCAATTGACCGGAGCCTTGCACGACTGACCTGAGCCACGCGCCAGTTTGTCGCACGGGATCGGACTTTAATCGCTACCGTACGATCGAGGCGCGTCCCGGGCGCGATACACTTCGCCCATGCCACCCGCCAAGCCGGGACTGGATTTCATACGGCCCGAGTTTCGCGCCAGAAGAAAGGGGCATCGGTCCGCGTAATTATAGTCCGGACCGCTGTTTGTCACGGATTCGATCGACTCTGGATGGTCGGCGATTCGGAAACTATCCTCGGTTGGCGAGAAATCCCCCCTAGCGCTTTTTGACCTCACTTTGGGGCGAAGAGAAAGCACAAAGCTGTGAAATCGCTTGGTTTCGTCAAATGATTCGAGGATAGTAGACTCTTGCTATGGACGACGGCAACCGGCAAGCTCAAGGCCTCAAGATTGTGCGGCTACCCAAAGGCCAGCCTTTGTTGTCAAGGCTGGGAAAGATCGAATCGGCAGAACACTTCATGTCTTCGGCGCCGAAACATCGGTGAAGATTTCCAGCCACGATACCGGCGGTGCTTACGCTGTGATGGAAGCATCTACGCCGCCCAGCAGTGGTCCACCGCTCCATCTTCATCAACGCGAGGATGAGTGGTGGTACATCCTGGAGGGGAATTTCCTGTTCGAGATCGATGACAACAGCGTACATGCCGGTCCCGGGGACACAGTTTTCGCTCCCCGTGGAAGCCGCCACACGTTCCAAAACATCGGGACTGCTCTTGCGAGAACGCTCGTCACTGTTGTGCCCGGAGGTCTAGACCTGTTTTTCCAAGAAGTGGATGCAACCGTGCCGTCCGACACACTACCCGATCCAGCGGTAATCCTGCCAATTTTTCGCAAATACCGATTGGAATTGCTCGGCCCGCCATTGAGCAAGCGATAAGGTGGGATTTTGAGCCTTTCTATCGCCTGATAACCACAGTTGAAAGAGAATCGCTGATCAAGACATAAAATCTACCATTTTCCTGGAGGGCAGCCAGCAGGATGTTTCTTGCCAGAGAGTCCCTGAAATTCTGGAAGAGAGGTAAACGACCTCGCTCCAAATTTGGGGAGCTGGAAACCCGTGTCAGCATTCGAAGGAACCGAACCTAGCATCAAGACATCCTTTCGAGAATTGGTTCGCCGAATCTCTCGAAGTTGCTAAGCCTTAACCGCTCTGGATCCAGAACCCCAAAATCGGATTCGATAGGTGCTGTAAGATCGGGATGCCACTTGACCCTTGTGTTACACCGAACCAATGTTCCACCGTACATGTGTTCTGTTTTGGTTGTGTGCTATGGGATTGGCCGGGTGTGTGCGGCAAGCCCGAATCCTTTCATCGAAGGAATATTCACGCCGCTCTCATGTTTGGCCTTATGTCATCAATGTCCAAACATCCACGGGCCAACTTCTGTACTTCGGTGCGAATCATACACACGACACCAATGACCTCAGATCGTGCAAATTGAGAGGATGTGGTCGGAATTTCACCCGGATGAGGCATTCAATGAAAGGTGGAGATCCACCTACGGAGAAAATAAAAGATAATGCCGTGAATCGATGGGGAGAGCGGGGTTTTGTACGCTTTCTCGCGGCACGCGATAGAGTGCCAGTCCATAGTCTTGACCCGACCCGTGCCGCTGAGGTTGACGATTTGTGTAAGAAGTTCTCGCCCGAAGAGGTGAAACTCTTCTTCATCTTACGTACCGTAAGTGAATACGGTCGTGAGTAGCAAGGCACCACGAAAACGGTGGACGAAGAGCTAGCGGGACGCCATCAGCTCTCGCACAGCATCGCCGACGTAAGGTTCTGTAATGTAGACTAAGCCTGCCGATTCGACGAAATTTCGTGCTGACCACAGCGCCTCGTCTGAAAGCCAGCACGCCTTTCTGTCATCCTGTCCGTCAGAGGTCACCCCTGACTGCGTCCACAACGTCGTAGCGTGCACTTGCTTTGCCGCCGTGATCGTCTGAGAAAGCTCGCTCAAAGGGCGATAGGAATAAACCAGTTCCGCGCACTCGGGCGGGTGCCCGATGTGTCGTGACACGACTCTGCCGTTCTCCACTTCGCAACCCGAGTAGTCCTCCGGTCCAGGTCCTCCCCGGACTACAACCTTGAAGCCGGCGAGGGCCAGCAATTCGGGCACTTCCTTGTTCGGCCAGTCAATCACCAGCACTGTCTCAACACCGTCGAACAACTCTTTCATTTGATTTTGTCCTCATCCATCAGGTTCAAGCAGCGTAAGATCATGCAGTCTCTGACTGATGAAAATACGCCCGGGATCCTGGGCAGAACAGAACGTACCCAATCAACACTGCCAGTACCGCATGCAATGACACCTTTTGCCACGAGTCAAAAAAGCTCATCGCCACGTGGAATGAAATCCACCCTAATGCTAGCCATCGTGCCCAGCTCTGACCCAGCAGAATGAAGACGCCGAACACCGCCGGCAAAAAAGCGACAATCGGAATCCAGAGATCTTCATAATGGAACGTTGGCTGGAAAACAACGTCTCTCAGGTGGATTGTAGTAGCGAAGACGCCCGTAGCGATGAACAACCAGGCAACGATCGTAACGGTAAGTGGACGTTTGCACATAGATGCAACCGTAACGCAGATGCTGCTGGCCTGTATTGTAAAAATACGTCACAGCACAATGGGCACGTGGTTATTACGCAACCGAGACTGGGGACGGTATTCCGACGGTGTTATATCTGCTAGATCTCGAAAATCGTGAATCAGGTGGGCTTGATCTGTATAGCCATGCTCGACTGCTAGAACGCACCAGTCAGGGGTTCCAGACCGACGCAGGGCACGCAAAAGCCTTTGCAATCTGTGGACACGGGCAAATCGCTTGGGAACAATACCGACCTGAGTTGAGAAACGTCGTTCAAGGGTCTTCGGCGAGATGCCAAGACGGGCAACAACCTGAGCTACTGGCGATCCGGCCCGTAATTGGGTGATCGCATGCTGAATAGCTGGATCGAAAACCGGCTTGAAGTGCTCAAGAAGCACATCTTCGATGGCGCGGAACTTCAATGCCGGAGTAGGCGCATCCAGCAATCTTTCGCGCAGAGACGTTCCATTACCCCAGATACTATCTAGCGGCACCACCTGGTTAACAACTTCGTTCATGGGCATCGTAAGAAATCGAGAAGCCCCGCCATGTTGAAATTCGATGGCGGCGAGCCAACACTGCGCTCGTGTATCAATGATTACAGACTTCGCGTGAGGCCCTGCAAGAACACAGCCGGAATGCCGTCTGACTTGGTCGGTTCCTGGTGCGCCGTAAATTCTGAACTCGTCTTCCGCAAGGTTCACCATCAGGTGAGGCTGCGCGTTTGGCATGATTCGTTCCAGCGTGAATGGAAGCTCATTCTCGTGGTAATGGAACGCCTTGACGAATTGTCTCAGGATCGGAGAACGCGGTTTCGCAAAGGAGTTCACGCCGGAAGCTTAGCATAAAGTGCTGAGCGGACGGCGGCTTGACGGAACACCCTCAGTCGTTCATGCGAACCGCGGAGACCTGATGCGGTGACACAGGGCTGAGATCGGCAGGTTGGGTCCGTTCCGAGCCTAGGTTTCTGGCTGGTTCTGGATGAGTTATCCGCTACTCGGAAGTATTGTCAGTTGGTGAAAGTCGCCATTACGCTCAAAATCCGTGGTTCTCGATGGCGCCTCTTTTCAACAAGCAATCAAGAAGATTGCCCCGGATTTTGCAGCGTTTCTCTACTCGCGGGAGCGACAACAAAGGTCTTGGCTGCAACGATTCCTGCATATAACGAGCTAGATGGCGTAACATCAATACGCGCTCATCGGCATGGTCTTCGGCGAAGAAAAAGTGCAAACTTGCGTCATCGCCCGTGGGTGTTGAAAAAGTCACTCCGATTCGCAACTGAAATCTAAGGAAAGCGTGTTAAGAAGGAGAAAGTTCCTTCCCATGCTGCCTTGGATCCCAATCTGCGGAGGCCTGCTGATCATGATGGGGCACCAAGCCCGCTCCGAAGCGTTGTTCTACTACTTCCGGTTGGAAGATCAAGTTCCTGAAAACCATCGCTACGTCTCATCGACAAGCACATCAGTTTCGAGTTCGTACGGGAGCAGCTGAAAAACAGCTACAGCGATAGCGGTCGACCATCGGTGGATCCGGAACTGGTGTTGCGCATTCTGCTGATCGGATATCTCTACGGGTCACGAGTGAGCGCAAGCTGGTCGAGGAATTACGCATGCATCTGGCGTGGCGGTGGTTCACCGGACTAAGCTTCGATCAAGAGATTCCGCATCATTACACGTTCTCCAAGAACCAACACGGGCGGTTTCAGAGTCGAAGCTGTTCGAGCAGCTGTTCGAACGAATCGTGCGGCAGTGCGTGGAAGTGGGATTGGTGCGGGGCCAGCAGTTATCCGTGGATGGCAGCTTTGTCGAGGCCAACGCTGCCAAGGAGAGCCGTATTCCACGTGAGCAATTGGCGGCAGCGGCCGAGGTCCATCACACCGTGCGACAGTATCTGAAGGAATTACAAGAGCAGAACCCGATGGAAGAGCCGGTCCATAACCAAGACCAAGTATCAACCACCGATCCCGACTCCACCTACGCCACCAAGGGCGGCACACCGGCTCGGCTCGGTTACTACGACAACTACTTGGTGGACAGTGCCAGCTGTGTGATCGTAGGAGTACAAGCGACAGCCGCACGGATGAGTCAGGAGACGGTCGCGGCCGAAGACATGCTCATCCGCTTTGCGCAATGGCAGGGCCGAGAACCAGAATCAGTGGTGGCGGATACGACTTACGGCAACGGGGATTTTCTGCAATGGCTGTCGGATCGGAACATCACTCCCTACATGCGCACCAGGGACAGCATTCACCGCAAGCGAAGCCCGTTCTTTGGTCCAGAGCGTTTTACTTATCAGCCCGAACACAATCGCTACATTTGTCCCGCTGGCCAGCCACTCAATTATGGTGGTCGGGTTTATCAGAATCACGCCTTCGCCTATATTGGAAGCCGCAAACGGTGCGGTGCGTGTTCGCTAAAAACCCAGTGCACCCGTGCCCCTTTCCGCTCTCTTAACATTCACCAGCACGAAGCCGCCCGGCAACGCGCCAGGGACTTAGCGAGCACGCCAGAGTTCGCCCAAGCACAGCGGCAAAGAAAGAAGCTGGAAGCACTTTTCGCGGAACTCAAGAATCAGATCGGGTTGCGTCGCCTACGCCTGCGCCGATTGAAGTTCGTGCGTGAGCAGTTCTTCCAAGCTGCGGCTGCGCAGAACATCAAGCGATTGGTACGCTTCCTCAGCCAAGTCCCACAGCCAATCTTGCCCGCACCAGTTAGTTGAACTTCTCGCGGAGAAGAAAAGCGCACTCAACAGCAGCACTAGAAAGGCAAGAACAACTTTGTGGGAGCCACTTTTTCAACACCCACGCCTGGTTACATCAGCTATCCTCGATTGCGATTCCGGCGGTATGATTCAGTTCGGAATGAAACGGTGGCGCTTACTGATACTCGCATTGGTAACTGTTGCTTTTTTTGCACTGGCGCACGTCACGCTCTTGCAAAGAAGGGCCTGACAAAAACGCGAAATTGGCTATGAATCGGCACTGCGCTCATATTCAGAACGCCTCAGGCCTGGCATGACTCGCAAGGAAGTGGAGGATTATCTCCGAGAGAGAAACGTTGAGTGTCGGGCGAATGTGTTGCATCGATGATCAGTTGTTCACTCCGCTTGCGACTGCGATCCCCAAGCATGCACTTGGCGAGTACCTTGGCCTTTTCGTTCGGTGCTTGGCGCGAAATGTCTATAACAAGGCTTCAAACAACGGGAGGAAAGTAAATGCGTCGGTGCTTTCGTCTTGCCATTTTCCTCGTGCTGTTTGTAGCATCGCTCTCCGCGCAAACGACAAATCTCTACGGTGGATACTCGATCCTTAGCAACGATCTTCATATAACGAAGATTTTAGGGGAAATTGGCGACGTTACTTCGAATGGACGCGGCAGCCTGAATGGATGGAACATATCAGGTGAGATAAAGGTGATCCGCTGGATTGGAGCGGTTGCCGATTTTGCCGGTAGCTATGGCTCGGACCCAATCGCACTCGGTTCCGGCATCGTTCCTCCGGGAACTCGTCTGCCTACCCGAATCAATACTAGCTTTTATAGCTACCTGTTCGGGCCACGGCTGTCGGTCGAGGTGAGGAAGTTCAGACCTTTTGCGGAAGTGCTCGTGGGAGCCGCATCCCAGAGCCTTGATCTTGATTTTGTGAATGCCGGTCTGACCATAAGAGATTCGGAGCACGATACGCACCTGGCGACCGCTTTTGGCGGGGGCTTTGATTACCGCGTCATCGGGCCGCTCGAATGGCGAGTCGAAGCCGACTATGTAGCCAGCCGGCTCTTCAAAGGTGTACAACCCGGCTTCTCCACACCAGTACAACACAATGTCCGCCTGTCCACCGGCATTGTGATTCGATTCTGAAAAGCGAAATGCCGCGTCGACTAGTCACCCCCAAGCGGAACTTTTCGTTACGTCTGCAAACCGGTGATAGCATTTTGCTGGCATTACTGAACGGCTGAGGCAGGTTGCCGAGCGCTTGTTGATTGAACACACACTGCAGGGTCCCCGGTCCGGCGCCGGCTTGTGTCGCTTCGCTTTTGTCTTCTCGCTCGGGACCTTCGCCACCGCCTTTGATGCTTTCCTAGCAGTTTCCCTGCGCTGCTCTGGCACAGACAGACCTTGACATGGGTTCTTAAACGCCTTGTTCTCAATATTTACTTCCCGAGGGTTGTTCGTCAGGACTTCCCCAATTCTCAAGCAGGCGTTGTTTGTGGTTTGATTGTTGCCGCGTAGCCACGACGAGGTACCAACTATGTTTGAATTGAAACCGCGAGTTCTGTTCTTGCTTCTTTGGGTTGCAATTTGGGCAGGCCCGCTCACTGTGGGTCAGGAATCGAACCCAGCAAAGATAGAAAAATAAAGGTGCCTAGCGTAGCAGGAGAACCCGTCCTCGTTCTCAAAATTTCGGCAGTGGGGAGGCGGGGTATTGTGTCCGTGCGGAATGAAGGAGGCGCGGAGGTGCAGAGTCTGGGGTGTCCCCTGCTGCGGGACGAGGTTGAGGCAACACAGCAGGAACTGGCCGCAGTGCGCGAGCAATTTGTAACGCAATTTGCGGTGATGGACTTGGATTCCGACGGCCACCCGGACTTGGCCGGCATTCGGGAATTCGGCGCGAAGTGGGCTCGGTACTGCGTTTGGCTTTACGATCCAAACCAACATATTTTCGTGCAGACTTTTCTAGCAGAGCAAATGGAACTCCTGACAAACCTCACTTCCCTTGAAGGCGGTCTGGTCTCCTCATCCCATATGGGGCCGACAAATCCTTGGCAAGCTGTGTACCGGATTGTCGGAGCGCAAGGAAGTCGGCCTGAACGACAACTGGTTCCGGTGTTCTCGTGCTTGTTAGAGACAACGCCCGATGGGGATAAGCCGACGGCAGTGGTTATGACGCGGTATGACGGCGGACAAGCGGTCGTCCAGCGAGACGACGCGGTGAAAATGGGAATGAAAGAGGCTCTCGCTAAGTGCGGCTCGGCAAAGTCGCGAGCGGAGAAATAGGTGCCCCCACAATCTCGTAAGGTTCAGGCCTTATTTTGTAGCTCCGCGTGTCGTGGTTGATGTCCAGTTCCACCCGAACGCGGTTAATGAGCGCAAACGCTGATTGCGACAGTTGACCTAAGAGAGCATCGGGCAGTAGAGCCACCATGAATTAAGATTCTCGGTTCGCAGACGTCAACTGCTCCTATGCAAACGAGGCCACAACCGCTGTCGATTACGGTACTGCGGCCTCCGCTGCTGGCCCTCGCCTTCATATTCAAGATTATCCACAAAGTGTTTTTTGCGTGGTGGCTTGATCCTTGGCTTCAGAGAAAATCTAACCAAGCTCTGTGGGACGATGTTCAATTAAACCTGTATCTCCTCTATTCGAAAGGCGAGCTGATTAAGGAAAAACGCCCGCAGATTTTGCCGTTTGATTACGCTTCTGTCTCTCTCGTTTTCGGCAACATACGCTTTATTTTTACACGCGGACGGGAAGAACTAAATGTCTCCCTATCGCCGCGTCATGCTCCAATGGATACCCACCAGCTGCCCGTGGTTATCGCCGCTGTGGATTCGAGAGACGTGACAGAACAGAAACCGATTGCCTACCTCTCAGAAGTGGGGGATCTGCTAGGTCCTCGCCTAGATGCCCCGAATAGGGCGTTTTCGGAAAAGGCATATCCCGACTTCAAAAGAAAACTTGAACAGGCGGAGAAAACGTTGCACTTATTAACGCGGGAGTTCGAGTGGGAACTAAACAAGAGACTCTATCCATGGAAGCGATAATTGTTGAAACATCAATAGCGCGAAATGACTAGCGGTCAAACCCCAAAAATGCCTAATTACAACAGTTGAGATGTGAAATCGTGATGCGCTAGTCATGTCCCGGTTCGCCACAGCGCTGACTTCTAGCTTCGAGCCGTACTGATAAGCATTCCCTTGAACCGAGCGCTTTATCGCCTGCATGTCATGCTAAAATTCCCCGCCGCTCCTAATCATGAAACTGACCACTTTCCTGATCGCTTTTTTGGTCGCCTCTCCAGCACTCGGCCAAAAACAAACCGAAACCGACGAGTTCACTCGCTACGAACTTCTCGCGCCGGAAAGCTCAAGCTTCGCCATCCGCTACGAAGTAACCGCCACGACGCCCGGAGCCACCGAGTACTTCAATCCAATTCGTAAGGGCAGCGTGGCTAGCAACGAATCTGTTATCGACGTCATGACCGGACAACCGCTTCATTTCGAGGTCGTCAGCGGCGACGAAGCAGGCAAAGATCCGCTGATGAAAAGCGAGGACACGTCGGTCGATTACATCAAAATCCATTTCGCCCGCCCGGTGCCGCCCGAAGGACAAGCCCGCTTGCTGATCATCAAAACCTATAAAGACCCGAAGAGTTACTACCGAGAAGGCGACACGATCATCTTCAATCGCCCGCTCAGCATTCCCCGCAACAGCATTGTGTTGCCTGCCGGATACGAACTCGTCGCCTGCAACGTTCCGTCGCAGGTCCTCCCCGAGTCCGACGGACGCATCGCCCTCAGCTTCCTGAATAGCAGCGGTGCCGAAGCACCACTAATCGTGAAAGCCAAACTGGGCGCGCAAACGGGAGCCACGGCTGCTCCTTCAAAGGCTGGAGAAGGGAAGAGTTGGGAAGCTCCTTTCGCGGGAGAGACCGAGCAGGAGCGTCTTTCCGGACGCGCTCACCAGGATCGCGAAATCGTCTACTTCTTGCAGCAACCGGAAACGCATGCCTTCCGCCTCTATCACGAATACACCGAGACTCGTCCAGGCGTGGACAAGTATTTCAATATCGTGCGAAATGGCAGCACAGTCTCGGATCCATCGGCCTACGTGCTCGACACGGGCGAGAAACTCTCGACAAAAATCATGACCGGAGCAGAAATCGCTTCCGCCAAACTCGACGCCGGGGAACCCGTCGATGCCGCCGCACAAGTCGTCGTCGTTTCCTTTACGCCAGTAAAGCAGGGACAGTCGATTCGCTTGCGGATCTCGGAAACCTACACTGCACCACAGAGCTATGGCATGAAAGATAAAGATGACGGGTTAGTTTTCGATCGTAGCCTCGGCCGGGCGCGTAACGCCGTTGTCTTACCAGGCGGCTGGTACCTGACCGCCAGTTCCATTCCCGGGACGGTTAAACAAACGTCCGACGGCCGCATCCGTCTCGATCTCTGGAATGGCCAGCCCGCACCCATCGATGTGCTAATCAAAGCCAAACGTCGCCAATCGAAGTAGCGCTGCTTTGAGCGAAGGCAAGAACGTAGTTGGTATAGATGCCTGATTTCGTCAGTCATCCCTTTTGACCTTTTGACCGCGTATAAAATTACCCCCGTGACTGATCCTGGTTTCGCCAACAATCATTTCGCCAACAATCACCGGCTGAGGGAATCACCACAGCTTCTTGGGGTTGGGGTGGTCGCATGCCGAACTTCCCGCTGAGCTAGACCTGCCTCATCGGCTGCGGTAGTCCAATGCGACCCGTGAGATTTTGGAAGCGGGGAGAGCCGCGCAGCGGAGCGTATGTAGTGCCGTTCAGATACACTAGTGCTGGCATCGCTCTTCAAACAGGTTCTCTAGGATTGTTATCGCCTCGTCCTCTCCCCCGAGAAGACTGTGCACGACTGAGAGCAGAAGTGCAGGGAAGTCCTGCCGAGGGTGGCGCTCAGCCTCGTGAATGATCTCCAAGCCTTTTCTCGGTTGCCCGCCCGAACATGCGCCAGCGCCATGTATGCCCGCGTAGTAGGAGTGTCGGCCGCGCCAGCTAGCACGCTGATGGCCTCTTCATGCCTTCCTTGGACGCTATACAGCAAGGCGAGGACATACGCAGCGAAGGCGAAGCCGGGATGCGATTCCAGCGCTTTCTTCATCTGATCTTCGGCCTCGGCATACCGGCCACATTCATAAAAGCCGCTGCCCAGCCTAAAGATGGCGTTCACTGAGAGCGGATCGAGTTGAACTGCAATCCGGGCCTCATTCACCATGTCATCATAGCGGCCCATGACGACAAACCAGCTAGCAAGTCCCAAGTGCACGTCCGACGAGTTCGGACTGATTTCAATCGCCCGCCTAATTTCTTTCTCGGCTCCCGGCCAATCCCATTCGAAAAAGAGCAGCACATAACCCAGAGCCAAATGCGCTTCCGCCAGCGCTCCATCGGTTTCCACGGCCTTGAGGGCGGCCGCCTTGGCACAAGCAAACGCGTCACAAGGCCTGATGTGCCCAAAAAGCCCCATCGCCAAATATGCCGCACATGTGCGTGAGCCGTGGCATAAGCCGGATCGAACTCGAGAGCCTGGCGACAGTAATGCAACGACTTTTGAAAGTCGTCGGGGGACAAGTTCTCCGAATGGAAGCTACCTCGCAGGTAGAGTTGATAAGCCTCGCGGCTCAGGGTTGGGCGTTTGCCGAGCCGTTTGATTTCCTGCCGTGTCAGTTGCAACCGCAGGCGTTCAGAAATTTCTTTGGCGATTTCCTCCTGCACATCAAAGATATCAGCCAGCTTGCGGCCGTAGCGTGCACCCCATAACTGCGTGTTCGTAGCGGTGTCGATCAGCTCCGTGCCGACAATGAGGCTGTCGCCTCGTTGAAGTACCCGTCCTGTAAGCACCGTGCGCACGTTGAGAGCACTCGCTACCGCTTGAGGGTTCGCCTTTGGCCCTTTGAAATAGAACGCCGTAGCGCGAGGAACGACGCGCAGCTTTCTGATCTGCGAAAGCGTGTTGATAATTGTCTCGGCGATTCCTTGGCCTAGGTAGTCAGCATCTGGATCGCCGCTCTCGTTCACAAATGGCAGCACCACGAGCGAATCTATGGCCTTTGTGTGGAGCGTCCGTCTGCCTTCCGACGGCCGTGCAGTCTTTCGGCCGTCTGCCCTATCCGTGGCGGTGAAATCGCTATCTCGCTTTGCCCGAGTTAAGTCAGCTCTCATTTCCGAGCGTGCTGATATCTGATCCCCCGATCTTTCTGCAGGGCCTTGTCGATGATGTGGTCCAATTCCTTGAGCAGTTCCGGGTTCAAACGCACAGCTGGAGCGGGCTGCTTATGTAGGATAGCGTCGAAGATGGCTCCGGCCGTGTCGCCTTTGAACGGTAGGATTCCAGTCGCCATCTCATATAGAACGACCCCAAAGGAGAACAAGTCGGTGCGAACGTCCAATGGCTTTCCCTGCACCTGTTCGGGCGACATGTACACAGTTGTGCCCAAAGCCGCGCCCGATTTTTTGAGGTCGAGACGAGATTCAGTCTGCGTATTCTGCGCAGCTATTTGGCTGGGAGGATTGGTACCAATCATAACCTTGGCCAACCCGAAATCGAGGATCTTGGCGTGCCCACGCTTAGTCACGAAAATATTCGCGGGCTTGATGTCGCGATGAACGATGCCCTCCGCGTGAGCTGCATCCAGACCATCGGCTATCTCGATCGCCAGTGGCAAAAGAGCTTCGGTATCCAGTGGTCGCCCCCCAACGCGATGTGCGAACGTCATCCCGTCCAGAAACTCCATCGCAATGAACGCCTGGCCTTGATAGTGTGTGATCTCGTATATGGTGCAAATGTTGGGGTGGTTTAGGGCCGACGCGGCGCGCGCCTCTCTGCGAAAGCGTTCCAGCGCTTGCGAGTCTTTTGCAGCATCCTCGGGCAAGAACTTCAACGCGACAAAGCGACCGAGTTCGGTGTCCTCGGCCTTGTAGACCACACCCATCCCGCCACCGCCTAATTTCTCGACGATGCGATAGTGCGAGAAGGTCTGGCCGATCATGGCGCAAGCATGCTATGGCGGAAACGTGGACAAGTCAATGAAAGCCGGGGAGTGGTAACGTCAAGCTGCTTGTGTAAAAAGGTTGAGGGTGCGGCTTTTCCACTCCAGGTTGAATCTCTGGAAGATGGAGTAGATGATGCGGTCCACGCTTTCCACGTTCACAAAGCACACCATGGGCCGAGTGCGGCGGCGCACTTCCACGAAGCAGCG